>CAJHXH010000137.1_pt1 | contig 21847 bp, 17 predicted proteins | sample 9198571 | NCBI WGS metagenome assembly CAJHXH01 (sample SAMEA7708301, study PRJEB35096) | sediment metagenome | biome: marine neritic benthic zone biome [ENVO:01000025]; feature: sediment [ENVO:00002007]; material: shallow marine sediment [ENVO:03000034] sea grass bed [ENVO_01000059] ... | reverse complement strand
CCTTTATAAATAGCATAGAGTCCTACATCTGGTTTTCCTTCTTCGGCAATTATTTCTCCTGCACCATAAATTTTAAATTCGGATTTGCTTGCTAATTGTTCTATTTGATTATTGTCAAGATTAAAAAAATAGGATAGCGATCGCAAATAAGAGATCATTTCAGGTTGACGATTTTCCACTATTTGAGGAACAGCACCCGGAAATTTTCTGTTGGTTGTTATCTCATAAATTACGGCTTGAGGATAAGGTATAGTAAAGCCTTCCCGTTTAACCATATAATAAAATTTAGATAACAATTTACTAGCAACAAAAGTGCTAGAAAAACCCGGAAATTTTAAATACCATAAGTCATAATTAATACCATAATCTCCGTAGGAACTAACGACTGCATATGCACTACCAGGTTGAATTTCTTTGACTCCATTAATTAAGCTATGAAGAACAGGAATAACTTGATTGGGAGGATTATCATAAGATAAGCTCACAGAAATTTTTTTCCACCTTTCCTTTGAACCTTCATTCTTAATACCTATCTTTGATAAGATAGAGTTTGGTACAATAATTTTCTTAAAACCATTATCTAAAGTAATTGCCCGCCAATTTTGATCAACTACAAAGCCCCCAAAGCCCTCAAATTCAATCCAATCACCAATTTTAAAAGGTTTAGAAAATAAGAGAAGAAATCCTGATACTAGATTGCTCAAAGTATCTTGCAATGCCAAACCTAATCCTAAAGTTATAACCCCTAAAGCGGTAGTTAAGCTACCAATATCAATACCCCAAAGTCCTGTGATCAAATAGTAAACAATTCCTACCACTACAATTGATCTTGCTACTTGGAAAAAGAGATTAGTAACTTGTATTTGAAATGGTTTTTCTGGTTTATCAGTAGTTAAGATGACATTAATCAGGGAAACACCGGCTAAAACTACTGCTATCCAAGTGATAGATTCAACTATACGTGCTGAATCTTCAGTTTTAGCAATCTTTAGTAGTTCCCGCATCACCAATAGCACGGCTAGTGGTGGTAAGAGATATTGTCTCACGAGTCTAACAGTCTTAGCTAGAGGGTGTTTTTGTCGTTTTAATTGTTCTGCTAATTCTCCTAGTAAGAGATAAAAAAAAGGAAATCCTATTCCTAAAGTAATTAGCCATGCAATAAAAGTTTTATCCATGATTCAAACTTATCTGGTAATTTTTTTTCTTGATTAAAATTCTCCCCCGTTTTTACTCCTTACGTCTAGAAGTGAGAAGTGAAAAGTGAGAAAGAGATGTCAAAAGAATTATGAATTATGAATCCGAAGGCCGAAGGCCGAAGGTTGCGAGGCGAAGCCGTGGCAATCACGAGGAATGTCCGCCGCGAGCCGAAGGCGTGGCAACCTGAAGCAATCTGAATTATGAATTACCCAAGCCCCTCACGCTTGTCCTGACTTCGGTGCGGTGCTAGGCTTGGAATAAGGAATTATTTTTCTCTAGTTTCACCTTTAAAAAGGTGGGCTTGTATCCTCTATTTTTTTTGTAAAATAAATTATAAAAGAGTTAAAGATCATTCTATGAGGTGGGGTAAGTTCATTGATTTCACTTTTTAACAAATTTACCATCAAATTTCGACTTTTAAGCTTACTTTTGGCAATGAGTTTTTCTTCACTTTTAGTTGCCGGAATTTTAAGTTACTTACAATTCAGAAAAGCTGTTCAAAATGAAGTTTACCAGAAACTAGTCGGCATTAGGAATGCTTCTATTAATGAGATTGAATTATATATGCAAAATGTTCAGACCGATGTAGAAGTTCTGAGCGAAGATCGTACCATAATCTCTGCAATGGTGGAATTTAACTCTTCTTATCAAACACTGAAAAATGAGATTATTCCTCCTGAATGGTTAAAAGACATTGAAACGTTTTATCAAACTAAATTTCTTCCTAAACTGTCAGGAAATGTTCTCGGAGAACAACTTTTTGTTAACTACAACCCGGCAACTCAAGTAGGTCAATATTTGCAATATCACTATATTGTTAATAACTCTTTTTCTTTAAACGAAAAATCCAAACTAATCAATCCTCGAGATGGTAGTGATTATAGTAAAATTCACATTAAATACCACCCTAAGTTTCGTAAATTGGTGGAAAAATTTGGTTATTCTGATTTATTTTTAATTGATTTTGACAGTGGAGAAATTATTTATTCTGTAGAAAAAGAAACTGACTATGCTACTAATTTAGATCGTGGTGCTTATCGCCGTAGTGGTTTAGCGGAAGTAGTTGATTTAGTCAGAGATAATCCGGAGAAAAGTTTTGTCCAAATAGTCGATTTTGAACCTTATGCACCCTATTATGGTTCACCAGTGGCTTTTTTAGCTGCACCTATTTATAATGGTCCTCACTTAATAGGTATTTTCGCAGTTCAATTGCCTGTCGATCAAATTAATTTTATTTTGTCTGGGAATAAAAATTGGCAAGAAAAAGGTTTAGGTAAAACAGGACAAGTTTATGTGGTAGGTTCAGATTTACTTATGCGTTCTGATTCTCGTTTACTGCTAGAGGATTCCCAAAAGTATGTGAAAAGTTTACGTCAAGCAAATGTGCCTAGTCAGATTGTCAGTTTAATTGAACAATTAAAGACTTCTATTTTATTAAGATCGATCAAAACTAAAGCGGCAAAGTCAGCCATTAGTGGCGTTTCAGGTATCGAAGTGATTGATGATTATCGAGGAATTCCTGTTATAAGTGCTTATGCACCACTGAGTATTGAGGGTTTAGAATGGGCAATAATTGTTGAAATTAATCGTAGTGAGGCTTTTAAATCGATATCGGTTTTTCAAATATATTTGAGTGTTATCAGTGTTATTTTATTGTTATTAATAACTTGGTTAGCTGATTTGTTATCCCATAATTTTGTCAAACCAATTCACAAGTTAGTTGATGCAGGATCTCAACTCAAAGAAAGTAAAGAGATTGAGATTGACTTAGAACGACAAGATGAGTTAGGAGAATTAGGAAAGATATTTAATGATATTGGTATACAAATAAAGGCTCAAAACCAACTGCTAGAGGAAAAGAATCAAGAAAATGAAACTTTATTAGCAAATATTTTACCACCTTCAGCGATGGCTCAATTTCAACAAAGAAACAAGCAAATTATAGATTCGATTGCGAAGGTAACGATTTTATATGCCAAAATAGTTGGTCTTAATAACCTATTTCCACAAAAATCCACAGTAGAAGTTGCAGAAATTTTAAACAAATTAATCGCTATTTGCGACCACAATGCTTTAGAATATGGTTTAGAAAAACAAAATACTATTTGGGATAATTATGTCACCATTTGTGGGTTATCTGAAAGTCATTTAGACCAACAACAAAGAAGTGTTAATTTTGCTCTGAAAATGATACAAGCAATTGAAAAAATTAATCAAGATTATCAAATTGATTTAGGTTGGCGTATTGGTATTCATTCTGGTCAATTAACCGCAGGAGTTGTGGGCAATAAAAAGTTTGCTTATAAAATTTGGGGTTCCACAGTGGATATTGTCACAAATCTTAATAGGAAGGGAGCAAAGAATAGCATTATAGTTACCGAATCAATTAAAGAGCGTTTATCAGACCCATCTTTATTCGTTCTTTCTGAGACAATTCAAATAGAAGATACACAAACTATTCCCACTTGGACTTTGATTTCTACCAAAAAAGAAAATGATAAAATTTAACCATTAGTTTGATGATTTTGATTAGTTTTGATATGCAATTTATTTGGAATAAAAAAAATTGTTTTTTGTTAGTAATACTATTAACAGGGTGCCAATCTCCGTTAACCGAATGGACTGAAGAGAGAGAAATTGAGTCTATCAAAAACCATCCCTATATTCAATTCAAACAAGAAATAGCATTTTTAGAACCATTAATTGAAACATCTGCAATCACGGCTAAATCCAAAAACATAAAACAAGATATTAATAATACGGGGATTAATCTTCCTATGGTTCAACCCCTCAATCTTGAAGGAAATTTAGAAATCGCTGGTTCAACAGGAGTTTTTCCTCTCAATCAGTTAATTTACGATCGCTTTGTACGTCAAGGTTTTGCCTCTTTAATTAACTTTAATACGATCGGTACTAACAAATCGATTAAACTTTTTTGTCAAGAGCAAAAATTCGACTTACTCACTCTAAGTCGTGCGATGAAAGAAGCAGAAATTGCTACTTGTCGAAAAAATAATATTGAACCAATCAATTTTGCCATCGCCAAAGATGCGGTTGTTATCGTCGTAAACAGTCAAAATAATTTTGTGAATAAAGTTAGTTCATCAATGTTAACGGCAATGTTAACCAAGGGAAAATGGTCTGATATTGATCCTAACTGGCCTAATCAACCAATTAATCGTTTTATTATAAGCCCCAGTGCATCTTTAGATTTGGTTGGAGAAAAGATTCTTGGAGGAAATAGATCTTCATTACTTAATGCACCCAATACTACTCTTTATCAAGATGAAGCTTTGATGATTCAGCGACTCAACACAGATATTTATGGTATTGGTTTTTTAAGTAATCCTGTATTCGATAAAGCTTCTAAATCTTTAAAAAGTCTTGTTATCGATGGTACTACTCCCCAATCAATAAAAGTTAATAAGAAAACTTATCCCTTAGAACGATCTTTATATATTTATGCCGATCGTAATCAACTAAAACAAAAGCCGAATCTAAGTTCTTTCATTAATTTCTATTTAACTAATGTGAATGAAGAGATTGAGGAAGCAAAACTATTTCCCATTAGTTCAGAAGAGTTAGACAAATCAAAGATAAAATGGTTACGGGTGATGGGGTATTAACAGTTAACAAAAATTTACTTAAATATCATAGTAGAACAATATTTGGGTGTAGCACAAAACATTGAGTAAAAAAACTTTTCAGACCTTTGTCTTTTTTTGATATTGTAAGAACTGAGGAGTTTAAGTTCTCACTCTTTTTAAGCATAAATAATTCAACCAAAAAATTAATAATAAAAACCAAAAAATAGTTAAAAAACGATAGATATTAGTGGTGATAATTATCCATTTATACTCATTTTGTAAAAAGGATTCTATAGTTTTTATTTCATTTTTAAGTGGGCTAATTAACCGTGTAGTTAGTTGTTCTACTTGAGGTTTAATATTGAGGATAATGTTTGTATGAGATTCCACTAAAGTTGCGGGAAATTCTTCTTCTGTTAACCCATATTCGATGAATAATTGGGATAATTGAGTTGTTAAAGATTCAATTGTTGACTGAATATCTTCATCAACAACTACATTATATAGTAATAAATTAAGTATTAATTGATTGAGATTACTTCTTAAATTAGCTAATTGAGTGGGAGTTAAATTTTCTGATTTTTGTTGTGAATCAAATTTGGTTTCTAATTGATTAGTCAGTAGGGGTAAATAACGTAAAGAATTTTTTAAAAGTGCATTTCTAGATTTGAAACTTTCGCTTAAATTTGCTTTTTCTTCCAGTAATTTATTAAGATGAACGAGAATAATTTTCAGTTCTGTTTTTGTTTCATAACTAATAAAAGCAGGAATATTTGTCAGTTCAGCTTGAAGAGATTTCTGATTACTTAAATTCTTCACTAAAGGATCATAAGAAGTATATAATTCATAGCGAGATTTGAGAATTTCTTGATTAAATTCAGCATCTAACTGTTGTAATTTAATAAGATTATCTCGATATTTTTGATATTGTTTATCAGCCAGATTAAAGCTTTTACTTAATAAGAAAAAAGAGATGAAGAGAATCAAAATAAGACAAAATATTGTGAGCCAAATGTTTAGCTTATTTCTCAACTTAAATATTTCGAGCTTCTGGAAATATCTATTCAATTTGAACATAGTGTTGTTATCTAATTTATAAATCAATTAAGATAGAGGTTTACCTTGATATTCTCCTGTTAAACTTCTTAAAAAGCTCATGATCAGATCGACATCTTTTTGCTGAATTTCGATCCCTAATTGATATTTACCCATTAACTTAATTGCTTCATCCAAAGTTTGGGGATTTCCATCATGAAAATAAGGTGCAGTTAACTCAACATTTCTTAGAGTAGGTACTTTAAATACATGACGATCCTCTTCTTTCCCAGTAACATTATATCTTCCATAATCAGATTTAATAACATTACCGCGATCGGCAAAATAATCACCAAAAACTCCCAAAGATTGGAACATATTTCCACCTAATAGCATTCCCTGATGACAAGTTATACAGCCATAGGATTTGAATAAATTATATCCTTGTTTTGCTTGAGGAGATATGGCATTTTTATTCCCTCTTAAATACAAATCAAATGGTGCATTAGGAGTATATAAAGAACGCTGAAAAGTGGCGATGGCATTAAGAAGATCATCTTTACTAATTTCCCTACCATATATTTCCTTAAGTGCCTCAGCATATTCGGGAGATTTTTTAAGCTTTTCAATAATAGAGGACCAATCTAAACCTCCCATTTCTTTGGGGGCAGAAATAGCCTGTTCTGCTTGTTCTTCTAAAGTTTTAACTCTTCCATCCCAAAACTGATGAAATTGAAATCCGCTATTATATACTGTGGGGGAATTCAGAGGAACTTTGCTACCCAGCATACCTAATGATTTCGGTAAGCGGTCTGTTCCACCTTTATTTAACAAATGACAAGTTGCACAAGAAACACTATCGTTAGTAGAGAGTTTGGGATCATGAAATAATTTATTGCCTAACTCGACTTTAGCTTGATCTAATTCAATCTTTAAAGGAATTGGAGAAATCGGTTCAGCCGCCATAGTAACCCTAGTGCTATCGAAGGAATTCAGATTTTGATTGATATTTTGTTGTTTAAATTTCTCAAATCCCCAGATAGAAATTATAGTTAGCCCCAAAATTAAAACAAAAATAAATACTTTTTTAAATATGTTGTTCGGCATAAAATTTTTTTGATTCATGGTTATTAAAATATATTTTGTTCTAACAATATCTCTCAACCTTCGCCGATTTGAAAATGAGATATAGCAGTGGATAGTTGATAGTTTTAAAATATTCTATCACCATCTAGTCACCAGCAATTCTCATTTTGAAAAAGAAAAGACATAGTTATCCTGCTGCTAAATATTCTGCTATTAACTGAAGCACTAATCTATTTTTATTCTTGGAGAAGTCTAATATAGATTATTTAGTTTGAAAAACATTTTGAATCATTTTTTTATCAAGATTAAGGGCTATTTTGTCTAATTCTGTTATTTCACCATCATTTAAACGCCAACCTAATGCACCTATATTTTCTATTGCCTGTTGTGGAGTTTTCGCACCCGGAATAGGAATTGTACCCTTACAAATACACCCCGTTGAAGATATTAATGAAGAAAGTTTACGAATTAAAGAGGGAGAAAATAAACCAGAAGATATTGAGCGTCATGCTCAAGAATGGGTTAAAAATAATCAGGAATTGTTTGATAGTTGGATTGAAAAAGCTAGTGCTCCGAATGCAGAATTAAGAATGTAGAATGCAGAATGGAAAAACATTGATATTATTGGTTTTTGCCTTTCTTTTTACTGGTTAATTATTTTCACCTACCTGCACTAGTAATAATAAATGAACGATAATAATTAGAATATAGACTAAAACAAATTTAAAACTATGATTCAAACTCTCACAAAACCATTAACTTTAGAAGAATTTTTACAATTATCTGAAACGAAACCTGCTAGTGAATATCTTGAGGGAAAAATAATTCAAAAACCAATGCCTAAAGGAAAACATAGCACAATTCAAGTTGAGTTAGCTTCTTTGATTAACTATACTTTAAAAAAAAATCGTTTGGCAAGGGCTTTTACTGAATTGCGTTGTACTTTTGGTGAGCGTTCTATTGTTCCTGACATTGCCGTGTTTCAATGGTCAAAAATTCCTCGTGATCCAGATGGAGCGATCGCCAATAATTTCTTTTTGACACCAGATTGGACAATTGAGATTTTATCACCTGAACAAAGTCAAACTAAAGTAACTAAAAATATTTTACATTGTCTTAAATATGGTTCAGAAATAGGCTGGTTAATTGATCCGAAAGAACAAGCTGTTTTAGTTTATCATCCTCCCCAAAATATCACAATTTATGATCAAAAAGAAAAATTATTTTTTACTGAAAATGTATTTATCAAAATTAAACAATTTTTAACTAAAGAAGCAACAGATAAATTAAGAGAATTAAGCTCTAAAAATACAAAAGCTTCCAGCCTGTGACGGTTTTGATTTCTAGTTATTGCCGATAGAAGATAAATATTGCTAAAATATAAATAAAAATTAGAGCAAAAATTAAGATGGCTAAATATTTAACAATTAACGAAGCACAAGAGCAATTACCAAACTTAACCAATGATTTGGCTATTGAACCTGCAATTATTACTCAAGATGGAAAACCTGTAATTATTGCTTTAGATTTTGTTCAATTTCAGTCTTTATTAGAAACTATAGAAATTATGAGTGATGAAGAATTTATGACAAATTTAAAAGAAGGTATTAAACAAGCAGAGGAAGGAGAAACTTTCACTTTAGAAGAAGTTAAAAAAGAATTGGGATTTTAATAGTATAAATATGGGTTTAAATCTAGAATATCAGGTTATTTTAACTAAAAAAGCTAAAAAAATATTAGCAAAAATAAAAGACCGTCGTGAACAAAAATCCTTATTAGAAAGGATCGAAAAATTAAAATTAGAACCTAATAAACAAGGTAAACCATTATCAAAAGATTTAAGTGGCTATTTTAGCATTAGAGCAGTTGGTCAACGTTATAGAATTGTTTATAAAATTGACCAAAATAAAATTTTAGTGATAGTAGTAGGTTTAGGAAAACGTAAAGAAGGTGACAAAAATGATGTTTATAAAATTGTAAAAAAAATCATTGAGAATTAGGTTGCTTATGTAATGATATAATAACGGTTGATATACCTACAGGAAGCTCACGAAATCAAGAAGGTAAAACTTATGCACCGTGTTGAGGTATTAACAATAAAAACAACAAACATTTTTGTCTAAAAAAACCTAATACCTAATACTGGAAACCTAATACCTATCTTCATTACAGTTTCATTGTCCCCCCTTCAGAATAAAAAGTTAAATTCTACAGATATTATGCTCAAAAACTTTAATTCAATTTGGGTTGATAAATCAGGTGCCGGACGTGCAAAGGAATTACAATAATCTTAAATACCTTAAATATACTTCTAAAATTTGTTTATTTTGATAATATTAATTGAACCCACCTTCTAAATTCTCTCATTCTTTCATTTTCTCCTTTTTGCTCATCTAATTTAACAAAGTTAGCTAATTCTTTCACTGGAAAAGAAGGAAATGCTAAACTTTTTTCTGACTCTTGATAGATTTCATGATTTAATACATATATTGTAATTTTATCATTTTTATACTGCCAAATTTCAGGCACTTTTAACTGAGCATAAATAGATAATTTCTTAATAAAAGAATGTGTCATATCTACTTCAATTACTAAATCTGGTGGCGGATCAATTTCGAGATTAATTTGTAATTTACCTCGCATTTTCACTTCATTTTGAATATAAAAACATTCATCAGCTTCTTTCCCAACTAATTTAGGTTTCAGTTTCCAAGTGGTTGACTTTAAACCAATAATTTCTAATCCCAATTCTTCAGATAGAATAGTTATTAATCTTCCTAATCTCCAACTTGATCTTTCATGTTCAGGTAAAGGTGCCATTAATTCTAAAGTTCCATGATCATAAGTTATACGAATTGAAGGATATTCAGCAAAAATATCTAGTAATTGTTCATACATTTCCCAACTGACATTATAAAGAATAAAGGGAGTAGATATTGTTTCTGGTATTGTTTGTGGTGTGACAGTTTGAATCATGGTTTAATGGTAATAGATAGTTATAGCAAAAGTCAAAAGTCAAAAATGAAGTCCTTCCTGTGACTTAATTCTGATGTTTTAAGATGCGGCTAATGGTTATGGCGACTGCTATATTAATAAAAAACGCCAATAGAATTAATTATAATCTGATCGTCAATGTATCAACTTTTATCGAATTATCTTATGGCATAAAATCCGCTTACCTCCTATTTTAGTTTATCATCCTCCTCAAAATATCACCCATAGTTAGCAGAAAAAGTCAGGGATTTTTAAATTATTTTAATGATTAAGTTCAATAATGTTCTGTAAAGTACCCGAATTAAAATTTAGATGCGTTTGCCCTGATTCACATCAAAAAAAAAATTTGCGTTTTTTAGATCCTTTTTGCAGGGTCAGTAATGATAACTTAAATAGTAAGTTAAATAATATTAAGGGGAAAAGTATGGAAATACCTATTTTTGGAACTCCAGGTCCAGATCTTATCGAGTTAGTGGGCGAAAATGAAATAGTTTTCGCAGGAGATGGAAATGACACTGTAGATGGTTCTTTCGCTAAAGGAAACAACCGTTTAGATGGTGGTAAAGGAAACGACAAGCTATTTGCGAGAAAAGATGACATTTTGATCGGTGGCAGAGGAAATGATCTTCTAGATGCCACAGGAGGAAATGGAGGTAATCGATTACACGCTGGAGCTGAAAATGATCAACTATTTGCGGGAATAAATGATCTCTTAATTGGTGGTCGAGGAAATGACCAGCTATTTGCTGGAAAAGGATACAACCGACTGGTTGGTGGCCAAGGTGAAGATCAATTTTGGATTGCTACAGCAGAATTGCCAGATAGCAAAAATAAAATTTTTGACTTTGAGATTGGCACTGATAAGCTGGGAATTGGTGGCTTAGCAGAAGTACATGGATTTGGCGATTTAGAATTAGTTCAAACTGACAAAGGAACTGTAATTAAGATAGCAGGGAAAAATGTAGCACTGCTAAAAGATATTGCCGCCACTGATTTAAGTGCGGATGATTTCTTGATTGATTCACCATTTGACAATCTTTTGGACGCAGTACAGGAAAGAGGTTACATCAGAGTAGGTGTAAGCGGTCAAACTCCTGGATTTAGCTTAGAGGAAAATGGAGAATATACCGGTATAGATGCAGATTTTGGACGAGCATTGGCTGTAGCTTTATTTGGCGATCCTAATGCTGTCGAGTTTGTCAATCAAACAAATGAAGAGCGTTTCAGTAATGTAGCTCAAGGCATTGTTGATGTTACTGCACAATCTGCTACTGCTTCTCTTAGTCGTGATGCTTCTGAAGATGTAGATTTTGCTCCAGTTTATTTTTATGATGGTCAAAAGGTACTGGTAAAAGAAGATAGTGGGATTGACTCATTACCAGAGTTAGATGGTCTTCCCATTGGTACTAAACTAGGCTCAACTTCTATAGTAAACCTTGAAGATACTTTTGATTCAATTGGTGTTGAACTCAACTTGGTCACTTTTGTAACGGACGACGAACTATATGAAGCATACGAAAGTGGAGAAGTAACAGCTGTTTCCACAGATCTTTCCAATATTATAGGTCGCATCCCCACCTTATCAGATCCAGACAATGCCAAAATTCTGGATGAGATACTTTCTAAAGAACCTTTGGCAATGGCAATGCCAGAAAAGGAGCCTGAGTTTGCGGCTGTGGTGCGTTGGACAACTAATGCAGTCATCCAAGCCGAAGAATTTGGCATCAGTTCAGACAACTTAGATGATGTTTTGGCAAACACTAATAATCCAGCCATTAAACGCTTCTTAGGTTTAGAAGAAAATTTAGGTGAAGCACTGGGTTTAGAAAATGATTTTGTGGTTAAAATCATTGAGGAAGTAGGAAACTATGGTGAGATATATAACCGTCACTTTGGCGATCTAGGTTTGCCTCGCGATCTAAATAATATTTGGACTGAGGAAGGAGGTTTACTCTATTCTCCACCATTTTCTGGTAGTACCGATGGCTTAGAAGACGAGCTCATTGATAACGATGATCGTAATGTACTTGAAGAAGTACTGGAACGAGGTTATGTCAAGGTAGGTGTAAGAGGAAATAGCCCAGGATTCTCTCAGGAAATAGATGGTGAGTTTTCAGGTCTTGATATAGATTTCGGGCGTGCCATAGCGGCTGCTATATTTGACGATCCCAATGCCGTTGAATTTGTCGTTTTTTCTGAATTCTCACAAGCGTTTCCTAATACTGCCAATGGTGTTTTCGATGTCACTATTAGTTCAGTTACCCAAAATATAGTACGGGATGGTGCATTGGGAGTAGATTTTGCTTCTATTTATGCCTATGACGCTCAATCTATTATTGCAGAAGAAGGTGTGACAGAATTCGCAGATCTGGCAGATCGGCCCATTGCGGTTTTAGAAGGCACAGACGCATTACAGAACCTCGAAGATGCTTTTGAAAGGATAGGTGAAAATTTTGAACCTGTTGTAGTTAGTAATCCTAGCGAATTATTCATTCCTTTCCTTGAAGGTGAAGCAGATGCTGTTAGCCGGGATGGAGGATTAATTGTATCTGGAATTTTAGATATTTTATCTCGAGCAGATGAATTTCCACCTGATCAAATAGAAAGGCTAGAAAATTTCGTAATTGTAGATCAGCTTCTTTCTAAAGAGCCTTTATCTTTTATGGTAGATGAAAATCAAGCAGAATGGACTGATGTCATTAAATGGATAGGTGCTAGCATTGTTCAAGCTGAAGAATTTGGCATTGACTCCGAAAATATTGCAGATATTGCCGCTAACACTGATAATTCGGCTATTAAGCGCTTTTTAGGCCTAGAAGGAGATCTGGGGATGAGTCTGGGAATTAGTAACAATTTTGCTTTCAATGCAGTTTCTGCCGTAGGTAACATTAGCGAGGTTGTGGAGCGTAACTTTGGTGGTATAGTTGGTCTTGAAGGTAATATAAATGATGTCTATACTGAGGGTGGTTTATTCTATTCTCCACCTTTTATCTAAACTTCCCTTTCTATGTAAAGAAATGTAACGGTTTACATGGACACGCTCTGTAGCATGACAACCAATAGAAGCCTTGCTTCGCAAGGCTTTGAAGGATATTTCAGTACATTTGCTCGGATGAAGTTCAGTTTTATTTGGCTTTTTTTGTTAAAAGTCCAATTTATTAGGAGTTGTGAGAGAATGATCTTGCAGGCTTCTCTAGCACCATCGCTACATAGAAAGTTCTGCTAATGACCTGAGCGTGAAGTTGTAGGACTTTTACTAGCATGTTCCACTCGTCTGGTTTGATTTGGGAAAGCTCAGGTTTAAAGAAAGAGAGAAAGGAGCGGGGAATTTTGTACTTTAGTAGGGTAGGTATCGGATGCGAAATACTTTGGAATCGCTTGATAACAGGGATGCTCCAATCAATGATCTGTTTTTCCTGGAAGCCACATTCTCTTGCTAGGTTTCGGTAACCTTCGAGTGACTCAAATTGCTCAAACTGCCAAGTTTCTCGAACACAGCGATCTGGGTCAAGTTCATCAATTTCTCCGGGAGAATTTGTTTGCCACATGAAATCCACAAGAACAAGGCGGCCACCAGGTTTGAGCAATTGAAAGGCTTGTTCAAGAAAGGCTTGACGACCTTGGGGTCCGAAGTGAAATGCTGCTTCAAGGCAATGCATTCTGTCAATAGACTCCTCTGCCAAACCAGCAGTGGTAGTAGATGACAGCATCTTAGTGGCATCACCTACAATATATTTCAGATTTTGCCGATCGCCAAAATTCTGCCGAGCCATATCAATGTGTTCTTGCAAAAGATCCATCCCAACTACTTGAGCATCACTTTTGGCAATTTGGTTACTTGTCCAACCGTAACCGCATCCTACATCTAAAATTTTTTCTCCTGGTTGCGGTTCCAGAAGTTTAATTGATTGATGAACTAATTGCTGCTGAAAATACTCTAACCCAGAGACTAGCATTGGCAACTCTTGAATTTTAAAGTATCCGGCATTAAGGAGGTTTTTCCAACCCAAGATACGTAGAAACTTAAAAATAACACCTGAACCATCATAGGCATTCAGAACATTTACTGGTCTATCCATTTGACTTTAATTCTATATCTATATAATGTTGTTAATCTCGATTGCAGCACGATAGCCTGATTCCAAGGCGCCTTGTACCCACCCGTGCCAAGCTGAGGTATGTTCGCCTGCGAAATGTATGCGCCCTTCAGGACTAGCCGTATGTGGCAGTAGTTCAGTGACTTGTCCAGTACTCAACATAACATGTCCGCCCTTTGCCCAATTATCTTCATCCCAGCATACAGATAGACCACCTTCAATATACTGCTCTAGTCCAGGAAGCATTGGTTTTAATTGGGCGATCGCATATTTGATTCGTTCTGCTTCGCTCATAGTGGACAGACTCTGCGATCGCTCTCCCTTCATATAGGAAACCAATATAGCCCTTTGTTCGGGTAGATCGAAACTGGAGTGCCAGAGTTCTGTGGGATAGTCTGCTAAGCCAAAACCATTCAATCCCAGGTCTAACCAGTAACGTTTCCTGACTTGCAAGAAGATGCGGGACAAGGAAAGGTAAGATATTTCCTGAATTGCCCGGTTTTTTTTCTCCGAGAAGGATGGAGTAATTTTTAGGTGGCGCAGGACGCTGAAGGGAAGGGTACAAATCAGGTATTCTCCTGCCATAGTCCTGGTTACTCCTCCTTGAACATAGGCGATACGGACTTGAGAGCTATCGCTTTCGAGCCCCACAACTTCTGCTCCGTAGTGGATCTTATCTTTCAAATGGGCTGCAAAAGCATTTGTTAGTTGATCTGCCCCTCCGACAATCTTTAACATCTGCTTTTCACTGACTCCAAGAGCCATCAAACGCAAGATCTCAAGTACGGAAACATTGTTTTTGGAAAAATTCAGGTAACCAAACCCGAACATCCTAGCAATCTGGGGGGAGATACCCTGATTATCGATAAACTCTCTTACTGTTAGCTGGTCGTACTTTCTTAAGGGTTCGGGAGGCCAATCAAGGGAGGTAGGATCGCCGAGTTCTGTAAAAAGCGGTTTAAAAGCCTTTTTTACTATTTCCTCTAATCTCATTTCCCTTTCTGCGGGAGTAAGATCAAGGGGATATTGACCCAACTTGACCTCTGTACCACTCTTGACCCTAATCCGTTTACCCTGCAAGTAATGGACAAAATCGAGTTTGTCTGGATAAAATGGTGCTACTTGCAGACCGAAATGGTCTAAGTATTTGAGAGTCCAGTAGTGATTTTCAGGGATGCGAGCCGCCCCTGCTTCCACATAAAGCCCATCGGCGAAGGGTTCCCGTAGCGTCAGAATGCGTCCTCCTGGTCGGAGACGGGCTTCTAACACTGTTACATTGTGACCTGATCTCGTCAGTTCATAGGCCGCCACCAGTCCGGCTATGCCAGCCCCGAGGATCAGTACGCGCTTTGGTTCGCCCTTTCTCACAAGTATCTCAGGGCTGACGGCAGCAGGAATGTTTACCATAATTAATTCTACTTGACCTTGAGTTCGATCGATTATATCTATTTTACTGGGCATTAATAATTGTACTTTTTTCCTACATGTTTAACTGCATAAATTTTAGTGCAGTACATCCAGTAATTCAGGGAAGAGAATAAGATTAATGTTGTCAGGCTAAAGTATATCACTACCGGTCTCAAAGGGATCAGAAGCAAAGAAGTGACCATCTCGATCGCGATCAGACCAATAAGAATATTAGCAATGGTTTCCCGACGCAACAAGCTGCAAAACATCGCTCCGAGGGGAGCGCCGACCACAACTATAGGTATCGCCGCTAGCCAGTAACCACGGATCGGTTCCGTAAAATCCTTGAATACAAATACTTCTAGAGCAAATCCTGCTACAGCGTTGATAGCCATCAACACAACCGAGGTAGGAGTGGCAACTTTCTCGCTGATGCGGAATAGAAGCACCATCACAGAAAAGGTAAAGATGTCGATGCCATTGCCCACTAGAGCGCTCATTATCCCTCCCAATATTCCCGTCAATAGCAAGATTCCTCGTTCCCGAAAGCTCCAGTTACAAACTGTAAAATTGCATTGCCTTACATCCGATAGCAATAAAGTGACCGCCAAGCTACTGAGCATCATTGTGAAAGACATCTTAATAACATCTGGGGGTAGAAAAGGAGCTAAAAAAGCTAATCCCATAAAAATCCCAAATACACCCCCAATGCTAGTCCAAACGATCACCCGCCACTCCACCCTAATACTTGTCACGCAAATTGCTAGTGAGGCCGCACTCATACCGACACTTTGAATTGCCAGCGAAAACACCTTAGCATCATGAGGTGCCATATGTAGAAGCTTAGTAAAGACGGGAAAAGCGACTGCTCCTCCGCCGACACTTGTCCCTCCAGCAATCATAGAGCCAAAGACCATAGTCAAATCAATCTGCCAATTGCTGATTAGATAGGATATTGCTTCTTGCACGCCAAGCGTAGTTAGCCAGACAGTCCAGACTGCGATCGCAATTGCGACCACAGCTTTCTGTTTTGAAGTTGACAGGCGTTGCTGTATTTTCATGAACTTAAGTAATTTCTCTTTTGCTGGCATTAGGAGTGTTCCTTATTCTATTTTGTTGAAAACCTCTGTCGTCAGCCCTAGTGCAGTGCGGCAGAAATAATCTACCAGTGGGATATTGGCTCAAAGCCTTGATCCAAAAGCATTTTGAATTTTGAATTTTGAATTTTTAATTCCGCGAAGCGGCACTAGTGCTATTCCTGATAGGATGGATCTATGCGCTCAATCATACGCACTAAAGCCTTGAAAGTCGCTATTTGGGCTGACTTAAATCCATCCTTTTTCATTGGTTTAAACTGTTCCATTTGTTGGGCAAACGACTTCAAAATGTCCTCAGAAGGCTGATTAAGCTTAGCTCCAGTTGACATGGCCAATACTTGTGTTCGACAAGCAAACTCCAGGAAATAAAGGTTTAAGAATGCCTCAGCAACAGTCCGCCCGCAAACAAGTAAGCCATGGTTGCGCATGATCATACATAATTTTTTCGGTCCGAGATCCGCTGCCAGACGTTCCCGTTGTGCGATATTTATTTCCAACCCATAGTAATCATGGTAAGCAATTTTGCCATAGAAAGCCATTGCAGCTTCGTCCAGGTATAGCAATCCACATGCAAGGGTTGACACAGCAACTGCGTAAGGGGTGTGAGCATGAATAACCGTGTTAATATCAGATCTAGCAGCCAGAATCGCACCATGGATAACAAAAGCTGTTGGATTTACTGGCAAGTCTTGCTCGCCAACTATCTTGCCATCAAGGTTCATTTTTACCAAGTTTGATGCTTTGACTTCATCAAAAGTTAAGCCAAAAGGATTAATCAGAAAATCAGACTCTGAACCTGGTATTCTTGTGCTAGCGTGGGTGAGGGTTACATCGCTCCAGCCATAGTAATTCATCAGTCTATACACTGCTGCTAGCTCAATGCGAGCTGTGGATTCGTCCAATGTCCGATCGAGTGGTTTCTGTTGTTCAATTGTTGGAAGTTTGTTCATAGTCCTAATGATTGGGATTAAATATAAGGCTCAAATAGCAAACCTAAATGATTTACCAACAGCCCAATATTCTGAGTTCTAAAAGAATGAGTTCTTTGTTACTAGGATCTTGTAGGTGCTGATTGTTTGGATCTCAAATAGGATTGCTATATCTGTTGAGGAGAATGAGTAGTTTACTTGCCGAATGTCTCTGGTAGTTCGTTGTAGGTAGCACGGTAGATGCCGTCTAGCCATGCCCAAAGTGTGTCACGCTTCCACTTAGCTCCTCCCATCACTGATTCAAACTCCGGACCTGATGTAGGCACAATCTTAGACATAGCATCAGAGGCATCGGCATGATCCCCTTCAACCTGTTCATGGACAAGAAGCCACTCAAAAACAGACAGTTCAACTTCATTTTGACGACGAACTTCTTTGCCTAGACAAGAAATCATCTGCTCTGCATACACTTCACCCGAAATCAGGGAGCCTACTGCCCAAGCAACATCAATAGTCTCTCCTGCGAAGAAATTAGCCATTTCCTGGGCTAGTGTTTTACCTGGAGATTCTGGAGCGAAATTTTCTGGTTGAGGCCTCCACGGATCGAGTCCTTCAATTAGTTTACCCATCAGGGTACTATGTATTTTGTTGACATCGCCACTACCCAGTTCGTCATATAGGACACCAGCAATCAGACTTTTGATTCTCAAGTCCTCTACACGCATCACAATATTGGCCAACCAATTAGGAACCTTGGCAGTGACTTCATTTAAGTTGGCAAAGTATGACCAAAAAGCTGTTAGATTGGGAGGTTCCTGTTGAAGTCGCACAAAATAGGGATGGTTAGTCATGGGATGTTTTTTGCAAAACCCGACAATTTCTTCAGCAGAATGGCTCTGTTGAGCTTCTTTTACTAAAGTTGTAGCAGTATCAATCATAATTCTTCCTTTTTTTTTGATTATAGTTGACAAATTTGTTTTTTGATTGTATCTTTTTTTGTCCAAAGTCTAATTGAATGTTCAGTTTTGTGTGCGTTTGCCCTACTGGTATTGATGAAGGACGCTTTGTTGTACCGGATGATTTTGATGACCCCCTTTTAGCTCCTTTTCAAAAAATTTCAGCAGTTTCTGGGCATAGCTTTTTTGAAACTGACTCGAATCAGACTGACCTACGAATTCGAGGGAATGAATTAGTGATCGCTCACCGCAATGCTGATCCGGACGCCAATCGTTCTCCAAATGCTCAGCAATATGATGTTCCCTCAATAAACAAGCACCGCTAAAGCGTCGAATTATTGGATGTAGATAAACATCTAAATAAGCTTTATCCTGATCCTTCTCCCGTTTCACACTGAATGGATCCCCTTCGATATGCCCAAATTCCATGGTGATTAAATAATAGTGATCGTTTTTGGCAAAATCACTCTCAAGTACATAATCCACAGGTAAACCTTCGTAGTAACGTGCTGTTTGAGTCGATTGACAGATAATTACCAAATCGCAGAGGAAACCTTGTTGGAGAAAAATGGCTGCACTTTTACTTACCATTTCAATCACTTTATCCACAATTACTTGCGGCTGAAGCGGCAGAGGATAGTATGGTAATGGCTTGCCATGATATTTCTGTTCCAACATCTGACTGAGCGCTTTAATATTAAAGCGAAATCCATGAATCACATTGGAATGGGTTTTGTGAAAGTCTCGCACCTGCATTAAAGTTCCAGCAAAGTGCAGATCCTCAATATTAGTGGACTCCCATTCACTGTTCATTGCCGGAAACTTATCGTCAATGACCAATTCTGGTCGGCAGGTATGATCAAAGATAGAACTATCGAACTGAAAACCCGTACAGCAAAGGACACGGTCATAAGCCAATATAGCTTTCTGTCCGTCTGCATTAGAGAAAGCTATCTGGACAACATACTCTCCGTTGTTATATTCAATTTTTTCAATGCAGGCATCCAGGACAGAGTTCTGACCTTTCAGTATATAGGTGTCTAAAAAAGGTGTGTTTATTGCCCGCAGATGTCCAACGAAGTGTGTTTTCCAGGCGAATTTAATGGAATTGGGACTACATAAATGGATGACTCTTGCCGTCTCTACCAGATGGTTAGCGGTTTCAAAACCGGATGTTCCTTTACCGATGATTAACACTCTTTGATTAACATACTCATCAGGATCAGAGGGGAAATCAACGTAGTTTTCGGTCAGTTCAATACCCGGTATTTTAGGAATATATGGTTGGGAGAGTCCCGTCGCAATAATTAGACATCGGCAGGTATAAACATAGCCTTGATCATCGAGAACAGAGAATTGATCATTTTTAGAGATTTTAACTATCCTTGTTCTACACCTGATATTAAGCTGAAAGTGCTTGGTGAAATCCTCAAGATATTGAGCATATTTCCCAGCATCAGGGAAATAACTTTTGGTGTAGCGACTAAATGAGAATTGGTCATCATCACACAGCAGAGAATTCCAATCCCATCTGAGTTGGGTAGCTCGATCCTCGTAACCAGTGTAGATTTTATTGATTGAAATCATCTTCCTCTGTCTGGGAAATTTTTGCCAAAAACTTCCGGGCTGTTCGGCAGTATCTAGAACCAGGTAATCTCTCTGATTACGTTGCAAAAAGTAGGCTAGTTGCAATCCCGCTGCACCAGCACCAATAACTAAATAATCGACATCTGACCTTACTTTCATAAAAAATTCTGATTTCATCATTACCGAGCACCCTATAGAACCCATAGGGAAGTTTACTTACTATCTAAGCTATCATTACTGACCCCGCAAAAAGGATCTAAAAAACGCAAATTTTTTTTTGAATGCATGATTTTTGACAATGAGCTTTTGCTATATATTAGTTTATATAGGATTTAAGCACTTTCACAAAATTGTTAATTATGAGGCATCTATATCATGTTCATATTTGAAAATAAATCTAGTCTTTCACTTAATTATGAAAACTTTTCTTTTCAACACAATTATTATCTTGATTTCAATGATTTCGGTCGTGCTTTACCACCTTTGGAAGGTGAAGTTTTACAATTATCCTCTGGAAAATTTGCAGGAAATGTATCAAAAATCGTTACCGATAAAATTCATTTATTTCAACCACAACATACTTGCGTCATGAAATTTACAGGAGTTAACACAAAATTTTTGACTTTAGGTATTCCTATTAAATATAACGGTATTCTTTTTCAACACAAATATCGCTCCCAAGAAAATTGTATTACTATTGCTGGTCATAATCAGGAGATTACAACTTTTCACCAACATCTTCAAACCAATTATGTAATCTCTTTTGATTATGAGTTTATCAATTCTCTTTGTGAGACACTACATTTCCCTGAAGCAGAAAAATTTATTAGTAATTTTAATCCTCTCCCAGCAATAGTTGAAGCTTGTCCCCAAAAAATTAAATATGTGTGCCAATTATGTCATCAACTTTATCAAATCGCTTTTAATTTAACTTCTCTTGATAATCAACAACAAGAACAATTATTAGCTATTCAATTTATTAAAACAAAATTAGAAGAAGAAATTGCTCAAAAACTAATTCTTGCTTTAGCAGAAGCAAAGCAAATTAACTTCAAAAAAGTTTATTGCAACCGTGCTTCGTTGTTAAAACAAGCAGAAGAATATATGATAAATCATTTAGACAGTGAGATTAAAACCAATGATATTTGTCAAGAGATGGGAATCAGTCAAAGAAACTTAGAATATATATTTAAAGATTTTTACCAAATTTCTCCTAAAAACTATTTTAAGCTTATTCGTCTTAATGCTTTGAATCAAGAAATAAAAAAAAAACCAAGAATATTACAGTCAGTGAAATAGCCTATAAATTTGGTTTTTTCCATCGAGGACAGTTAGCTGCTGATTATTACAAATTGTTTGGAGAATTGCCTTCAAAAACTTTAAGAAAATAATATTTAAAATAATAATTTATAGCAATTTTGCACAAAACCCACTCGCTTTAGCAGTGGGATGTAGTGCAACCACCTTTAGGTGGTGTGAAGAAAAAAATGTAGCAGTACTTGACAGTTAAGACGACGCATTCTAAGAAAATGATATCTTAATCTGTGGAAATCAAAAATCGCTTACGCACTAAGCGAAGAGCCTTTTTACGTTCTTCGATAAATTGAATTATTTCTGAAGCAAATTGAGAATTGATTTGGATTAAATTAATAACTGCTTCTGGGGAAATCACCGCTAATTCAACATCATCTTCCGCTATTGTAGTAATAGGACTAACTTCACCTGGATACAATGTCATTTCTCCAAATACTTCTCCCACTCCAAACTGTTTATAGATCTGCATTAACCCTTGATCGTCTGTTACCATTGATTTTACTCGACCTTTATAAATAGCATAGAGTCCTACATCTGGTTTTCCTTCTTCGGCAATTATTT
>CAJHXH010000898.1_pt1 | contig 21953 bp, 19 predicted proteins | sample 9198571 | NCBI WGS metagenome assembly CAJHXH01 (sample SAMEA7708301, study PRJEB35096) | sediment metagenome | biome: marine neritic benthic zone biome [ENVO:01000025]; feature: sediment [ENVO:00002007]; material: shallow marine sediment [ENVO:03000034] sea grass bed [ENVO_01000059] ... | reverse complement strand
CCCTGCCACAAAATTAAACTGCCGCCAGCGAGAAAACTTAAACCAGCTAACCATAACCCTAAACGATAAACAATTACTTCGAGGCGATCGCTATCTGTAATTGAAAATGTACCGTATTGTCCTTGATAAACTTGAGATTGAGCCGTCATCAGTATTTATTGTCTTACGAAAATGTAATAATTTAACCATCACTTAACCACCCTAACATTTACAATGAATATTGAGTAAAAAATAACTAATTAATCTCTACTATTCTCAATAAACAGAGGAGGAAAGATCCATCTTTTCTAGAAAGACAAAAATTACTAACTACACTTCAGAACAAAAATATTGGCAATTAAGAACCGAGTTAGTTGCTGGTTCAATTGTGTTAGGGGGAATTTTTTTGGCTGGTACTTTGTGGTTTTGGTTAGTGGAAAAATGGTCATTTCTCGATGCCGCCTATATGACAGTGATCACCTTGTCTAGTGTCGGCTTTGGTGAAATTTATCCTTTAGACGATCGCTCTCGTCTGTTTACGATGGGTTTAATCTTAATGGGGATTATCACCATTGGTTATTTAGTTAATCGCTTTACTGAAGCCTTAATTCAAGGTTATTTTCAAGAGGGAGTTCGTTTACGACAGAAAAAAAACGTGATTGATAAACTATCGCAACATTATATTATATGTGGTTTTGGGCGTACTGGAATCCATGTCGCCAACGAATTTGCGGCAGAGAAAATTCCTTTTGTTGTTGTTGATTCAGACTTAGACGAAATCGAAAAAGCTCAACAATTAGGTTATTTGACGATTATCGGTGATGCTACTCTTGATGAATTTTTATTAGCTGCTAAGATTAATAAAGCTGTATGTTTAGTTGCTGCACTAAGTTCTGATGCGGATAATCTCTATACAGTTATCTCGGCTAAAGCATTAAATCCCAAAATTAGGGCGATCGCCCGTGCTAGTACTGAAGAAGCTGTTAAAAAATTAGAGCGGGCGGGGGCAGATGCAGTAGTTTCTCCTTACATTACCGGGGGTAAAAGATTGGCAGCATCAGCATTACGTCCACAAGTGATGGATTTTGTTGACGGTATTTTAAGTGGAGGTGAAAGAGCTTTTTATCTAGAAGAATTTTTCTTAGATGAATACAACTGTCCCTGTTTAGGGCAAACTTTAAGTGAAGCGAAACTGAGAGCTAAATCTGGGGCTTTAGTAGTAGCAATTAGAGCCAGAAATGGAGAATTAATGGCAGGCCCTACTGGCAACAGTGTTTTGCGGGCAGGGGACTCTTTAATTTGTATTGGCACAGCCGAAGAATTAAGGGCTTTAAATAGCATTTTAGGACCAATTGAACCACCCCGCTTACCAAAACCTAAAACTTGATCAATAAGGGACTTGCGTTTAAATAGGGTTTGCTGAATAAAGATAGAACCTATCTTATTGAAAAAAATGAATCTAGGTAATTCTAAATTAAACATTAAGAAATGTTAAAAAAAGTTTAAATTAATCTTTAAAATTGGCAAAATTGCTTTTTCCGACCTGAACGAAAACAGTTAGTGGGTTATATTAATATTTAAGTAAGTTAATTACTATGAATCTGTATTGTCTAAATTGAGTTAGTTATGTCAAGGTTTATTGATAATCATGTTAACAACAGTAGTTAAATTAATAAAATAATCTTAACTAAGTTTAATGATGGCGATTAAGTTAAAAATAAAAACAAGCTATTTTTATTGATACTACCATAATTTTTTATTACTTATTAGCTCTCATTATAACCTGTATGAAAAGTATGAATATCAATTCTGAATCCCCCCTAGCCCCCCTTAAAAAGCTATCCCTGATAAGGAACTCCTGAAACCCTTGTTTGGTGGGGAGTGTGGGGAGAGGGGGAAGATGGGGAAGTGGGGGGAGAAGTATACGCGCAAAATTACTTAATTTATTAATAAAATGTATTTTTTTATACACTTTTACCTTAGCTAAATTGGCGATAAAACTGGTCATTACTTATTTGATTTAGGTCAATCTAATTAGATGAAGAAAAGGAGAAAATATGGGAAAACCAACTGGATTTTTAGAGTATATTAGAGAACTACCTGTAGATAAAGATCCCTTAGACAGAATACAAAATTGGGATGAATTTCATTTACATTTGCCCGAAGAAAAATTACGTCAACAAGGGGCAAGATGTATGGATTGTGGCACGCCTTTCTGTCATACAGGAACGGTAATTAGTGGCATGGCTAGCGGTTGCCCGATTAATAATTTAATTCCTGAGTGGAATGATTTAATTTACCGAGGATTGTGGGAAGAAGCCTTAGATAGACTTCATAAAACTAATAATTTTCCTGAGTTTACTGGCCGTGTCTGCCCTGCCCCCTGTGAAGGCTCTTGTGTTTTGGGGATTAATAATCCTCCTGTCACAATTAAAAATATTGAATGTGCCATTATTGATCATGGTTGGGATAAAGGTTGGGTTAAAGCTGAACCTCCTAGTAAACGTACAGGGAAAAAAGTGGCGATCGTCGGTTCCGGCCCTGCTGGTTTATCGGCGGCGGCACAATTGAATAAGGCGGGGCATTCTGTTACTGTCTATGAAAAAGCCGATCGTCCAGGTGGATTGTTAATGTATGGTATCCCGAACATGAAACTGGATAAAGAGGAAGTTGTCATGCGGCGGATTCAAATACTAAAAGAAGAGGGCATTGAGTTTGTCTGCAATACCGAGATTGGTAAAGATATTGCTTCACAAACCCTAATTAAAGAAAATGATGCCGTAATTCTTTGTATTGGAGCAGAACATCCCCGTAATTTAGAGATTGAAGGGCGAGAGTTAAAGGGAATCCATTTTGCCATGGAATTTTTAACCGCCAATACCAAAGCCGTCTTAAATAAAAATGAAGAGGGTTTAATTTCAGCCCAAGGCAAAGATGTGGTAATTATCGGCGGTGGTGATACAGGCACAGATTGTGTCGGTACTTCTGTTCGTCATGGTTGTAAGAGTATCGTGCAGCTAGAAATTATGCCAAAACCCCCTGAAACCAGAGCTACGAATAATCCTTGGCCTGAATATCCCAAAATTTATCGTCTTGATTACGGGCAGGAAGAAGCTAAAGCCAAATTTGGCGATGATCCTCGATTTTACACCACCACTGCCACAAAATTTGTCGGAGATGAGCAGGGCAATGTGAAAGAAGTGCATACAGTGCTAATTGAATGGGAAAGAAATGAGCAAGGACGTTTTATTCCTAATCCCATCTCTGGCACAGAAAAAGTTATTCCGGCTCAGTTAGTCCTCTTAGCAATGGGTTTTTTAGGTCCTCAACAGTCTTTATTAGGGAAAATGGGCTTAAAAACTGATCAGCGTAGCAATATCAAAGCCGAATATGGCAAATATAACACCAATATTCCCAATGTTTTTGCCGCAGGTGATTGTCGGCGAGGACAAAGTTTAGTGGTTTGGGCTTTTAATGAAGGCCGTGGTGTTGCTAAAGAATGCGATCGTTTTTTAATGGGCTATAGTGATTTACCTTAAATGTCGGCTGAATGCCCCTATTAAATTTTTCCCAAGAAATACCCAGAGAAATTAACGGGGGATGGGGCTTACAAGGTGCGGAAGTAAATTCCGCACACCCTAACTTAATTCCACCAATCCATCGGATTTCACCCGTCAACCCGATTCCACCATTCAACCTCTAAGATAAGTGAAAATTGAGATAGAATCGTTAGTTATAAGTTAATACTCTGTCTATTTAATTTAATTAATGACGATCGCAAATATCTACGGCAATATTCAAGGACTCAAACCTAGCCAATTAAAGCAACTACAAAGATTATATCATCAAAAAATCAGAGGCGATCGCCTGACAACTACAGAATTAGCGGAAAGAATCGCCGCCATTAGCACGGAAATAAAACAACCTTTATGTGTCTATATAAATCGTCGTGGGCAGGTGATTAGAGTGGGAGTGGGTACACCTCGTCAAACCCAAATTCCCCCCTTAGAAATACCCCGTTATGGTGCGGGAAGATTATCGGGTATTCGTTGTTTGACAATCTCTTTAAAATCAAATCCGCCTAAAGAATCAAGTTTAACCGCTATGGTGAGACAAAGATTAGATGCCCTTGTACAATTTACTTTAACAGGTGAAGGGGTAATGCGAAAAGGAGGAGGGGCTAGTGGTTTCGTCGCTCAAGGATATTTAGCTCATTTATTGCCCATAACGAATTATCAGCAGGAAAAACTCGACTATTGGGAAGTTTCGCCCCCTCAAGATTTGGATACCATTGCCGAACAAGATTTTTTGACTTTGGTTGATGGTTTAGAAGCGGAGTTTAGCCGAGAGTTTATTGCCCAAGAAGTTTCTAGTCAACAGGAAAGGGTTTTATTAGTCGGGTTAAAAACAGACAACATCACAGAGGAAAAATTTAAGGATAGTTTAGCCGAATTAGCTCGTTTAGTTGATAGTGCGGGGGGTAATGTCTTGGCTACCATCGAACAAAAAAGAAGTCATCCTCACCCCCAAACCTTAGTTGGTGCAGGTAAAGTAGAAGAAATTGCCTTAAGAGTACAAACATTAGGGGTAAATTTGGTAGCATTCGATCGAGAATTGTCTCCAGCCCAAGTTCGTAATTTAGAATTAGAAATTGGTGTGCGAGTAGTCGATCGCACAGAAGTAATTTTAGATATTTTTGCGCAACGGGCGCAATCACGGGCGGGTAAATTACAGGTAGAATTAGCCCAGTTAGAATATATGTCACCCCGTTTAACAGGAAGAGGGCAGGCAATGTCTCGATTAGGAGGAGGAATTGGCACAAGAGGACCTGGAGAGACTAAACTAGAAACAGAAAGGCGTGCTATCCAAAAAAGAATTACTCGATTACAGAAAGAGGTTAATCAGTTACAATCTCATCGCTCTCGTTTACGGCAACAACGACAACAACAGGAAATTATCTCTGTGGCAATTGTCGGCTATACCAATGCTGGAAAATCTACTCTAATTAATACTTTAACCAATGCAGATGTTTACACAGCGGATCAACTCTTTGCAACTTTAGATCCGACAACAAGAAGACTAGCTGTTACCGACAAACTTTCTGGGGAATCTCGCACTATTTTATTAACAGATACGGTGGGTTTCATTCACGAATTACCCCCTCAGCTAGTGGATTCTTTTCGGGCTACTTTAGAAGAAGTAACAGAGGCTGATGCCTTACTCCACGTGGTAGATTTATCTCATCCAGCATGGCAAAGTCAGGTTAACTCAGTCAAAGCAATTTTAGCAGATATGCCTTTAGCCCCCTCTTTAGAATTAATCGCCTTTAATAAAATAGATATAGCCCCCAGTGATAATCTAGCCATAGCCCAGGAAGAATTTCCCCAAGCAGTGTTTATTTCTGCCAGTGAAAGATTGGGGTTGGAAACATTACGCTTTCGATTAGCAGGATATGGTTAGAATGAATAAATGAGCTAATTTAGAAGACTCGATTGAATAATAAATTGTCATGACAGGTGTTAGGTGTTAGGTGTTAGGTATTAGGTATTAGGTATTTATTTGAGTAAAAACATTATTGAAGTATGCAAATTAATATTAGTACATTCTCAACATCTTTCTCCTGAAGAAGCCCAATTGTTAAGGCTATTAGAGAGGGGAAAAGTACAATCAAATGCGATCGCAAAAGTAGAAGCTCTTAGTGACTCTAACTATTACTTAAACCTAGCTAAAAAATCATTCACAGATATAATTCCAATATTTCTAAAAGGATGTAAAACGAATAAATCATTATCGCCACTTATAATAAAATCTGCGTTACCGCTAACAGCTAATTCTAAGAATTATTAGCTTGTGCTTGTTGTTGCATATCTGCAATTATTTCGTCAAGCGATCGATCTTGTCTAATTTCTTTTAACCAATTGCTAAATAAATTTTCGATTTGCTGACGCTTAACTGGTGTTATTTTTTGATAGGCTTTGGCTACTTCTGCATCAACTTGAATAGTTATTGTTTCCATATTTAATTTCTGTGAAAATAACCATAATTTCTACTATTCTATATCCAAAATCTTGGCAGTGGCAGAAAAATTTCCAGCTGGAGAATTTTTCCTTTAGCAAAAAGACTCATGATTTTTCGTGGTGGTGATATTTTCTACTATTCATTAATAGAGCAATAGTTAGGGACTTGCAAATAAAAAATAATTCTTTATTTCAAGTCCAAGATTTCAGGCTTGGGTAATTTGTCGTTTACAATTAAAAGAACATTAATTTAATTTGGCTAAAACTTTTTGAGTGGAAACAACATGATTATTTAAACCCAATTTTTTTGGCTCAATTCCTAATGCCAATCCCACTAACTGCGGTAAATGTAAAATCGGTAAATTTAATTTCTCTTGAATCACCTTAGCTACTTCTGGTTGTCGAGAATCAAGGTTTAAATGACATAAAGGGCAAGGAGTCACGATACAATCCGCACCATTGGCGATCGCATCTAATAAATTTTTACCAGCCATTTGAAAAGCCTGTTCAGTAGCATAACTAGAAAGAGGCCAACCACAGCATTTGATTCTGCCATCATAATAAACAGGAGTTGCCCCTAAAGCAGTAAAAACATTTTCCATGGATTGAGGCTTGAAGGGATTATCAAAGGGTAAATGTTTTTGTGCCCTTAATAAGTAGCAACCATAAAAAGAAGCACATTTTAAGCCCGTTAAAGGACGTTTTACCTTCTCCTTCAATTTATCCAAACCATAATCACCCACTAACGCCCACAGTATATGTTTAACTTCCGTCGTGCCTTGATAGGGTGAGCAATTTTCTTTAGTTAAAAAACCATTAACCTTCGCTAAATAATCAGGATTATTTTCCTTCGCTTCTTTTAGCCTTTCATCCACATGACCAATTACCCCTTGGCAAGTGCTACAGTGAGTTAAAAGAGGAAGATTAAGAGATTCTGCTAAAGCAATATTACGGGCATTGACAGTATCTTCCAATAATTGGGAATCTTCTTTGTAAGTACCAGAGCCACAACAAGCGGCTTTTTTCAATTCAATTAATTCAATATCTAATAATTGACTAATAGCAGTGGTAGAAGTATGTAATTCTCGGCAAGCCCCTTGAGCTACGCAACCCGGAAAATAAGCATAACGAAGCATTATTTTATTACTCTCTAAAATTTTAGTTGATTTATCTAACTTCTATTATTGCTCTTAACACTTGATTCGGTAAGAATGTTGTTGCATTTATTCACAAACCATTTGAGAATGCTCTACCTCTGTAATTTATGAAAAAGCAACTTTAAAGGCAACTCCTTCCTCAGTGAAACCAGGATAATTTTGGAGAATATTTCGTCTTTCTTCTTCCCCAACAAAAAGATAAGTACCAGGCAATTGAGTATTTTGAAAACGGTAAATATCTTGTCCTTTATCTGTCATTGCTCCATAAACATAGAAAGCAAGCCCTTCTTCGATAAAATTGGGATAATTTTCTCGGATATTAACACTCTCCTCTTCTCCTGCATATAAATAAGTACCAGCTATATTACTGTTTTGAAACCTATACATAGCAATTAAATCATCTCCCGGTTCAATACCGACATAAAAAGCAAAGCCTTCTTCTGTAAAATTGGGGTAATTGCATTTAATACTATTACTTTCCTCTTCTCCTGCGTATAAATAAGTACCAGGTATATTAGCATTTTGAAAGCGATATATAGGGCTATTTAGGCTATTAGTGTCAATAAAAGAGGTATCATTAATGCGATTTGTAATGTCATGACTCAAGATTTTTAGATTATTGTTGCTATCAGCGATGTAGATGTATTCTCCAGCTACGCTGATACCTTCTGCATTACCAGCAGTTTCGTAAGACTCAATGAGTGTAGGATTAGTTAGATCGCTAAGATCTATGATTTCGATTCCTCCTCCATTAGTAAGATAACCATAGTTGCCGACTACCTTCACTTCTCTCGTCGGAGATTGATTATCGTAAGTGGTGATATACTGAGGATTAGCAGGATCACTAATGTCAATAATTTCCAGCCCTCCTCTTGGGGGTGACATAAAATATCCTCCAAATCCTAACCCCACATAGGCATAATTTCCTTTTACTGTTACATCTGTAGCATAACTTGAAGTGCTGTGAGAACCGATCAGTTGAGGATTGGCGGGATTACTAATGTCAATAATTTGTAAGTCATCTGGAATACTCAATGTGGGAAACAGTGTATTTACGATATAGGCGTAGTTTCCTTCCACCGTTACATGGGTTGCACCTGAATAAATAGAAGATACATTATAAGTGCTAATAAGCTGAGGGTTAGTGCGATCGCAAATATTGAAAATTTGTAAATCACCATCAGCAACGTAGGCGTAGTTTCCCTTTACTGTTATCTCACCAGCTTGATTAAGAGTATCATAAGAACCAATAAGTTGAGGATTAGTAGGAAAGGATAAGTTGAGGGTTAGTGCGATCGCTAATATCTAGGATCTTTAAGTTATAATAAATAGCTATATAAGCATAATCTTCAACTACCGCTATTTCCTTAGCATATAGATGATCATAAGAGCCTATTAATTGAGGACTATTAACATCACTAATATCTAAGATTGTCAATCCTTCTTCTATATCAGTAAAGTACAGGTAATTTCTCTCTACTGTTAAATAGCGTATAGGACTTATACTATCATAATAAGAAATAAGTATAGGATTAGTGCGATCGCTAATATCGAATATTTTTAAGTTGTTGTCAGCAACGTAGGCGTAATCTTCTTCTACAACTACTATCTGATTCTCTAAGTCATTGTTGTTATGATATTCTAGACCATCATAAGAGCCAATCAATTGAGGATTAGTAGGATCTGTAATATCGATAATTTCTAGAACATCCCCTAATACATAGGCATAATTTTCAACAACGAATATATCACTAGCGTAGCTTAACGGATTCCATTTTCCCACTAGAATTAGAGTATTTATCAGATTCATAAAAACCTCCTTAAGGTGGGCTTGAATCTCCTATTTCTATTTTTTTGTCCTGATAAGCATTATCTATACGAATAGCTGTTTTCCAATTCACAAAAAAGTTACATTTTAGAATCCTTTAGCTTACACCTTACTTTTGTATGTTTCTCTACTAATATATTAACTATTTTTTGTTTTCTATTCAAATCATTTCAAACTGCAATCATTATTTTGAAGCGAAGTTACTTGTTTGCATTAGTCACTTATCGGCAATATCAATTTTGCCTAACTTTGTTAAGGTTTGTTAACAAAAGGCAAATTTAGTAGCATTTGATACAGAAAAATGTTTTAATAGTAACTGTAAGGAATAAATCAATCAATCAAACGAGGTAACAAATTATGATGAACACAACTCAACAATCCCGTGCATTAATGATTCGCCATCAAAAAATGATGAGAAATCGTCAACAATCGATGTTAGGTAGGGTAGCCTCAGAAATCGGCATGGATGTCAATGGTACGGAATATTATAACAATTTAAAATCTGCTCCTTTATCTAATTTTGCTCGCAATTACGATCGCAGTAATAGTTCTTTAAGTTAGTTGATTTAATGATTAAATTAAATATTATTAATAAATATGATCCCAAGGCGTTCTTTTTTAGATAAAGAACGTTTTTTATTATAAAAGTCAATTTATATTCACAAGTTTAATCAGAATTAAGTTCAAAAAATATTGACATATTTAATTAATTGTTAATTGTTAATTGTTAATGGTTAATTGCTAAGAGCGAGATAATTTGTTACTAATACGAGTCCATAAAATATCTAATTCTGGTAACTTTAATAGCTTACAAATTAAGATAAAAATTCCTATGGCAATCAGACTAGAAAGACTTAAATTAACTAACTGTAAGAAAAATCCTTGGTCTCCCCACACACTACAACAAAGCCAATTTACACCCCTAGCAACAAAACCTGTGACGATAGTACCACCCAGTAAACCAATAAATATTCCTCCCCATTCTCCTAACGGGAAACCATTTAAGCGTTTATGTAAAATCCAAATCATCGCAACCATCGAACAAATATTAACCCCGATAGTCGCTAAAACTAAACCTTGAGCGCCGAAAGCCTTTGCCAAAAAATAATCGAGAATGACATTGATAAAAATATTGATGATACTAATTTTAAAAGGGGTTTCACCATCACCTAAAGCATAAAACACTCTGACTAATACATCACGTCCTAAATAAAAAAACATTCCTAAAGCATAGGCAATTAACACGGGGGCAACTACGGCGGAAGCATCAGCTTTGAATACACCTCTTTCATAGATGATTCGTACGATGGGATTAGCTAAAGCAATGAAAATAGCACTTAAAGGCAACATGGTTAAAGCAGTTAACACTAAGCCCTGGGTAATTCTTAATTTTAACTCCTTCCAATTTTCAGGGGCAGTAAGACGGGAAAAAATCGGTAAAAACGGCACTAAAATCATATTAGAAATAATGCCCACAGGAGTTAAGACAATGAAATTAGCGTAACGCATCGTCGCCGCCGCATTTTCGAGATAAGAAGCGAAGAATAAATCTGTATAAACATTTATATGCAACATCCCTGATGAAAGAGTCGCAGGTGCCATCACCTTCATCACCTCATCAACCCCTTTTCTACCCCAATCGAAACGAAAACGAAAACGACTAATTCCTGACTGTATTTGAGCAATTTGTTGGGCTAACCACTGCAATAAGCCACCCCCTAAAGTGGTACTGGCTAAAACAATACCTCCTAATTGTAAATATTCAGGACTATTAATCTCTTCCCCTAACCACCAAAATAAACCGCCTACTCCGATAACAATAGTTAAACTAGAAAATAAAGGGCTAATACTAGGCAGCCAATATTGATCTGAAGCATTTAAACTACCAAAGCCAATACCAAGTAATCCGGCAAACACTGCCAAAGGTGCCATAATTTGTAACTGTTGAATGGCTATTTTTCTGACTTCAGCATCTAATCCGGGGGCTAATAAGTCAATAAATTTAGTGGCATAAATCACCAGAATGATTGTGACAATTAATAAAACGAAGGTGACTAGAGTTGCAACAGTTTCAATCAAAGGGGCGGCTTCTTTGTGATCTTTTTTCGCCAATACACTAACTAAAGCACTATGAAAAGGTCCATTTATACCACCCAATAAAATTAATAAGAAACCCGGTATAACATAAGCGAAGGCATACGCATTAACAACTGGACCCACTCCAAACGCCGCTGCCACAACCTGTTCACGGACTAACCCAAATACTTTACTAATTAAAGTAGCTACTGCTACAATTCCCGCAATACCAGCTAAAGATCTTTTGTTCTCTTTCTTCACACCACTAATTACATTTACTGCTTGATTTATTATCAGGCAAGATTAACGATTTGTCACAATATTAACTAAAGTTTTAAGCAGAGTTTGGGGAAAAAATGATTAACGATTATTTATTTTTGCTCAGAATACAAACTTGAACAACTAACAACGCTAAAGAAGATGGATTGATATGGTTAGCAACTTCCAAGATGATACAAGAGAAAGTTTGATGATTCAACTATTTGACCTTCACAAAGATGAAAGCGAAGGAAGGTCTGGCATTGATGCTTTTCTTTACCTAGATGGACAAGAAATTCCGTTTGAATTAAAAACGACTTCTAAAGGTTCGGTAACAACCGTTAGAGATTTTGGGCCAAGTCATATTGAAAAATGGAAAGGAAAGCACTGGCTTATTGGATTCTTTATCGGTGGACGGGAGTTTTACAAATATGCCTCTCCATCAATGATGGCCCCTTGGATTGAAGAGAAAAGGAAATATATTGAACCAGATTTCACTCTAGCTAGCCTTGTACCCCCGAAGATTAAAATCGAAGATCTCCACAAAATCCTTGGGAAAAAGTCATCATATACAATTGAGGATGCAAAATATATCCAGAAAAAGCAGTACAAACAGGCTCAATTTATAGAACTACAGGACTTAGAAAATGGTTATAGTCCTGAAAGAATGCTTGAAATTCTCAAGGATAGAGCTGAATATGTAATGCGTAGGGGGAGTACTTTGAATAACCCACATATTCCTTTGAGCTACTTTAAGGGTTGGGAGGAAATCACAGAAAATCATGCAGAAATATTACGCCAAATGGTGAGAGCTTATCTTAACCTTTGACTCTACAATCAGTCTGTAAAACTTCTAGCACCTTAATGGCAACATTGTATGCAACCGGAGGAGCAACCGCATTCCCTATTTGTCCTAAAACCTGATATACCGCGCCCCCAAATTTCCAATCCTCTGGAAATCCTTGTATTAACCCAACATCTTGAACTGATAGTCTGAAATGCCCATTTTTAGCAGGAAATGCACAAGCTTTTTCCCTATTTAGTTGAACACCATTAGGCCAAATTTTTATATCCCCCCAAGATTTTTGCCCTGCGGAGCTATTTAAAATTGAAGTAGTATTTCTTTTCCCAGTAAACGCGCTTCTTATAGTTGGAGCAAGGTTATCATAGCCGATGTTTGGTAAACCAAGTGCCTCTCTTACTCCTAATGTTCTAGGTAGAGACTGAGTAAATAAAGAAAGAGTATAAGCATTTTCGTGTTTGTTGAAGCGACCTCTCCAATCATGCGTCGGTTCAGGGATATTAAAATGCTTTTTGAAATCTTGCTTCCTAAAACCTACAAAAAATACTCTCCTTCTGATTTGTGGGATGCCAAAATCGGCGGCATGCATTTCAAACTTAGTGATTCGATAATCTGAAAGTTGATCTAAAATATACTTCTTGACGAAATCATCAAATTTAGGATTTAGTAATCCCATAACATTTTCTGCAATAAAGGCTTTGGGCTTAATAGTATTTACCGCTCCATTGAATTCCCCCCACATATTCCGTTCATCATCACCCCCTTTTTGCCCCCCAGCAACAGAAAAGGGTTGACAGGGAGGACCACCATGTATGACATCAATTTGCCCTCTATAAATAGTCCAGTCGATTTTTGTTACATCGCCATTTTCCAGACCAACATTAATATCCCAATCTGGCCTATTTAGAGAAAATGTTTCTTTGCAAATTGGAATTAATTCATATGAAGCTATGTGGGTAAATCCAGCTCTGTCAAATCCTAAGTCAAGGCCTCCACCACCACTGAAAAGACTAAGTGTAGTAAAATTATTATTGGGTAACGAAGGCATAAGGTTATTCGGATTAAGGACAGGAACATTCACTCGATGGATTTTCTCAAGTAATCCTTTCTCGGCAGCTATCTTGGCAAGTCTAGATTCCTGCGAAATCTTTCGATATTCTGCTCTTTTTTTATCTGACAGATCATATTCTTTTTGGGCATAGTTCTTGTAAATTGAAGTTTTTGAAGACAAAAGCTTAATTCTCCTAGAAATAATTATTTAATACTTACTTCAACAGTAATATATTTTGCGAAAAACAGAACATTTTTGCACTTCAAACACATGAGCAATCATCTAATATTGTTACATTTCTTAACATTAAATAGTGCTAAATGTGATATCACGATCATGAGGGCGATCGCTTAAAATTGAGTCATCCCTATCGATCGCCTTTCGAGATTAATTCTAAATCAAACTTTCAAATTCAGTCAAGGAATTAATGCTAATAGTGTCTAAAACAAGTTGTTGTAATTTAACGGTATCTTCAAGACTATTAATTTGTGAGATTAAATCCGAAGGTACTGTTTGAAATCGTTTTGCCAAGATACTAATAATATTAGTCCTTAAAGTCTCTATTTGACCTTCGAGTTTACCTTCGAGTTTACCTTCGAGTTTACCTTCGATTTTACCTTCGAGTTTACCTTCGAGCTTTTTCTCCTCTAATCTTTCTAAATAAATAGGTGATAGTTTAATCATAAATTCTTGATCCTCCTTTCCTAAAATTTCTCCTTTTTGCCGATTAGCTTCAATAATAGTTAACAAGTTATAAATCAATTCTAAAACATCATCCCGATAAGGATGAGTAGCAGACAGAGATTTTAATTGTTTAATTGCTGTTTCTTGTACTTTATCCCTACCCAAAATTCTTAACCACAGAGTTGATAAGTTAACAGGTAATTGATGCACTACAACTACTCCCGTTTTCCAGATAGCAGGGCAAATATAAATACCTTTACCAAATTCTTCGGTTTCAACTGCTCCACATTTAGCTAAAATATCTTGTGAAAGTGTCGGAGTAATTAGCCATAACATAGATAAACTCTCTTCTTTTAACTGAGTTTTCTCTCGTTTTGCCTGTCTCAGTTGTTGATTCTGGTAATCATACAGCTTACTAGCACAAGTTCTAATTTCTTGAGGTTTGACAGGATTGCGGAAGATTTCAAATAAACAAGTTTGTTGTGCTAATTTCCCTAATAAACCCAAGGTTTCAGGAGTCGTTGGCACTTTCTTGGTAGGAATAAATAACACGTCAACCTGTCTGATTTCTGCGGTAACATTAACCGAGGGCGTTACTGTGCCATAATCATTAAATAATTGAGGTAGATATTCTTGTGCAAATTGATCATGGACAAATCTAGTCATCTATTTTATTCTTAACTTTTCATAATTCATAATTGATAATTTATCATTCATCTTTTTAGGAGTGAATATTAATTTATTTAGATACTTTCTTCTAAATCATCTTTAGAAGTTACGCATTCAACACCTAAAACAAGGATTTTTCGTCATTGCGAGCCAAGCGTAGCGCCGTTGCGAGCGGCAGCGAAGCAAGCCCGAAGCAATCTCAAAGCCTTATGATTTCGTGGAGCGTGCGTAAGTCCTAATCTCTTTCTTCTTCGGTGGTTAATTGCAAGAAAACATCTTCTAAAGAAGGTTGAGTCCTTTTCATTTCGTAAATCCCTAAACCTTGATAAACAATAGTAGAAGCAATATCTCTACCAGCATCATAATTTTGATTAAGTTCAATTTTTAACAAATAACGATTCGTTGATTGAGAAATAGGTTCTAAAATTACTTCCTTCACCCCTAAAATTTGCTTTAATTTAGGCAATAATGGCTCAGGATTGCCCTCAATCTCAATCTCATAACCAGAATTACTCTGTAAATGTTGTAATAATTGATCTGGTTTATCGGTGGCTACGATTTTACCTTTGTTAATAATCGTCACTAAATCGCAAGTCATACTTACTTCGGGCAGAATATGAGTAGAGAGAACAATTGTTCGTTCTCCTGCCAAACTTTTAATTAAATTTCTAACTTCGATAATCTGGCGAGGATCTAAACCTACTGTCGGTTCATCTAAAATAATAACAGGTGGTTCATGAACAATAGCTTGGGCAATGCCTACTCTCTGCCGATAACCTTTGGAAAGTTTGCGGATAATGGTATTAGCTCGATCTTCAATTTGACAACATTGTAATGCTTTGTTAATCTTTTCTTGGCGATAGCCTGCTGAAATACCCTTAATTTTGGTAACAAAACCCAAAAAATCCCTCACCGTCATATCAGGATAAAGGGGAGGAGTTTCTGGTAAATAACCAATTTGCCCCCTTACTGCCATTGGTTGCTCATGGACTTCATAACCTGCTATTTTGGCTTTGCCTTGAGTTGCGGGAATATAACCGGTTAAAATCCGCATGGTAGTGGTTTTACCTGCCCCATTAGGACCTAAAAAACCCATAATTGTCCCCTTTTCTACGGAAAAAGACACATTTTCAATGGCTTGGGTTGAACCGTAAATTTTACTTAAGTTTTCGACTTCAATCATTGTGACAAAACTATAAAAAGTTTATTGTAATTATTCATTTATGGCAGTTCGACAAGATCTAAGTAACAGGCAAGATGCCTATTTCACCTTCTACAAGATCTAAGTAACAGGCAAGATGCCTATTTCACCTTCTACAAGATCTAAGTAACAGGCAAGATGCCTATTCCACGTTTTTGATATTTTTATTTTGTCTTAACTAACTTATCTATTTTTATATTATTGAGGAAAACCTCTATCTATTTCTCTCATATTAGCTTGTTTAACCTCCAATGCTATTTGTAAAATTTTCATGGCTTTTTGAGGCTTTCCTTCTCCACAAAAGAATAAATCGGCGGCAAAATATTCATATTCAGGCCAAGTATGAATAGCAATATGAGATTCAGCTAAAATAGCTGTAGCGGTGACACCATAAGGGCTAAATTTATGTACAAATATATCTATTAACGTTGCTTCACCTGCACTAATAGCATCAATTAACGCTTGTTTAATTTTTTCGGGGTTATTCAATAATTCAGCAGGTGCACCCCAAGCATCTAAAATTAAATGTGTACCTACCTTCTTCATTTTTGTGAATTTTCTCCATAATCATTGAAAATCTTCCTAATTATAGATACTTTGTCCATCTCCGGGTAGAATATCAAAGCTACGAGGATTAATTTTTTCCCCTGCCATAACTTCTATTTCATTTCCCCAAATTTCAATAGCTAAAACTTGATTGTCTTCACCTTCATAGTCATAATAAGTGCAGACAGATTCTTGTTTATTTTGGGTATTTCCTTCTCTTTTGATAGTTGCATTTCCTGATTCAACACATTTGTATAACTTTCCATTGAAATTTAATTCTGATGGTGGATTGGTATTAACATTCAAGGATTTAACTGGTTCAAACCATAACACCTCAATTAAGTCATCTTGTTCCACAGATAACCAACGAGTTTCTGTTTGATTCATTAAGAGATATTCTATCCAGTTATAGCCACTTGCATCATAAATCACTCTTCCTTCTACACACCAATCATCTCCCTGATAAGAAATAATATCTCCCACTTGAATTGTAAATAAACTTCTTTCACCAGAAGTAATAATCTCTTGACGAGAAACACCTTGAAGTTGAGGTTGTTGTGTAATGACATAAACAGTAACTGCAACTACGACTATAATTACGATCCAAACTAAAGTTAACATGATATTTTTATGAGAATTTTAATGAGATTAAATTTGAGGAAAAAATACTAATTTACCAATAATACCTAACAAACCTGCCACTAAAACACCGACAATACTTAAAAATCCTAGAGTTAAACTATTTAATCTGCCGTTTACTTCATCAAAGCGTTTGTTCATATCATCAAAGCGTTTGTTGCTATCTTCAAACCTTTTATTAATATCACTAAAACATTTATCAACCTCATTAAAACGTTTATCAACATTATCTTGACGTTCTTCAATTTTAGCAACTCTTATTTTGATGTCGGTGACATCCTGGGAAAGTCTGTCTACTTTATTGTCTAGCTGTTCAAATTTTGTCTCCAGTTTTTGATCTAGGCGATCGATTTTACTATCAATTTTATTGAGGACATCTATTAAACTAACTTCTATGGTTTGAGTCATCTTAAAACTTTTTATGCTTGATCTTTAATTTTTATTCTACTCAACTTAGATCTTGCACCAACTAAAAATACCATTGCTATCTCTAGTAGAGATGTTTTTCTTAATTTTGTCCAGCTAGTTAATCAATCCATTTCAATAAATATTCCCTCGCCAATCTTTTTGATAATTAACAATAGTAGGATGTACTAGACGATTAATTTTAACTTGATTAGGATCAAGATTAATATCTTGGGGAATGAGAAATAATTTATTCAATAATTGATTTGTTAAAAAACGAGTAGGAACAGATAAACTTAAATTTTTTAAGTCGATCGCAGAACGAGAAGCAAGAGTGAATCCCCAAATACCAAAGCTAGGTACATCAGTGATGTAAGGATAAACATGATAGTTGATAGAGGCTAAAGTTTTATTAATACAGGCTAATACTTTCGGGGCAAAAAAAGGACTAGAAGCCTGAGTCACGAAAACTCCATTAAGAGTTAATTTTGAGAATAAACGTTGGTAAAAACCTTGGGAGTAAAGTTTAGCTAAAATCTCTTGATCTGGATCAGGAAAATCAGCAATAATAACGTCAAATTGAGTAGGTAAATCAGGGGTTATTTTAAAAGCATCCCCATAGATTATTTCCACTCTTTCATCATCAAAAGCATTCTTATTGACATTAACTAATAAGGGATAATTACGAGCAAGATTAATAATTTCTGGATCTAATTCAATTAACACTACTCGCTCAACATCAGGATATTTAAGTATTTCTCGTAATGCCATACCATCCCCTGCACCTAATAATAAAACTTGCCGATGATTTTTAACCACACTCATGGCAGGATGGACTAAGGCTTCATGATAACGGTATTCGTCAAGGGTAGAAAATTGTAAATCTCCATCCAGAAATAAACGTACATCTTGATTAAAACGAGTTAAGACGATTCTCTGTATCGGTGATTGAATCCTCGCTATAACAGGAGCATTATATAAACTGTTTTCAAGGGCGTCGCCTAGAGGTATTGTTAGTGGTGCGAATAAGCAAAGACTGATAACAAGAATAACACTAACCGATCGCCATAAACGCAATCGGGGAAAGCTATTACTAATTAAAAATACCATTACAGCAGGAAAAGAGGCAATAATAGCGGCGGTGGGAAATAATCCGAAAAAGGGTAATAAAATTAGGGGAAAAGCGAGAGAACCAAATAAAGCACCTAAATAGTCTAAAGCTAATACACCTGCCAAGGAATCTTTTAAACCTTGTTCTTGTTCTAAAATACGGGTTAATAAAGGTACTTCTAAACCAGCCAAAACACCTAAGATTAAAGTAACTAAAAATAAGCCTAACCACAAAGAACCATCAATGACAAATAGATAGAATAATCCTAATGGTAAAATTGCGGTTAAAGGGGTAATAAGTAGCTCGACTTGAATAAAACGAATTAATAAAACTTTTTGCTGTTGAGATGAATTCCCTTGAGGTGTAATAAATTGAGTTAAATAAGAACCTATTCCCATGGCTGCCAAAAAAACACCGACGGCTACTCCATAGGCTAAGGCTTGATTTCCTACTAAATAAGTAGCTAAAGTACCTAAAAGTAACTCCGCCGCTAATCCAGTTGCAGAAGAAACTGCGGCCGCTATTAGCAATAAATTTCGTTGATATTTGGTCAAAAGAATTTAGAATTTAGAATGAGCGAATTTAGAATGAGCGAATTTTTGGAGATGTTTAATGAAAAATTGGTTGTAGGGGCGATCGGGTTATTCACGCTTTGTCAACTTAATGAGTAAAATTATGACAATGCCTCGCCTTGCAATGAATTGACAAGGCTAATAGATTACGTTCATTAAAATGAACTAAATACTTTAAATCCAGTTTAATTTATTAAACGATATTTATTAGCCTTGAATTTCAATTCAAGGTGGGTTATGAAACCTTTTTAGCGCAGATGGTTTGAGCTTAAGCTTGCCCTGAGCTTGTCGAAGGGTTGACACCCATGAATATTATTAAGCCCCTACGTACCCCTTTAGGGTTCATAACGCTCTTGGCAAAAAGGCTAAAGCCCCTACTAAGAACTTAACCTATTTATGATCCTGTTAGCGAATTGGTTTTTCAAAACATGGGCAGAGACGTTGCATGCAAAGTCTATACAAAGTCTATTTTCCTGAAGTCGGGCCACCACCGGGGAAACTACCATAATCAGTTCGACTAGGAGACGAAATCCATACACCCCTCACATATGTACCCGAAGGATTAGTGTTATAACGACTCCAAAAATTCTTTTGGTTTTCCTGTCCTAGATTTAAGGCTGAAGTTTGTCTTACTCCACACCATAATGTAGTTAAACCAATTAATAAACACATTCCTAGGCAAAACTTGGGTAACATAATTCACTCAATTTAGTTAGATTTCACTATAAGTAATTTGATTGATTTCAACACTGCCAAGAGTTTTAACTCGTTCTTTTACCGATAACCATGTCATGTCAACGGGTTGATCTGGTTCTATTTCTACATAAACATTATAAGAAGCTCGTTTCGGTAGCAAGAAATAAAAATCTTTTTTTCCTCTCGCTGATACTATTTCTCTATCTTCATTACGACTATAATTAAGTTGGATCTGTTTAGTAAAATGACAACATTGCTCACCATAACCATCATTAAGCCATAATTTAACCATAAGAGAAGAGGGAGAGGTTTCATCAGCTAAAACCTCAACGGTTGCTTTGACTAATTCATTTGGTTCACCAAAAATCCCCCAATCTCCTATATCACTATCGCTGATCGTTTTTTTAATAACTAATTTGCCTGTAGTATTCACACTGTAAAAAGCCAAGATTGTCATTAGTGAAGTTCCAATTAAACCAGCCCAAATATAACGAGTATCAATTGCCCCTTGAATGATTTTTACTTTAAATGATACATTTGGGTAAATTTCTTCACCATCAACTTCACCTAGAGATAAAGACATTCCTAGGTTATTGGTATATTCTAAAACCTGAATAACAGGAGTTAATTTCTGCTGTTTTTGATTACGGGCAAGACGAAAATCAATCCCCCCCAATAAATCCTCTTCACTCCACCTACCCGATTCTCCCCCTTCACGCCAAGTACCTGATTCTTTCCAAGCAGGTTTCATGGCAGAGGCTACCACATTACCTTGCTCATCTTGGAGTTGAATTTCATAGGTTAACCAAGAATTATTTTGAATAATCGCTTTAGCATCAATTCTTAAAGCACCAATTGGGGATGGTTTGAATAAAATTGGCTCTAATTTGGCGATCGTCTTCCCTTCTATTAATGTCGTTGAAATATGACGATTAACTAGAGTTTTGGCAAAAAAGTTGCTAAAACAGAGGACTAAAAATAAAAAGATATTTATCCCTAAACAAAAGTAAGGGCTATATTCTGTAAATCGTGAAGATTTAATTTTTTCTACTTTGTAAGGCATTTTGGTGTAAACTTGGAGAATTTATATCTTGGTTGAGCTTATATTTTTTTTTGCACTATAGTAACTTATTTATTACGATACAGGTAAACATTCATTAATTAAAGTAGTAGAAACCATCGCTGTAACTAATTGCTCAGGATTAATTTTAAAAGGTAAGCGATGAATATCTGATCGAGGTTGACAGGCAATTTCGGCACAATGACGTAATTGAGTTAAGGTAATATCTTGTAAGCTTAAATCTTCAAGAGTACAAGGTAAGCCAATTTCTCGATAAAACTTAATTAATTGTTGACGGGCAGTAACCGCTAATTTATTATTCTGCACGATTTCTTCTAATCTTAATTGTACTAAAATCCCATAAGCCACCTTCGCACCATGTAATTGATGATGGGCTTGAGTCAAATGGGTTAAAGCGTTATGTACTGCATGAGCCGCTACGGTGCGACAATTTGCCCCCCCTAAACCACCACTAACTCCTGCTAGTAAAACGGTGGCATCAACTACTTCTTGCCATTCCTGCCCTAAAGGATTTTGCAAGGCAACGGCTGATTTTTGTAGTAAAATATCTCTTAATACTCTCGCTTGTTGCACTGCCGCAATAGTTAAAGTAGCTGTTGAGTTACCGCTACTGACTGAGGCTTCATACCATTTTGCGATCGCATCTCCAATTCCAGCAATTAAAGTATGAAGAGGAGCAGTAGCAATAATGTTATAGTCGAGGATAAGTAAATTAGGACAATTAGCTAAACTAACATCATACTGGAATGTACCTTGTTCTGAGTAAATATTAGATAATGCTGTCCATGCCGCACAAGTAGCCCCTGAAGTGGGAATAGTAACAACGGGTAAATTGCAGTTATGGGCTAATAATTTAGCGGTATCAAGGGCTTTACCTCCTCCTACCCCAATAATTAAATCAACTTGATCAGTTTTTACTACTTCTTGCAGTTGAGTTTGAGCAGTTTCGGTACAATCGGGGGCATAACTTTGATAAATAGCAGTTAAATTAAAATCGGTAAAAATCGGTTCAAGATAAGTTTTAATTAAATTTAAGGTGTTTTCTCCTCCTACCACTAAAGGATATTTTCCTAAACTTGCGATCGCATTTCCTGACTTAGGCAAACAATTTTCACCTTTAATGATTACCGCAGGTGCTACTTGTAGGGTTGTAAATTGTTGATTAGTTTTGACGGTAGTTT
>CAJHXH010000730.1_pt1 | contig 22298 bp, 18 predicted proteins | sample 9198571 | NCBI WGS metagenome assembly CAJHXH01 (sample SAMEA7708301, study PRJEB35096) | sediment metagenome | biome: marine neritic benthic zone biome [ENVO:01000025]; feature: sediment [ENVO:00002007]; material: shallow marine sediment [ENVO:03000034] sea grass bed [ENVO_01000059] ... | reverse complement strand
TCGTTCATTAAAATGAACTAATGTTTGTTAATCTCAGTTCAATTTATTGAACGTAATCTATTAGCCATGAAATTAATTTCATGGCGAGATCAAGAAAGAGTTCTAGGGCGTGAAATATAATGCTTTATTTCCCTTAAAGTCATCACCCTACCCCACACCCCCCACGCTTCTCATTTGATCAAGTTTTTCAGCTATCCCTCGCAGTATTGGGGCGAAGCCCGTTAAAATTTCCCTGAAATTATTGCCTTTTGCTCCAAAACCCATTATAATTAATCAAATTTACTTAAATTAAACTGGTTTTACTTAAGTACTATGATAACAGTTTTACAAAAAAAATAGTCATAATATTAGTTTGTGTAGTTTGTTCTCAGATTTTAGAGCCTAAATTATTACCGTATTTTAAAACTTTTGTCTAATAAAATAATTAAAGTTGAGGTGGCTATTTTGGCTCAAATAACCTCAAACCGTTTACTTTTACGCAATGTAATATAAATAAACTTTTTATTCTATTAGGCTTGGTGATTTATTCAGTAAACCCTATTTCTGAAAATATACTGCATAAAATATACTGAGTTTAAATGGTTTTGGTTGGGTACTATGATAACAGTTTCACAAAACACCCTGAGTTTTTTTTTTTTAAAATTAAGTGTGACAAAAAAGTTACTATAACTATATTAGTTTGTTTAAAATATGAATCAATTTAAAAAAAGAATTCGCCCTCAAGTAAAAGGAAAGTTTATCTTTGTGGGTCAAAAAAAACTCTATATCAAGGGGGTAACCTATGGCACTTTTTGCCCTAATGCCGAAGGGGAACTCTACCCAGAGCCGAAGGTGGTAGAACAGGACTTTGCACAGATGGTCGCTAATGGGATAAACTCGGTTCGCACTTACACCGTCCCTCCTTCCTGGCTCCTCGATCTAGCTCAGGTACATGGTCTCTACGTCATGGTCGGACTGCCTTGGGAACAGCACATTTGTTTCCTCGATAACCCAAAGCTTCTACGAGACATTGAAGAGCGAGTGCTAGATGGCGTCAGGGCCTGCTCCACACACCCAGCCCTGCTATGCTATGCCATTGGCAATGAGATTCCAGCATCCATCGTGCGCTGGTATGGCCGCCACCGGGTGGAGGATTTCCTCAAGAGGCTCTGCCGGATAGTCAAAGGGGAAGACCCCGAAAGTCTGATAACTTATGTCAACTATCCTACAACTGAGTACTTGCAACTTCCCTTTGTCGATTTTGTCTGTTTTAACGTCTATCTGGAGTCACCAGATCGCCTCGAAGACTACCTTGCCCGCCTCCAGAACTTGGCAGGAGAACGGCCGCTGGTGATGGCTGAGATTGGTTTAGACAGCCTCAGAAACGGGAAAGAGTTACAGGCGGAAACCCTAGACTGGCAAGTCCAAACTACTTTTGAAGCAGGCTGTGCCGGCTGCTTTGTTTTTGCCTGGACTGATGAATGGTATCGGGGAGGCTTTGAGATCGAGGATTGGGACTTCGGCCTCACTGATCGGCAGCGGTATCCCAAACCCGCGCTCCAAGCGGTTGGTCAAGCCTTTGAGACTGCACCGTTTCCTGCCGACTTTTCTTGGCCTCGTATCTCGGTAGCGGTCTGCTCTTATAACGGGGCAAGCACCATACGTGACACTCTAGAGGCACTGCAACATCTTGACTATCCAGACTATGAAGTGATTGTGGTGGACGATGGTTCCAATGATGGCGTTGCTGATATTGCGAAGGAATACGATGTGCGGCTCATTGTCCATGAAAAGAACCAAGGTTTGAGCAAAGCCCGCAATACGGCTCTTGAAGCAGCAACAGGGAAGATTATCGCTTACATTGATGATGACGCTTATCCCGACTCTCACTGGCTTACTTACCTGGCCGCTTCCTTTGAGAAAGGAGACTGGGCTGGAGTGGGTGGACCCAATCTTCCGCCTCCGGATGACGGCTTCATTGCTGATTGTGTCGCCAACGCTCCAGGGGGACCAATCCACGTCCTGCTTTCTGACCAAGAGGCGGAGCATATTCCCGGTTGTAATATGGCTTTCTGGGTGGACCGGCTGAAGGCGATCGGAGGTTTTGATCCGCGATTTCGGTCTGCTGGAGATGATGTGGATATCTGTTGGCGCATACAAGACCGAGGTTGGAAGATTGGCTTTAGCCCCTCAGCGGTTGTTTGGCATCACCGTCGTAACTCAGTTAGAACTTACTGGAAACAGCAGAAAGGGTATGGTAAGGCTGAAGCTTTATTGGAAGAGAAATGGCCAGAAAGGTATAACTCTTTGGGCCATCTAAGCTGGGGTGGTCGTTTATATGGCAGGGGTTTAGTCAAAATGCTGTCGTTTCAGCAAGAACGAATTTATCATGGCACTGGGGGACAAGCTCTGTTTCAATCGATCTATCAACCGGCAACTAATGTATTTAGTGCACTGCCAACTATGCCTGAATGGTATTTACTGATTTTGGTAACCGCGGGTATGTCGGCTCTAGGTTTATTCTGGAATCCCGCTCTTTTGGCCCTTCCTTTACTAATTGGTGCTATTGCCATCTCTCTAACACAAGCAGTGTGGAGTTCTGCCCATGCCACTTTTCCCACCCCTCAACTTTCTCATATTAATCGATTCAAGGTTTATGGGTTAACCACCTGGCTCTATTTAATGCAACCCCTTGCTCGTCTTTGGGGACGATTAGAAAATGGTCTGAAGCCTTGGCGAAGAAAGGGTAACGGTACATTCCGGTGGCCAGTGCCTCGTTGCGAGAACATCTGGTCTGAGTCTTGGTGCTCACCAGAACAATATCGATCGGATCTTGTTCAAATGCTGAACCGACAGGAGGCCATCGTCATCCATGGGGGTGATTTCGACCGTTGGGATTTACAAATCAGCGGAGGCTTAGCAGGACGAGTGCAAATATTAATGGCCATTGAGGAACATGGGAACGGAAATCAGCTGATCCGGCTGAGGTTTTGGCCCAGGATTTCGAGGATAGCGCTAGGCATCCTTTTTGGGCTGATGGTTTTGTTGAGCTATGCCGCTCTAGATCAAGCCTTTGTAGCAGCGATGCTTATCGGTATTGTCACCCTTGGGTTTGGGGTTGCCCTACTTAAAGATTGTGGGATTGCCACCGGATCCTTTTTAGAGGCGGTTCGAGAAATAAAAGAGAAGGAGGCTACTGTTGAAATGCAGAATGAAGAATGCAAAATGCAGAATGAAAAAGCCTTAATTTTGGCAACTGTTCCCAATACTGTTCGGTTAAAGCCGAAAATGTTAGTGTGAGGGAAAAGTAATCAGTAATGTAGGCTCTTAATTTAGGGGATTCGTGTCAACTTAAGCAAGATCTGAGTTTAAAGATGGGGACTGTGGTTCATGTGGTTCGTGTGGTTCGTGTGGTTCGCCAATGGAGGATAATAAGAATAACTAACCTAAAAAAACCTCAAAAGAAAATAATATGGAACAACTAGAATTGGCTACTCCACGCTTCTTCCTCATCTTCCCCATCTTCCCCATCTTCCCTATCTCCCGACACTCCACACCCTACAAGGGTTTCAGGAGTTCCTTATAAGGGATAGACCTCCTTTTTATTTTTTTATTTATACCCCTTACCACTAGCTTATGAACTTTAAAAAATACAGGTTTCTTCTTCAGTATCCTCGATCGCGATGGCGGAGCTTATTGCTGATTCTGACGCTAACCGCTGTTACCTCGATGACGGCCGCCTTGCAGCCCTGGCCCATAAAGTTGTTGATGGACTGTGCCTTGGGGAATCTGCCGGCGCCACCGCCAGTGAACGCGCTCTTCGCCTTTTTTTCTATTAGCCCCGATTCAGTCGGGCTAATTCTCTTTGCCGCCATGGCCAGTTTTGGACTCTATGTGCTAAATTCTGCCCTTGATGTGGGGCTGACTTGGAACTGGAGTGCGGCTGGACAAGGAATGGTTTACGACCTCTCTAGAGAGGTATTCCAACGCTTTCAGCGATTATCGCTACTCTTTCATCAGGATCGTACCGTCGGTGATGCTCTGAATCGACTCAACGGGGATACTTACTGTGTCTATACCTTGACCAATGTCCTTTTGGTAGCCCCAGCGCAGTATCTATTTACTCTGGCATCGGTGGGTGTCCTAGCTTGGCAGTTAGATCCTTTTCTGACGATACTCTGTTTTGCCCTTGCCCCTTTAATGGGTGGTTCAGCCCTATTCTTTGGGGTTCGGCTAAAACGCTGCAACCGCCTGAATCGAGAAGCAAAGTCACGGCTGATGAGTTTTGTTCATCAGACGCTGACGGCCATTCCCATGGTTCAGGCTTTTGGGACAGAAGCCCGCAATGGTTCTCAGTTCCAGACATTTGCTGATAAAGCAGTAACTTTGACCCAGCGGGGAACCTTGATAAACAGTGCCTACGGGTTAGTAAATGGTTCCGTAATTACCCTCAGTACAGCTTTAGTGCTCTATTTTGGGGGACGGCAGGTCCTATTGGGCACCATGACGGTGGGGAGTCTGCTGGTTTTGCTGGCTTACTTGAAACTAATGCAGGGTGCCTTTCGGGGATTGTTGACAACCTACGGCCAGCTGAAATCCACTGAAGCTAACCTGTACCGGGTGCTAGAGGTGTTAGAAACCGAGCCTATGGTACAGGAGTGTTCCATGGCCAGATCCTTTCCCTCCTGTATCAGAGGACAGGTGCAATTCAAGGGAGTGACCTTTGGCTACCAGCCCGGAACACCGATTCTCCAGAATATTGACTTGGAGGTCTTGCCGGGGGAGACGATCGCCTTGGTTGGAGGCACCGGCGCCGGCAAAAGTACCTTAGTTTCCCTGTTGCCACGGTTCTTTGATCCCTGGCAGGGCAGTATTCTAATGGACGGGATAGATCTCCGTCAGCTCCAGCTGAAGAGCTTGCGATCGCAAATTAGCTTGGTACTACAGGATCCTTTTTTGTTACCCTTAACTATTGCCGAAAACATTGCTTATGGGTGCCCCAGTGCAGAGCGAACTAGGATTATCCGGGCGGCTGAGCTGGCCAATGCCGATGAATTTATTCGCCAGCTTCCTCAGGGGTATGACACGGTAATCGGTGAGCGCGGCTCGACTCTTTCTGGTGGTCAGAAGCAGAGACTCTCAATAGCGCGGGCACTGCTCAAGGATGCCCCCCTTCTCATTTTGGATGAACCCACCTCCGCTCTAGATACAGCCACTGAAGCCTCCATTATGAACGCTCTCAAGCTGCTGATGACAGGAAGAACCTCGTTTATCATTGCCCACCGGCTCTCAACTGTGCAACAGGCTGAGCGGATTGTGGTGTTGGACCAAGGACGGATTGAGGAAGTAGGTAACCATCAAACGCTCTTGGATCGCCGAGGCCTTTACTTTCGGTTACACTACGCTCATGCTCTAAAGTCTTTAGGCAAACCTTTAGGGAGGGCATGGTCATGAGAGGTTGGTGGTTACGACTGGGACGCTACGCCCTGCCCCACTGGCGGGGACTGAGTTTGATCTTGATACTGATGTGTGTGGAGGTGGGACTGCAGACCCTACAACCTTGGCCCTTAAAATTGATTGTGGATAAACTGCTCACCCACCAGCCCCTGCCCAAGAACGTCAGTTGGCTAACCGCCTTACCTGGAGGCGCAACACCTTTGGGAATACTTACCTGGCTAGTCGGTGGTACGGTGATCCTGTTCTGGAGCCAGCGGATTGTGGCCATTGCCCAGAATTATCTTAAAACTGGAGTTGGCGATCGCATGACCTATACCCTAGGGGGAGCAATGTTTGAGCACTTGCAGCATCTTTCTCTGGTGTTCCACAGCCGCAGGCCTGCCGGCGATCTGATTCGCCGGGTTACCAACGACAGTACCTGTGTTCGCCAGCTCATCCTAGGTGTATTTTTACCGATTGTTACCTCTGTGAGCACCTTGGTGGTGATCTTCGGGGTAATGTGGCGGATGGATCGCACCTTGGCCCTGCTGGCTATCTCTTTTGCGCCGCTCATGGCAATTCTGATGCGGGCATTTGAACGCCCCATGACCGAACGTACCTACCGATATCAGCAGTTGGAAGGTGAGATGATGGCCCTGGCGGAACAAACCCTGACCTCCTTGCCCTTGGTACAGGCTTTTGGGCGGGAAGATCACGAAGATGCTCGTTTTCATCAGCTATCTCGCCTAACCTTGCGGGCTTACCTGAAATCTTTGGTGTCCCAGATGCAGTTTAAGGTCGGGGTCAGCGCTGTGACAACGGTCGGCCAGGTTGCGATCATGATTGTGGGTGGGTTTCATGTACTCAAAGGTCAGCTTACAGTGGGCAGCCTGCTTGTATTTCAGGCTTACCTGGCTTCGTTATATACCCCGATGGAAACCCTGGCTTACCTGTCCATGGGCTATGCAACGGCTAAGGCTAAGGCCCAAAGGGTGTTGGAAATTCTGACGGTGGAGGACAGTGTCAAAGATGCACCAGGGGCTCAGGGGCTGGGGAGCGCTGTGGGATCGGTTCGAGGACATATCTGTCTGGAGGGGGTCAGCTTTGGCTATGAACCTGATCGCCCAATTATACAACAGGTAACGCTGGAAGCTCGACCCGGTGAGACCATCGCCTTGGTGGGAGCCACCGGAGCAGGGAAAAGTACGCTGGTGTCATTGATTCCCCGTTTGTTTGACCCCTGGAAGGGGAGGGTAACCTTCGATGGTCTGGATGTTCGGGAAATTCAGCTGGAAAGTTTGCGATCGCAGATTTCCCTAGTTCTGCAGGAGCCATTTCTACTGCCCCTGACCATTGCCGAAAATATTGCCTACGGGCATCCTAATGCCAGCCGTGAGGAAATTATAGCCGCCGCTGTGGCGGCTAATGCGGATGAGTTTATTCTACAACTTCCCAAGGGATACGACACCGTTATTGGTGAGCGAGGAGCGACTTTGTCAGGGGGGCAGAAACAAAGGCTGGCAATTGCCCGAGCATTGCTGAAAAATGCCCCCGTCCTAATTTTGGATGAACCCACAGCGGCGCTAGATGCACAAACCGAAGCATTACTAATGCAGGCGATTGAACAACTGATGGTGGGTAGAACCACGTTTATTATTGCTCATCGGCTTTCCACCGTTCGCAAAGCGGATCGGATTGCTGTGCTATCAGCAGGTCGTATTATAGAGGTGGGCAGTCACCAGGATTTGCTGGATAGCAAAGGCTATTATCATCGACTTCATTCCTTACAATTTACCATAAAGTAAATCAAATATTGAGAGGCTAGCACTAGGATGAATACAGACAATTTTAACAAAATTACTGGAGATTGGGACTACACAGAGCTGTCCCAAAATATATATATCGGTCAAAATTGTTGGTTGGAAAGAAAGAACAGTTTTTCACGTTTTCGTAGCCAGCAGGATCCTGGACTAATGCTGGGGGATCGAGCGCAAGTCTATACTTGGACTACTTTTAATGTTGAACCATCTGGTGTCATTCTGGTGGGAGAGGACACCACTTTAGTGGGGGCTACCTTCATGTGCCAGGAGCAAATAAAAATCGGCAGTCGCGTTATTATCTCCTATCACGTTACGATCGCCGACTCCGATTTTCATCCTACCGATCCAGCACAGCGCAAACAGGATGCGATCGTCAACAGTCCCTTTGGAGATCGCTCCCAAAGACCCGAAATTATCTCCCGTCCTGTGGTCATCGAAGATGATGTCTGGATTGGGATCGGAGCTATCATTCTCAAAGGCGTTCACATTGGTCGAGGCGCTCGTATTGGTGCAGGAACTGTTGTTACTTCTGATGTTCCTAATGGTGCTACTGTCGGAGGAAATCCTGCTAAACTTATTGCCGGAGAAGAACAACTATGAAAGGACAAAAGCTCGAACATGATTGGTTCCCTGAAGCATTGCCAAGTAATGTCTTTTTGGGGGAACGAAATTGGCTTTACAGTAGTTTTGCCTTTCGCCACTATTACAGCAAGCAGCCTATTGGTCTGAAGACAGGTCACGATACCGGTCTCTATAATGGAACTTTCTTCAATTTGGGACCTAACGGTGAAGTGAGGATTGGGAACTATTGTACCCTGGTGGGGGCAATTATCTGTAGCGATCGCCGTATTGTAATTCATGACTATGTCTTCATTGCTCATGAAGTTGTGCTGGCTGACTCTTTTGTAGCTACACCTTTTACAAATGCTATAAACTTGAAAGAGGATAAGACTCAGCCTCCGGAAAGCTCCCCTGTTAGCATCCTTATTGGTGAGAATGCCTGGATTGGTGCAAGAGCAGTTTTGCTAGAAGGCACTTGCATTGGAGAGGGGGCGATTGTTGGTGCGTGCTCGGTTGTTTGCCACGATGTTCCAGCATATACCATTGTAGCTGGCAATCCAGCCCGTGTAATTCGTAAACTAAATGGAGACAGCATTCATTATGGCCGATAAATCTCTGAACAAAGGAAAAATTATTGTTTTTGGAATTCTCTTTTGGTATCCCTTGGCAGGGGTAACTTACCAGTTTCTCCATTACCTGATAGGTCTGCGCCGCTTAGGCTATGACGTTTACTATGTAGAGGATTCAGCCCGTTGGCTTTATAACCCCAGTATTGATGATCTGACACCAGAGGTAACAAAAAATATTGCGCGGATCACTCCTATTCTAGAGGCGTATGGGTTTCAAGATCGTTGGGCATTTCGCAATCGTCTAGGAGGAGCGTGCTACGGCATGACCGAATCCCAGCTTCTTCAGCTATACCGGGATGCCGATGCTTGCTTGAATGTAACAGGCGATCAAGAAATGCTTGACGAGCATCTAGTGTGCCATCGCCGTATTTATGTCGAATCAGATCCCGTAATTTCGCAGTTCAAAGTGGCTGAAGGCGATCAAAAGATGATTGCCCATCTATCTGCCCATGATACCCACTTCAGCTTTGGCGAAAATCTAGGAAACCCTGATTGCGGCGTTCCCATTGAGAAGTTTCAGTGGCAACCAACTCGCCAGCCAATTGTCCTATCGCTCTGGCAACACGCCTATCCCCCCGGAGAAGCATATAACACTATTGCTACATGGAATAACAAAGGGAAAGACATTACCTATCAAGGCGAAACCTACTACTGGAGCAAAGCTCGTGAACTGGAAAAATTCCTAAACTTACCTCGTCAGCGTCCATTGCAATTTGAGATTGCGGCGAATGTGAGTGAAAATGAAAAAATAACCGTTCAAAAATTATTGATACACCATGGTTGGCGTCAAACAAATGCCGTCCTACTTTCACAAGATATGCAACAGTACTGCACTTACATTCAACAGTCACGGGGAGAGTTCACCGTTGCCAAGGATCAATATACCCGATTGCGAACTGGGTGGTTTAGCGATCGCTCAGCTTGCTATCTGGCAGCGGGACGTCCTGTAATTACCCACGAAACAGGGTTTAGCAAGTTTCTGCCTAAGGGCAAGGGACTGTTCGGATTTGAAACCATGGAAGATATTCTTGCTGCTTTAGACGAAATTGAGAGCGATTATGAAGGAAACTGTCTTGCTGCGAAGGAAATTGCCGCTGAGTTTTTTTCGGCGGAGAAAGTGATTGGCAGTTTAATGGAACGAGCTGGACTTAGCGGTTAAAGACATCGCTTTGTGATTTTTGACTCAAGGGGGGACAACCAAACTGTAATAAAGACAGGTATTAGGTTTTAGGGGTTAGGTTTTAGGTATGTCCTGACAAGTATATTAAATAATTTCATCCATAGTTATTGGTTCACATAGTCAGCAAATATTGAAAATTCAACAATTTTCTTTTATGCAGCAGTATTTATTTATCTACTTCAATAATATTTTTTGAGGAAATAAAAACCTAATACCTAATGCCTAATACCTAACACCTATCTACTTTTTAGCTTTGTCGTCACCCCTGACGTATTTTTGATTTACAAGAAAAGATGGGAGTGGTTTCCCAAAGCTAACTAGTGCAGGTGGGTGAAAATAATTAACCAGTAAAAATTTGGCAAAAACAAGTAATATCAAGGCTTGGATATTCTGCACTCTGCACTCTGGGCAACCACAAGAGTTGCCCCTACTCTGCACTCCTGCACTAGCTAAATGATAAATTAATTCATGACTATTTCTAGCATTGAAGAAATCACTTTAGTTGCATTAAAATATTCTGCTACTAATTGAATTGCAGCCTTTCTATGTTGCTCGTAATTAGCATTAATTGATTCTATCCCATCTAAAGCTTGTTGAAAATTAGCAAAAGTTAAAATTCCTTCTCCGGTAGGCAACCAATCACTAATACCTGTATCCTGTACTAAAATTGGTCTTCCCGCAGCCAGATAACAAACACTGCGATCGCTAATCCAACCACTACGGGTTTTAACATAGGCATTTTTGGCAACACTAAATTCTCCTCGAGAATTGATAATATAATTTTGATAAGTTGTCAACTCAGCACTAATTTTTAGGCCGCTTTCGAGCAACCAACCAGATTTTTCTAGGCGTATTTGAATGTCATTATCTATTCCAGAAAGAGCTAATTCTATTAGTTGAGAGGAATGTTGAGGAAGGTCAATAAAACGCCCAAATTCTTCCCTCTTCTGACCATAATATTCATTATTATAAGTTACTCCTCCATAGGCAGTCCAATTAGCAATAGTTGTCAATTTTGTCCCAGGATTACTGGCATTTTGCCATATTTCAGGAACAACTGGCGGAAAAATAGGAAGCCAATCAATGTCATTAGTGGGAATTGAACAATTGGATTTACCAATATTAGTACCAAAAGTAAAGTAATAGTGATAATCATCGAAACCTTCTTGGGCAAATTGACCAATTTGAGTAAAAAAAGGATCCATATCCACTAAAATACGACATTGACAGAGGAGAAATTCAGTGAGCCAACAGACTCCACCTAAATTAATTAATAAATCTGCTGTTCTTAAAAGCTCTTTTAACTCTTCCCAATCTGTTCCATAAATTTCTTTGGTATCACGATTAACGTAACAAAGTTGAAGCTCAATATTATATTTCTCAGCTAATTTTTGGGCCGCTTGTAAGCCCAAACTGGGATTATTCGTATAATTTCCTTTAACTAAGTTATAACAAGAAGAATCCCAACCACTTTCTTCTAAATATATAACTTTAATTCCTAGGCGACAAAAACCTAAAATAGTTTGGAAATAAGCTAACATATTTCCTGCCACAGGAAACCGAATCATATAACCACAAATAACAATATGTTTCATTGTTTATAAATGCTCCAAGAGTTTTGTTAATACTTTATCCGAATCAAAATAATCTTCTGCGATCGCACGAGCAACCAAACAATGTTGTTGATAATCAGCATTAACTCGATCGATAGCGGCGATCACTTCTTCTAAAGTAGTGAATGTGAGTAATCCTTCTCCTGTCGGTAAAGTCTCAGAAAATCCCGTATTCTGCATAATAACAGGCTTACCAGAAGCTAAATAACAAGCAGAGCGATCGCTAAACCAACCCCCTCTTGTAGCTACATATCCCTGTTTAGCAATGCTCAATTCACCACGAGATGTTTGAATAAATTTTTGATATAACTCAGGAGTATAAGAACTTTTCCACCCTGATACTATTTTCCAACCATAAGCAGATAACTTTTTTTCTATAGGATCAGAAGCAGTCAAAGCAAGACGAAGAGATTGTTTGGTTAATTGGGGTAGAGTTATGAACTTAGGAAATTCTTGATCTTTGTTTCCATAACTAATTTTTTGATAAACTTCTGCTCGATAGCTTTTCCACTGCATCACGGTACTAAACTCAGAAAAAGTTTCATCTTCTATAAAAGGCCATTCAGACAGAAAAACAGGAAAATTGGTATTAATCCATTGTTTTCCTACTGTAGGGATGGGACAATCTGGTTTTCCTATACATTGTCCAATGGTAAATAACTTTTCACAATGTTCAATGGTATTAATTAATTCTTGATCTCCCTTAGCAATTTTAACCTGAGTAAAACCGGGATCACAGTCGATAAAAATGCGTTGTTTAGGAAGATTGTATTCTGGTCTCCATAGAGGAATAGTGCAACCTCGTATTAAGAGCAAATCAGCCTGAGAACAAAAATTGATAAATTCATCTAAGTTCATTCCGATCGTTTGATTACCCGCACGATAAATCCATTGATCTCCAAAACCAAATGGTTCTAAACAAGTTTTAATATAATCGGTTGGATAATCTAGATTATTTGTTGGTTGTTCTGCTTCCCAATGATAAACCCAAGAGCTTTCCCCACAGTCTTCTAAAAAAATAACTTGGTGATTGAGCGATCGCAATCCTAAAAGATATTGCATTTCACACCAAGCTTGACCACCAACAGGGAAACGGCCAATAGCACCGGCAATAATAATAATCATGATTTAACAATTAAAAGTCTATATTGATCATATATTGATCAGCGAATTACCATCAAAATAATCAGGAATTGGAATTCCCATGATTGTTAAAAGTGTTGCTGGTAAATCTGGTGCTTTTCCAAGCGGTAAAGATTCTCCTTCTTTGATTTGAGGCCCCTTAACAATTACAAAGCCTTGAGAGCGATGGCTTCCCGTACGTAAATAAGGAACAGGGCCAATTCTACCAAAATCAGGACTATCAACCACATCTGTGGGATTATCTTCTTGCCATTTAACAATTAAATCAGCAGGAGCATTCTGAAGATTCTCAGTTGTGGGGTCTTGTTTAGTGCGAATCACTTGTTTTACCATTGGCTTACCTGTCCTCCCATCTATCAGACGGGACAAATGTTCACAAATATCATTACACACTTTATGGTAATCAGAAGGCAGAACCTGTCCTAAAGCCTCACGTCCTTTCAAATTGATCCGAATGTAACCATCAGAAAAACTCGGTAGGGCAAAAGCTTTCATTTTGTGCCAAATTGGTTTATACCAGTTAACAGGTTGCCAACACATAGGTTCACCGTTGTATTGTTGTTGTCTAGGAGATTCTAATTCTATTCCAGGACTTCTCTGATTCCAGATTTCTTGTTGCCAATAATCCCAATCCCAATCTGAACCAAAATAGTTAACTTTTGGAGGAGGAGGAGTAGTTTCTTGTTTCCCTTCAACTAAAGCAGTTTTACCTGGAAAATTCCACCGATACATAAACTCTGGCAGAAAAAACATACTGGGAACATCTAAAAAATTAGAACTCATTCCATGAGCAGAAAAAATAACAACATAAGTATCTTCGGAAACTCCCGACAAAATTTCGCCAATGGCTTGATCAACTGCTTGGAATGTTGCTAATAAATAATCATTGCCAGAATTTACCTCTGAGAGAGGATGCGGTTGACTCAAATGCCAAAAATAATGACCTCCTGAATGAGTTTCGGAAAACATGGTCAAGAAAAAATCCCAATCTTGAAGAAGTAAGTCTTGGCAAATTTGGCTTCTTTGGGAAATTCCAGTTAGTAATCTAGTCTTAAGGGTATTGATAGTTTCAAGATCATAACAATTGGCCCAGTCTCTACCATAAGCAGGATGTTGCCCATACTTATCAACAATTTCTTGGAGGAGATGCTCAGGATTTGAGCAACTAGGTCCTTGTTGAGAGTGAGAACCCCAACCTAAGACTTGTTGTCCCTTCACTTTTGGAAAGAGTCTGGTTTGAGGCATATCAAAAACAGTAACACGGTAGTCACTGTTCAAGGCGTAGAAAGGAGGATATTCTTGGAAATTATAAGCCTTGATATCAGATACCTCGTAGTTATCTTGGTGAAATTGTTGAGGTCCCCAATACCCTGTTTTCCCAGGTAAACAACCCGTAAGAAAAGTTGTCCAAGGAGTTTCGGCTCGATAGTATTCGACGTTAGTTAACCTTCCACTAACACCTTGAGATTTCAGTCGGTTAAGATTGCTAAGATATCCTTGAGCGATCCAGTTTTCAACCAGATCAGGATCGGCAGCATCTAAACCAATAGCAATTACTTTACGTTTCATTGATACAAGTTCAGTTAAGTATTTAAACTAAATTTTACTATAGCAGGATTACACCGTTCAACAATTAATGATCAAGACTGCTCGGTTAATGAATTATGATTGTGGGTTAGTGTCATGCAAAAAAGCAAACGGCATTCGGCAAAAGGTAAGAATTTCAATGAAATTTTATTTCTACATTCTAAATTCGCTCATTCTAAATTACCCACACAAAGGCGTTTTCGGCACTAACCGAGCAGTATTGGCTATCGCCTGGTCCTCCCTCGGATTCTCAAAGCAATTTAAGTTGATTCCAAGTCGAATATGACAAGACGTTCATTGGCTAGGATACAGGGAAAATTGGAGCGCAGGTAGTGGTGAAATTGGGGATAGGTCTCAAACCACCAGAAGGCAGGAGAGGCAAAAGCGATGAATCTAGCTCCTCCCTGGCGCATTCGATTTAACTCAGCAATGGCAGTTTCATCATCCGGTGGTGCGCCCCAATACTGCCCCTCTCTCTCCAGAAAAGGTAAGCAAAGACGGTGGCTTGCTTCTATTTTGCAATCATCAACAAAAATGAGCTGAGAATCCGCCGGAATCAGCATCTCAATATAAGCCCAGGTTGCCTCAGCCTGCTTGCTCCAATACTGTAGATTTTTCCAATAGTGACTCTGGGGAAAGGGCACCGAAGGCAAGGTCAGTTCTAGAAACGGACAAAGTTTGTCCCAGCGATCGCCCTTGTAGATGTCCATCACCAACAGATCCGATGGTCGGTTTTGGAAATAGTCCAGTACCCCTTGAACGTGGCTCTCGTAAGCTTGCCAATATCGGTCAGCATTGAACTCAAACAAACCGGAGTTGAGTTGGTAGAGCAAAAATTCGTTTAACGCTTCCCCCTCTGGGTTGAGCCAAGACACATTTTCTGCCATGGTGCTGGCGAGATTTTCCATGGACTGCAGCCAACTGTGCTTTTCTAGAACTGTCAAAATGAACTTGCTGCCAGGATATGCTTGATCCAGTTGTCGATAGAAGGGAGCAATGCCATCGACTAAACCTTGGTATTGCTCCAGAATAGGCAGCTTACTGCCTGCCATCAAAGCATTTCGGACTTTATGCTCGTGAGAATAGTATTTGGTGCCAATTCCCAGATGATTGAGGGCTTCACTCAGACTCTCGGTTCCTGTGGCGTTCAAACCGATGCCGAAGACTTTGTGTGACTCTTGGGCTGTTCTAAAGTTGCGAAACATGGCGTAGACAGCGAGTCTCACCGAAGGCCGGACAGAACTGTTACTGGGGGTATCCTCAACTTCCTCGACTTTGACTTGCCGCATTTGGGCTGCTCCGTCCCCAGGCAAGGCAGGATCACCCTCTAGATATCCATGTTTCCTTAAAAACTGGTCGGTGAGGTAGAGGGTGGCATTGAGCCAAGGCTCCTGCTTAAAGAATCCATGTCCCACCCCATCTGCCGTGTACAAGGTCGCTTCTACCCCTAGGGATCTGGCTTGTTTGAAATAGGAGATGCCCTGATACAAGTCGGGATCTTCAGTCCCGTAGAATAAAATGGTGGGAGGGAGATGGGGGTGCAAATTGAGATTGGGAGAAATGTTGCGAGCCATCTCAGCACAACCGACCATCTGAGTTCGATCTTCATCGGAAAAATCCAGGATAGGATTGAACAGTAGCAGCAAGTTCCCTTGGCAGGAAATACTCAAATCTTCCCCTGGGGCATCGAATCCCTTCACTGTAAAAGTTGCAGCAGCCATCTGTCCACCACCAGAAGAACCAGCAACTGCGATTCGGTCTGGATCGATACCCAGTATTTGAGAGTTGCTTCGCACCCAGCGCACAGCACTCTTGGCATCTTCAGTAAACTTGTCAATGGTCGTGCCGTGATAATGGGGGGTACGGTGCTCAACTTCGACTGCCACCAGATCACGAGTAGCCAAGTATTCTGCCTGGTACTTAAACTGTCCCTTCAGATGGTGGTAAAGTCCCCCGCCGAAAAAGAAAACCACTGCTGGTCGTCGATCTACTGACTTCCATCCGTGTGGCAAATGAACATCGAGCATCAATTCACCTTGTGGTGTCTGTTTATATGGATACCTTACTACTGTATTTCCTTGATCTGTCATGGGCTCGGCTGGCTGATTAATAATTTGGTTCATGACTGCTAGAAAATCTCAAATTTAAACTTTAATGATACACTTATGCTAGTATTAATTGCCATAAACACTATGATCATTCAGGACAAACGCACACAAAACTTAACAAATTAGTAAAATAACCAAAATGCTTACTATATAGTCGTTTCAAAAAAAAGTTTAACACAGCAGTTAATACCACTTCAAGTAATCAATGAAGTTTTTATTGATTAGTAGGCGATCCCGCAGGGATCTGCTTCGCAGTGGGCAAATTGCTAGAACCCGGAAATCTCGTTCCTTATTGTAACCTGAATTGAAATGTAAAGAAATGTATGCGTTTACCCTGATTTTCGAGTTATGTTAAAATTAGGCAAATTAGAGGAGTAAGAAAACAACTCATGAAACCGATCCAGTTTAATCCTTTTCTTCCTGAGTTTCGCATTAATCCTTATCCTATATATCATCGGCTTCGCGCTGAAAATGGTATTTGCTCTACCCTTGGAGGCGCTTGGTTTCTTACTCGCTATGAACATGTGAAGACTATTTTAAAGGAGCATCGTGTTTATAGTTATGAACGTTCAAAGTTGATCTCAGAAAAAAATAAAGATTTACAAAATCAAGGAAAAAATATTGACGCACTTGTAGATACTAGCAACAAATTTTTATTTTACATCAATCCGCCGGATCATACTCGATTACGCCGTCTGGTAAGTAAAGCATTGCTTCCAGAAGTGATTGAGGGTATGCGTCCCCAAATCCAGACAATTGTAGATGAATGTTTAGAGGCGGTACTTCTTAGAGGGGAGATGGATATTATCGCCGATCTAGTAGAGATACTTCCTGCGAATGTGATTGCTAGGATGTTGGGAGTTTCCCCCGGTGATGCACCAAAACGACTTCAGCAAAACTCTCAAATTTTATCTCGTATTCTCGACTCTTTAATCTCCTTAGAAGAATATGAAGCTATCAACAAGGGAATTTTGGAATTTCAAGAATACTTTCGGGTTCTGATTGCTCAACGAGCTAAAGAGCCACAAGAGGATCTAATTAGCTATTTGATTGCAGCCAGAGATAAAAATGACAAACTTAGTCAAGAAGAAGTATTAGCAATTTGCATCCAATTGTTTGTCGCCGCAGAAGAGACAACTGTTAATTTAATCGGGAATGGAATGTTAGCATTGCTGCAACATCCAGAACAAATGGAAAAACTTAAACAAAACCCCCAAATTATCAGAACTGCGGTAGAAGAAATGCTTCGTTATGACAGTCCAATCCAGACAATTAGTCGGATTGCTGGTGATCCCTTAGAAATAGGAAGACAGACAATTCAAAAAGGAGAGAAAATATTTCTCTGTTTAGGCGCTGCTAATCGAGATCCCTCTCAATTTTCTCAACCCGATCAATTCGATATTTTCCGAGCGGATAACCAGCACCTAGCTTTTGGCGATGGTACTCATCGTTGTTTAGGTGCTAGTCTAGCACGCATCCAAGCAGAAATTGCGATCAATAGTTTACTGCAAAAATTGCCAGATCTGAAACTAGCCTCAGACAAATTAGAGTGGCGAAAAAACTTAGCCTTACGTGGACTAAAGGCTCTTCCAGTAAAATTTAGTTAATTGATTTCTTTTCGCGTTACCTCAAGACCTTGACCAATATCAATTTGAATTGAATCTAAGTCAGGTTTGGTCCGGACACATTCTTGGTAAGCCTTCATAATTGCGCCAAAATCAGGAGGAAAAGTGATGTTATCGGCAACAACAATCGCCCCTGAAGCAAGCTTAGGATAAAAGCGGTTAAAACAGGGGGTGTAAAGCTGTTTCCAGAGATCGAGCAAAACAAAATCCCAAGTTCCTGGTAAAGTTTCCACTAACTTTACCGCATCCGCTCCACAGAACTTACACAAAATAGGACAAACCCACTTGTAGTCTGCTTCCTGGTTCAACCTGAGAGGGTCGGCCCTAGCGAGCGTCCGCAGGCTTTAATTCGGGTGGAGCTTACCCTAAAAAAAACTTAACTTTATTTATCAGTTGGAGTTCTTCGCTACCTACATGATTTTGGTTAATTACGATTTGACACAATCCCCAAATCAACATACTTAGTCTAACCTGTTCTGCGGGTTTTGTACCGGTTCTCAAGCCGTACATTTAAAAGGCACTAACTGAGTTCTGTTAATACCACCTTGGTTTTCGGTATTTCTATCATAAAATATCTCTGACAAAAAATCAATAATTTTTTGATTTTTTCTAATTAATTCTAAGATTGTCTAATTTTTTGATTACTGTAGAGTAACCCTTCGCTTTTTCTCAACTAGCTTAACGAGACCGTTCAAGTTTTGAAAGTTTTCAAAGGTAATATCGTCGGCTGACAATTCAATGGCAAAAGCCTTTTGCAGTTTAGTAAGTAGGTTCATGGCATTAATTGAATCCAATCCCAGATTAAAAATATCACTATCGGGCAACAGTTCTTCACTACTAATCCCTGGCAAAATTTCTAAGACCAAGTCTTTGGTTGACTGGGTGATATCTACGATGCTTTTCATAAAGGTTAGACATCTCCAAAAATTGATTTTTTCTTTTATTAAACGAGATCTTTTCTTAATATTTTACCCAAAGGACTCTTGGGAATGTGATCTCGAAACTGAATTATCTTAGGAATTTTAAATTCTGCCAACTTGCCTTGACAGAAAGAGAGAATTTCCTGGGAAGTACATTCCTGAGTGTGGGGAACAATCACCGCTTTTACTTTTTCCCCTGCATGGGTTTCCTTTACGCCAACTACCACTGCTTCTTTTACCTGGGGATAAGAGATGAGAACATCCTCAATTTCTAAGGGATCGACTTTATAGCCTCCCGTATCAATGAGTAGTTTCTTCCTTCCGGTAAGATAAAGATGACCTGCTGAATCTTTTTTACCTAAGTCTCCTGTCAAAAATGCCCCCGCTTGAAACATTTTTCGATTAAGTTCTGGCATATTAGCATAGCCGCTCGTCAAGGCTTCACTTTGAATCACTACTTCTCCAATAGTTTCTGAAGGGCATTCATTTCCTGTCTCATCAACAATGGTTGTTTTAACATTTTTCATGGGCATCCCAACCGAATCATAGTTTTTTTCTATCTGCTCATCTAAATTGATAGTTACTGAACCTGCTTCTGTACATCCATAAAGCTGTCTCACTGGGATTTTCCAACGCTGAAAAAATTTAACAAAGGCCTCTTTTGAGAGAAAATTGCCGGCAGAAAAACACAGTCTGAGACTTGATAAATCAGTATTTACCTCCGGTGGGGTTTCCGCTAGTGCCTCTACGATATAAGGAACAATGGGAAGTATGGTAACTTGTTCTGTTTCCAGCAGTTCCAAGACGCGATTGCGGCGAAAAATAAAGGGAACTTCCACGATCATTTCTGCTCGCAATACTGGTTCTAAAATAACCAGAGTTGCTCCATTGGCGATCGCCGCTAACAAACAATTTCCCAACCCATGTGCATGATGGAAAGGAACTAGACAGAGAATGGTGTCGGCTTCATTTATTTGAGCAGTTTCAGCTAAATTTTTGGCTTCATGATAGAGATTGTATTGAGTTCGACAAATTCTTTTTGGTCTGCCGGTTGAACCCGAAGAATAATGATAGATTACATCTCCTAAGTAAGTTTCACTATCAGTTTCATTCTCTCGGACATCTGTAACCATTAAATCATAAAAATCTTGAGTTTCTGAATCGGTAGCACCCACCACAATAACCTTTATCTCAGGGTCGATCTTTTCCCTGAAATCATGGCAAATACTGGCTCTTTGTCTGTCCGTAATAATTAGTTTCGCCTGACTATCTTGAAGATATTCTCCCATTTCTTTTGCTTTAAACAGCGGATTTAAGGGTAAGATGATGGATTTTTGTTTGGCGATCGCATAGAAAGCAATGATAAATTCTGGACAGTTGGGCAACAAGACAGCAACGCAGTCCCCTTCGCCAATGCCGAGGTTTTTGAGTCCCCGACTGAATTGCCTAACGTAGTCGTAAAGTTGCTGATAGCTAATCCTCAATGGAGCGTGGACAATAGCAGTTTTGTCAGGGAATTTATGGGTTATTTCCTTCAGTAATCTTTCTAGCATTTAATTTACTCAAAATTAATATTGTTGATTTGGGGTGGCAGGCGATCGCCGCTTTTTGCCCTTTTTGGAGAAACAGGGAGCCTATTGGGGATCACCCCCAGACGACACCACGGCTATTGTTGAATTAGAGCGAATGCGCCAAGGAGAAGCTAGGTTTATTGCTTTTGCCTGGCCTGCTTTCTGGTGGCTTGACCATTATGGAAAATTTCAGGAATACCTGCGATCGCAGGTAATTTAAATTAATTTGTTCATAATTACTTAAGATTAGTTGTTTTTTCGTACAGACGTAGCATGCTACGTCTCTACAACCTAATACCAAATACCTTTTACCTAAAAACTGAGATATTTTTAACAAGGTGCAAGATCTCAGTATTACTCAAACTTCGGAGAAATAAGGACTCCCTTCGGTCGATTTATTTATTGGTCGCCGATTCATCCCTACCTTATAGAAGGATAGGGAATTCTCGGCGACATTGGGTTAAAAAAGAGCTCTTATGGTTAAGAAGCAAGGGCAACTTCAAGCATCTCCTCTGGGGTGAGATGGGAATGTACCACTTCCCCATCCCGAAACCAGACGATGCGCTGAGTTAGGCTCGCGACTTCTGTTTCATGGGTTACCATCACCACGGTGATACCACTAGCATTGAGTTCGCCAAAGAGGTCCATCACTTCGTGGGTAGTACGAGAGTCAAGGGCTCCAGTCGGTTCGTCTGCTAGCAAGAGGACGGGTTGGTTGACAATGGCACGGGCGATCGCCACTCTTTGTTGCTGGCCTCCAGATAACTGATTGGGTTTGTTCTGCATTCGATTGGCCAAGCCCACTCTTTTCAAAGCTTCTGCTGCGCGATCGCGTCTTTCGGTTCTGGATAGCCCCGCAAAAACCATTGGCAACATAACATTTTCCAGAGCCGTCATCTGGGATAACAAGTGGAACTGCTGAAAGACAAAGCCAATTTTGAGATTGCGAACCTTGGCTAACTCCACATCAGGCAACTTAGAGACATCGACATTATCGAGATAATAGCGTCCTGAATTTGGTCGATCGAGACAACCAATGAGGTTCATCGTCGTGGACTTTCCCGAGCCAGATGATCCCATAATGGAGCAATATTCCCCCTTTTCTACAATCAGATTAATCTTAGAAAGAGCATGGACTGTTGTATTGCCACTGCCATAGACTTTTTCGATTTCTTCCAAACGGATAATTATAGGTTTGTACTGATTAGTCACCATTCGCCGATTAAATACACAACTGGTCAGATATCAATTAACATATATTATCTATGATATACTCTAAACGGGTAAGAACTTGACATTTTTTAAATGGCTCAAAATCCCATTGGGCAAAGAGATAAACGCTTTTAGGAAAAGAGCAAAAGTTAAGTTTTAAGCCGTTCGCAGTATCTAAAAACTCAATTTTTCCAAACTTTAATAACTATGCTATTTTCAAACAAACTATTTAGGATTGTTATAGTTCCCCTATCGACAACTTTAGGAACAGTTTGTAATCTTTGTTTTATTCTTGTTCAACCCGTTCAAAGCAATCTTGAGACTAAGTTGCCTGAGTATAAGATCAAATCCTCAAGTTCAACTAATCTCTCAATCATAGCAACAGAATCGGGATTAATTGACTCGAAGAGGACTGCCATTGAGGAGGTGTCAAGTTTGGCTTCTCCAGAGCCTCATCAATACCCAGACAAGACTCAGCCAATCCAGATCGATTCTCAGGAGGCAGAAGAGCTAATGGAGCCAGAAGTTAAAATCAGACAAAAACAGGAGCATCAAGAATCGGCCAATGAAGGACAGAAAATTAACTTATCTTCTTCTCAGAGCCAATCCTCAAATTCGACCAATGTCTCAGCCATAGTGGCAGAATCGGAATTAATCGACGCCAAGAGGACTGCCATTGAGGAGGTGTCAAATGTGGCTTCTCCAAAACCTCATCAAAACGGAGACAAGACTCAACCAATCCAGATCGATTCTCAGGAGGCAGAAGAGCCAATTAAGGCGGAAGTTGAAATCCGACAAAAACAGGAGCAGGAAGAATCGGCAAACGAAGGACAGAAAATTAACTTATCTTCTTCTCAGAGCCAATCCTCAAATTCGACCAATGTCTCAGCCATAGTGGCAGAATCGGAATTAAT
>CAJHXH010000767.1_pt1 | contig 22976 bp, 28 predicted proteins | sample 9198571 | NCBI WGS metagenome assembly CAJHXH01 (sample SAMEA7708301, study PRJEB35096) | sediment metagenome | biome: marine neritic benthic zone biome [ENVO:01000025]; feature: sediment [ENVO:00002007]; material: shallow marine sediment [ENVO:03000034] sea grass bed [ENVO_01000059] ... | reverse complement strand
GGTTGCCTTATCCCCTTGGGGGGATTATAGGGGGGTTGCCTTATCCCCTTGGGGGGATTATAGGGGGGTTGCCTTTAAAGTTTGAGTATTAATGTAAGTCACGCAATATCTCAGTTAAACATGAGAATTATAACAGAAATTAAGGGATAGTCCAGAGCTTAATGGGCAATAGTGACAAAAGTTCGGGTTTTCTCGATAATTTTCTCGTTATACTAAAAACGGTCATCAACTTAATCTTACCACTTATTATGGATGGATCTTTTGCCCTCACGATACTAATCGCTATCACAGTTTTAGCCGGAATTAGTGCCCAAGTATTAGGTGAGTATTTTAAAATTCCCAGTATTGTCTTTTTACTTATATTCGGGATTGGTTTCGGTAGAGACGGCATGGGCTGGATTAAACCAGAAATGTTAGGCTCTGGCTTAGAAGTATTAGTTGCTCTTTCTGTAGCTATTATCCTGTTTGAAGGAGGATTAAACTTAGAGTTAAAAGAATTAGGACGAGTTTCTGGTAGTATTCGTAATTTAGTTACCATCGGCACTCTAATTACTTTTCTCGGTGGTGGCATCGCCGCCCATTGGTTGGCGGAGTTTCCTTGGCAAATTTCTTTTCTCTATGCTTCTTTAGTGGTGGTGACAGGACCTACTGTAGTAGGACCATTACTCAAACAAGTTTCAGTTGATAAACGAATTGCCACTCTCTTAGAAGGGGAGGGGGTATTAATCGATCCAGTTGGTGCTATTTTAGCAGTAGTAGTATTAGACACGATTTTAAATCAAGATGCTTATCCGGGGGAAATTGTCTTAGGGTTAATGTTGCGTCTGACTCTTGGTGGCTTAATTGGTGGTGTTAGTGGTTGGTTATTAGGATTATTTCAGAAACAAGCTAATTTTGTCTCAGAGGAGTTGAAAAATTTAGTTGTTTTAGCCGGAGTTTGGGGGACATTTGTCTTGTCACAGCTAATTCTCAGCGAATCTGGTTTAATGGCTACGGTAATAGCAGGAATAGTCCTCCGTGCCTCTGGAATCCCCGAAGAAAGATTATTGTTAAGGTTTAAAGGGCAGTTAACAGTTTTATGCGTTTCGGTATTATTTATTCTGTTAGCGGCGGATTTAAGTATTGATAGTATTTTCGCTTTAGGATGGGGTAGTGTTGTCACCGTTTTAATTTTAATGTTTTTAGTGCGTCCTCTCAGCGTAATAATTTGTACGATTAATAGCGGTTTAAATTGGCGACAAAAATCATTTATAGCTTGGATTGCCCCCCGTGGAATTGTTTCAGCTTCTGTTGCTTCATTATTTTCGATTTTATTAACTCAAAATGAGATGAATGGCGGTGACTCCATTAAAGGTTTAGTTTTCCTCACAATTATGATGACGGTTTTTCTTCAAGGGTTAACCGCTAGTGGAGTCGCTAATTTATTGAAAATTACTTCAGCCCAAGCTAGGGGTGCTATAATTATTGGCTGTAATCCTTTGGGGCGTTTAATTGGCAGTTTTTTCCAAGCAGAAGGAGAATCCGTTGTCTTAATTGATAGTAATGAGGAAGCCTGTGCTAAAGCTAAACAAGATAATTTATCTGTATTTAAAAGCAGTGGTTTAGATCTTGAGATTCTGGAAGAAGCTAATATAGAATCAATGGGGACTTTTGTGGCTCTTACTACCAATGGTGACGTTAATCTGATGATAGCACAACGGGCTTTAGAAGAATTTGCCCCACCTAAAGTTTTAGCTGTTTTTCCTGTCCATGAAAAAGCAAAAATAAAAACTAATAAACAAAAAATAAATCATGCTTTTATCCATCAATTACCCATAAAAAAATGGAATAAATATATAACGGAAGGAGCATTTAAGTTAGGAAAAACGGTGATAAAATCTCAAGCTATTGATATTCAACAAGTACATCTACAAGCAATGATTAATGCCCAAGAATTATTGCCCCTATTAGTGAAAAGAAATAGCCGTTTACAGATTGTTAATGCAGGAGAAGAATGGCAAGTTGGGGATGAAATTATCTATCTTCTCCATGACTCACGCCCTCAATTACTAAAGCGTTTATCAGGTAGGAATCAGGCTTCTCGTTTAGTCTTAGATAAGTTACCAGAAGTCGAAGAAATTCCTTTATCTTCTTCTCTTAACTGACGTTACGCAAAAGGGATTCGATTAAGGCTTAGAGGTTGTTTGAGAAGTCAAAAGAATTATGAATTATGAATCCGAAGGCCGAAGGTTGCGAGGCGAAGCCGTGGCAATCACGAGGCACGAAGCAATCTGAATTATGAATTACCCAAGCCTGAAGCCTGTCCTGACTTCGGTGTGGATCTAGGCTTGGAATAAGGATTTATTTTTCTTTTTTTCACCCTTGAAAGAGCGATGCTCGAATCCTTTATTTTTATTTTTTTTGTCATAAATTAGTCTAAGTTTAACTAAAAAACAGATGACGTTCAATAAATTGAACTAGGAAATATCAAACATTAGTTTATTTTAATGAACGATTCCTATTAGCCAAGAGAATTGCTTTGTGGTACAGGCATCTTGCCTGTAAACTTGCCTCGCAACGCTGGGCGATTCATTGCCGTGGTTAAGGTTTTGAACCCTTAAGCTTGCCCTGAGCCGAAGCCCTGACGAAGGAAGGGTCAGCGAAGGGTTGACACGTTGACACGAATGAATATCCCGATCGCCCCTACATTACTCAGTACGGGCTTAATACCCCGATCGCCCCTACCATCACAAGCAAGTTTTCACCCTAGGTGCAAGATTTGAATTGTATTTTCCACGGTTTTGTTGATCAATTCTTTGCACATTTTAGATCAAATAATTTGTTAAATCGTATATGATTAAAAAAATTTTGCTCAATAGTCATAAAAATTAAATGAAGAATTGTCAAGTATTTACCAAAGATTTTGAATTGAAATGTCTCCCTGAAAAGCGAACATGGATAGACATTTCTCAGCAAATTGCTGAATTACCATTACCTGGTGTACCTATTCGCCTCATTTTAACTTCAGTAAAAGACGATATTCTCACCTTTGAATGTAGTTTTATTGCCACTGATCAGAAGCCTGTTTGGTCATCATTATTAGACATTAATATTCGTCAACGGGTTTCTCAAAAGCCTTTTGTGGCAGTAAGTATCATTCCCACAGGAGTAAGAGCCGAAATAGGTGGTTTTGCCGGAGATGCAACCCCTAGTACCAATCTTTTAGCCTCTGCTTGTGACTATTTGATAACGAATCCCAATGCGGTGACTGCTTCGGATATTTATTTTGCTCAAGATAATGTTTTATATCTCGAAGGTAATCTTATTTGTCAGTTACTACTAGGTAATATTGGAGTTATTCCCGAAAAACGGAAAAATATTGCCGCTATTGTGGAAAAACCTGAAGATGAGCGATTTTTAAACAATGTGATTAATGCCCTCAATGGCTTACGGGCTGTAGGAGGTATTAATATTGATCCCGTTGTGGTAACAAGAGGTAGAATCGAAACCGAATGTACCTATTCTCCCTATGGTAATGCTTCTGGGGAATTTCAAGGTATGGAAGAATTGATGAAGGGGTTAGATGTGGTAGAAAATTCATCTGCTACGGCGGTGGCTTTAGTTACCACTTTGCAGGTAGAAGATAAAGTCCGTCAGGCTTACTATCGAGGAGAATCTATTCCTAATCCTTGGGGCGGTGCGGAAGCGATTATGACTCATACAACGACAAATTTCTATCCCTTTACTGCTGCCCATGCTCCCTTATTATTAGAGTGGGAACATACAGGATTTGGTAAATTAGTAGATCCTAGAGATGGTGCTGAATTAATTTCTAGTGCTTATGTTTGTTCACCTTTAAATGGTTTAATAAATTCTCCTCGCCCTGTGAAATTTGACACGCCTGTTGCATCGGGAGAAACTCGCATTTCGGTGGAAAATATCTCGGCTGTGGTGATGCCAGAAACAACGGTGGGTAATATTCCTTTCTTTGCTTCTTTAGATCAAGGTGTACCTGTAATCTTAGTTAAAGATAATACTACTAAGTATGATATTACCCCCGAAAGACTGCAAATCGAAACTCAAGGCAGAAAAATTTACCGTGTCAATAGCTACATGGAAGCATCAGGATTACTGTTAGCATTGCGGAATGGTATTGTACCCGAAAGTACAATTCGCCCCATGGAACAAATTAAACCAATTTTTCTTTAAGCTAAGTAGCTCAACCTAAATAAAGCAAAGCTCATAGGGGCTTAATATATTAAGCCCGTACCCCTTTAGGGGTTTCAAACGCTGTTATAGCTAGGGCTAAAGCTCTGTAAGGGTTGAACAATGTTTAACCCCTACAACCAACAGTATTTTCCGTTTAATTAAGTAAAGTTACTGATGAATCAAATATCTTCTGCTTATAAATTAATTGCATCCCATAATAAAGAGATTAAGGTAAAACTTTATACTCCTGCCCATCAAGGGATACCTCCGAAAACAGCGCGTTTGAGTCAAGACATCTATGAATATGATGTGCCTTTTTTAACTCGCCCTCGCACAGAAGTTATTGAAAAATATTTTTCTCAAATTTACGGCACTAAACATACTTTTTTGCTCACAGGTGGAGGAAGTCAAGGGGATTTGACAACTTGTGCTTTATTAGGTACTCGCTATAAAAAAGTTGCGATCGCCCTTAATAGTCATATTTCTACCATTCACGGCATTGTTTTATCAGGATTAGAGCCATATTTTATTCCCTCTCAATCCTTAATGCCCACCACAGAGGAGGTAATTTCAGCCTTAGAAACCAGTGGGGTATCAGCTTTATTACTGACTCATCCTAGTTATAAGGGCAAATTTCTGGATTTGCAAAAAGTCGCCGATTATTGTCAACAACATGATATTGCATTGGCGATCGATGAAGCACATGGAGGACATTTTCCTTTTTTTGATCCGCAATGGCAATCAATGAATGGACAAAGTTTCCCTCATTCTGCTATTACTTTTAAGGCGGACATTGTATCTAATAGTATGCACAAATATACGGGAAGTTTAGTGCAAACCGCTTTATTGCATTTAACTATCGATTCTCGGTTTACCGTTGATGAAGTTATGGGAGTTTTACCGTTATTTGAAACCACCACCCGCAGTAATCTTTTGATGTTAAGTCTTGAAGATGCAGTTAATCGGGGTTTTTCAGAGGAAGGTAAAGCCTTATTTTTCCAAGCCATTCAGGAATGCGATCGCCTTCGTGATCAACTGGATCAATATGGTACAGTTTTAACCTATGATCGTGAAGTTGAAGATCCTTTGAAAATATTTTTAAAGAGCGATCGTCTTACGGGAGCAGAGTTAGCAGAACTTTTGTATGATAAGGGCATTGATGGAGAGTTTGCGGATGAAGAAGGATTGTTATTAATTTTCTCTTTTCATCATAACCAACAAGATTTTCAGTTTATGAGGGAAACTTTAGCTGAAATTGTGCCGATTCTGGGGCAAAAAGCCATAAAAGACAACATCCCTAAAAATTATTTTTCTCGTCAACCACAAATGAAAATGCTACCCAAAGATGCTTTTTTTACCCCAAAAGAAAAGTTACCTCTAAAAGAAGCATTAGGTAAAATAAGTAGTTGTTGTATTCAAAAAGTTCCCCCAGCTAGTCCTCTTTTAATACCAGGAGAAGTTATTACCCAATGGCATCTCGATCGTATATCAACTGATAGTTTAATTGATGTTATAAAGGATTCAAAAGTCAAGCATTCAGTAGGGGCATAATATATTATGCCGGTAAAAAGTCAAAAGTCAAAAGCTAAAAATTTCAATGAAATCTTATTTCTACATTCTAAATTCGCTCATTCTAAATTCGCTCATTCAAGATTGCCATAACCAAGCTAAATTAAGATCAAAATTTGCTAATACACTTTCGCCTGAAATTTTTGTAGGAGATTGTAAAATTTCTACAGGTTGTTGAGGACGATAAATTTCCACTTGTTGTAATTGAGGATTAATTAACCAACCCAATTTTGCCCCATTATCTAAATATTCTTGCATTTTCCCTTGTGTCGTTGCCAAATTATCGCTTGGGGAGAGTAACTCTAACACAAAATCAGGACATAAGGGGGGAAATTTAGTTTTTTCTTCATCAGTAAGTCTTTCCCACCGTTCTTTTTTTACCCAAGAAACATCAGGAGATCGATCGCTTCCTAATGGTAAACGAAAACAAGTAGAAGAATCAAAAACTATCCCTAAATTGTAAGTTTCATTCCAGATGACAAAACGGGAAATTAAAGTGGCGTTATTTCTGCCTGTTTCTCCCCCTGTAGGTGGCATAATAATTAATTCTCCATTAGTATTTCTTTCCAATTTAAGATCTGGGTTTTGACGACAGAGATTATAAAATTGTTCTGTGCTGAGGGAAAATGCGGGTTCTAATTTAACAGTTGTGATCATGGTGAAATGACTGTTTATCTTTTAACATTTATTATAAACTCCTGACTTTTGACTTGTCTTCCTAACTGTTAAAACGAACTGGTGAATATAAGTTAAAATAGCTATATCACTTAGATTGAAAAATTATCAATGAGTCTTGTTTTAGAACGTGAAACACCTCCCCTTAACGAAGATGAAACCGGAGCGATTCGAGTTGGAAACACCAGAATTCTTTTAGAACTTGTAATTCGAGCCTTTATTGATGGTGCATCTCCTGAGTCTATTGTTAATCGATATTCAACTCTTTCACTGTCAGATGTTTACACCTGCATTGGTTATTATCTTCGACATCGCACTGCTGTGGAGGCATATCTAAATCAACGTGAGCAATTAGCGGAATCTGTTCAGCAACGTTTAGGAGATATTCAACCAGATACGAGTCTAATTCGTTCTCTTTTGCTATCTCAAAGAAAACAATAGCAACAATTATGTTGAAATTATTAATACTTATTATATCTAAAAACTAATGCAAACAACTAAACTTAAAGGAATCATTAATCAACAAGGACAATTAATAGTAGAAGAAACTGTTAATCTTAATCCGGGTGAAGTAGAAATCGTGATATTGCATAAAGATGATTTAACCAACATTAAAATGGAAAATCAAGCAGAAAAAAAAATTGATAAACCGATTTGGGAAATAGCAGAGGATTTAATTCAAGATATGAGTGAGGGAGAAAAAGCTCAATTACCCCATGATGGTGCAATAGAACATGACCACTATATTTACGGAACACCGAAAATAAATCCATGAGAGAACTTTTTGCTGATACCTTTTATTGGGTAGCCTTAATTAATCCCGAAGATGATTGGCACAAAGAAGTATTAAAAGTAAGCTATTCTCTGACAGAAACATTATTAATTACCACTGAAGAAATATTAGGAGAAGTATTAGCTTTTTATTCTAAATCTGGCGATCGTCAGCGAAAAAAAACTGTTAATTTTGTTGATAATATATTAGACAATAGTCAGGTAAAAGTAATTGAACAAAGCCACCAATCTTTTACTCAAGGATTGGAATTATATCGACAACGTTTGGATAAAGGCTACAGTTTAACTGATTGTATCTCGATGAACACAATGAGAAAACTAGGTATAGCAGAAATATTAACTCATGACATACATTTTACTCAAGAAGGTTTTAGAATTTTGTTCCCATGAAGAAAACTCAAAGATATAATTTATCAAATAGTAAAAGAATAATCAAAAATGACTGAACAACAAACCAAAGATTTTGTCAAAGAGAGAGCTTGGTTATCCGATATTTGTGATAGCAAAAGTACAAAGGAATTAGAAAATAAATATGATACTTGGGCTAATAACTATGATACTGATGTTCAAAAAGATTGGTCATTTATGCCTGTGGCGATCGCCAATAATCTTGCTTGAGTTACTAATAAAATTTTAATACTTATTACGTCAAAAAACTAATGCAAACAACAAAACTTAAAGGAATTATTAATAAACAAGGACAATTGATAGTAGAAGAAACTATTAATCTTAATCCGGGGGAAGTAGAAATCGTTATCTTGCAAAAGGATGATTTAACCAACAAAGAAAAAACAATTAAATCAAACTCTATTGAATTTCGTAACCAGACTTTTACCGATTTATTAGAAACACAATTACCCGTAGATGAAGATTTTAATCCCGATGCCGTTAAATGGAGTTACTTAGAGGAGAAATATAATCTGTGAAAGTACTAATTGATACTAATATTATTTTAGATTTAGCTTTAATTAGAATACCTTTTTATAAGGAAGCCGATGAAATTTTTGATTTAATCGAACAAAATAAATTTCAAGGTTATGTTAGTGCCAACACTTTAACAGATATTTATTATATTCTTCGTAAACAAAAAGGGAAAAATTGGTCTAAGGAATTTTTAAAACGATTAACTAATCTTTGTAAAATTAATCCTATTACGGAGCAAGTTATTACAACGGCATTAAATAATAGCTATAAAGATTTTGAGGACGATATTCAATATCATTCAGCTATTCTCAATAATCTAGATGGGATCGTTACTCGTAATATCAAAGATTTTCCCAGTTTAAGTCTAACAATTTTTACTCCCTCTCAATTAATTGCAATTATTAATAATGAACAAACTGAATCTTAAATCTAAACTCAATCCTAATAATAAAAGGAGTAATTAAATATGAACAACAAACAAACCAAAGATTTTTTAGAAGAAAGGACTTGGTTATCTAGTATTTGTGATAGCCAAAGTACTGAAGAATTAGAAAATAAGTACGATACTTGGGCTAATAGCTATGATACGGATGTCCAAAAAGATTGGTCGTTTATGCCTGTTGCTATTGCTAAAACATTAAGCAAATTATTACCTGATAAACAGTGTTCTATCTTAGATGCTGGTGCTGGTACAGGTTTAGTGGGTGAGGCTTTAGCACAAGAGGGATATAGTAACCTTACGGCGGTGGATTTGTCAGAAAAAATGTTGGCGATTGCCGCCGAGAAAAAAGTCTATCAAAGTCTCCATCAGGGAAATTTAGAAGATCCTAATATTTTTAACAATTCTGAAAAGTTTGATGTTATTATTACCGCAGGAGTTTTTGCTTATGCTCATGCAGGAGAAAAAGTTTTAAATAATCTATTCAGTGTTTTAAAAGAAGAGGGAATTTTCTTGTTAACTATCAGAGAAGATTATCGTCAAGAAATGCAAACTGCATTTAATCAACTATCGTGGCAATTAGTTCGTGAGGAGAGTTTTCCTATCTATGATGAAGCTAAGTTAATGTATCTTCTTGCTTTTAAAATATAAAATTTGCAAAAACTTGAGATGCAAGACTCTGATATTATACAAAAATAACCAATTATGGAAACTATATTATCCCATGTTTCTGTAAACGATTAATTTCTAAACTATATGCTATATGAACCGCAATTTTTATATCGTCTCAAACTCATTTTTATTTACTTGATTGTAAAACTTGATCTTATTCACCCTATTTTACCCAAATCTTTTAGAGATGAACTTCCAACAGGTTGGAATAATCAGATGTTTTGGACTGCTTTTAAATCAGGAGGAACGAAATTATATTTTTCTTATGCTTGTAAATTAGATAAACCTAATTCCTATGAACCTAAAGTAGTGGTTAAACCTCAATACCAATTAACTGAAGCCGAGATCCGCTTCTTTTATGAAAATGGCTATATAGGGCCATTTGAACTTATGTCACCAGAGAAAATGGCAGAAAAGCGAGAGAATCTGATAAAAATAGCTGGAACAGAATCAAATGTTTTCTCTTATGCTAGAGGAGACTATAAATTCGTAGCTGATACAAATGGTAAAGTTAGAAGTCTTGATGAGTTAAGCCAAAATGAAAAATACTATGTAAATATTCTTAAAAGCTATGAACGTTATCTGGATACCCCTGTCATCCTAGATTTATTCAAGCATCCTGCTATTACTGAACGTTGCGCTCAAATTTTAGGTCCCGATCTCGTTATTTGGCATAATAATCATTTTTTTGTAGAGCCTCAGACTAATGGATCTGCTTGGCATCAGACAAGTCGGTGGTTTAGTTTTGATATGAAAGAGCCACTTTTATACCCAAAAAATGAGAAAGAAATCCCTGGGTTAACCTGCTGGATTGCTATATCAGATGTCCCAGAGAATAGAGCTTGTTTAGCCTTGATCCCCGGAACGCAAAAAGAAATTTATCCAGTGAAGCTCAAACCAAGAAAAGACCTAGAAAGTAATGAAGGAAGAGTATTTGGTAGATATGATAAATATCATACACAAATAGACTATCCCATTGATTCTAAACAGGTTAAGGCGCTTCCTGCAAAAGCTGGACAATTTTATCTGTTCTCTGAACGAACCATTCACGGTGCTACTGACAATACAACCGATGAAAGGCGTTGTGCTATAGGAGGGCGAATTGCAAAAGCCGACACTAAAGTCTTTACTGAAAAAATGTTGAAAAATGGTCTTAATATCGAAATTTACGGGGTGAGAAATCTCAAGCTAGATAAGTGGAAACCTGCTTTAATAAGAGGCAAAGATTTGAACTGATGGGTACTTAAAAAAGCATCTGTAATATGGGTGATTTGAGTTTCGCAAAAGCAGCTTTAGCTGTCATTAAATTAATTTTTTCCTAGCATGCCTGGAAAAGAACTGTACTTTTTGAAATGAGGAATGAAAAACATGTATGAACTAACTCCTGATCAAGTTAATAGTTTTCACCAGAAAGGTTGGCTTGGGCCTCTTGATACCTTCTCCGTTCAAGAGGTAAAGTCTGTGAAAAAAGAGATAGAGGAAATTAGCCAAATTGAATTGATAGGTGAGCAGAAGGTTAGGAGCTTTCAAAATATTCATTTGGATATAAAAACAACCCTTAACCATCATCTGTACTGTAAGTCTTTGTCTGATCTCTTTGAGGATCAAAGAATTGTGTCTCGCTTAAACCAGCTTGGTGAACCAAACTTATTGCTATGGAGAACAAATATCTTTCATAGAATGCCTGGACAAGAGGAAGTTGGCTGGCATCAGGCAATAGATTACTATGGATATGATGTGGATGAAACGAAAACAGAGTTAGTTTTTCCAGAAGGAGAAAGACCAATTAACCTGACTGTTTGGGTAGCGTTTGAAGATATTACTCCTGAAATGGGTACGCTTTGCTTTGCTAATGGCTCTCATCAGAAGCGATTTGAAAGCATTAAAGTTCCTCTGGGACAAGGATCGCTAAAAGAAGAAAAATATTACAGAGACTTAGAAGCAGAGCCAGAGGAAAAACAATACTCTAAAGTCTTTGACTTTGATGAAAATGAGTGGGAGCTAGAATCTGTTTCAACCATAAAAGCAGGTCAGATAATTATTTTCACCGAGTCAGTGATGCACCGTGGTCCGGCTAATGGTTCCAGTGAAGAGAGATGGGCAATTAACGGGCGTTATATTAGACCTAGTGTAACAGTTTATCCGCGGAGATTAACTGATGATTATATTGATAACTATGGTTTTGATATTAGAAAACATTTTTGTATTTTAGTATCTGGTAGCGATAATCATAAACTTAATAAAGTTGTTACTAAAAATTAAACACGAAGATTAATTACTAGTCAAAATTATGATGACTAAATTTAACTTACCTGAACAAGAAAGCCTAAAGAATAAGCGGTTTGTCAAAATCTCTGAGCGAGAGGATAGATGTGATATTCCTAAATCAGCTTGGCGACCTTTGACAGAAAATGCTTATTTACAAACATGGAAAGGGGTGCTTCTGGAAAAAGATCCCATGCAAATTGCTTCTTACCCTATGCTTATTGATGAGTTGCAACCAAAGACAATTATTGAACTCGGAGCATTGAAAGGCGGAAGTGCAATTTGGTTGGCAGATAGCTTGGAATTATTGTGTATTAAAGGTGAGGTTTACTGTGTCGATAGCGATCTTTCTCAGCTTGATGAAAAAGCCAAGGCAGATTCTCGAATTCATTTTTTAGAAGGTGACTGTCGAGAAATCAGTGCTGTTTTACCTACAGAATTGCTTTTTAAACTACCTCATCCTTGGTTAGTGATAGAGGATGTTCATGATAATCTAACTGGTATTCTCGAACATTTTAAGAATAATGGGTTGCAAACTGGAGATTACCTGATTATTGAAGATACCAATAAGTTTATGTGGGAAGTTTGGGAAGATTGGGAAGATCAAGAATTAATTCGGCGAGGTTGTTGTAAAATGGATGAGTTAAGAAACTGGTTAATGAATCATCAAGAAGAATATATGATTGATACCTACTATCAAGATATGTATGGTTATAATGCTTCCAAAAATTGGAATTCTATTCTTAAAAAACTATAAAAAATTATATTTTTATAGGAAGGTTTTTGTTTTTTGAAAATACTTGCAAAATTGAAAAATTATTTTATGTAAGGTAAAAAAAATGGATTTAGAAAAAATAAAAAAAAATTGGGAAAAAAAAGGATTACTTTGTGAGTATTATGAATTAAATCCTCAAGATTATTGGTCAGATCATGGTCATAAAACTGACGAATATTTTATCCTTTTAGAAGGAGAAATGGAAGTTTCTTGTCAAGATAAAGTGTTTAATCTAGATATTGGAAAAGAAATTATGATTCCTGCAAAAGAACCTCACATAGTCAAAAATAATGGCTCAAAAGTCAGTAAAGTTTTGTGGATACATTATCCTAATTATTAAACTGAATCAGAAAGCATTTCCAAAAACTAAGAATGTGATCTCAAATATATAATAATTTTAGGATTCTTTGCCAGAGATGTCTATTCTTGATATTAATACCATTGAAAATATTCTGAAGAATATTGAGTCGAGATTTTAATTTCATTATCTGTTGCTTTTGTTGTCATACCAACAAAATGTCGTTTAATCTCTCGACTTTTAGAAATCAGCTTTTTATCTTCTGTTGCTTCTACGATTTTTTGCAACCAATCATAGGTTAAAGAAGGATTTACTTGTTTCTGGAAATGGATTTTGCCCAAAATAGTTACTATTTCTTTAAGATTATAAATAGAGATAAATTTACTTAATTCAAAAATATTATTAATATCTTTCTCAATTAATGGTTCTCGTTCAATTACCATAGGTTCAACTTCATGTTCTAAAACAGATTTCTTTTTAAATAAATTAACTACTGGAATAGAAGGTCAAAATCTAAGATCAGATTAAGGCGAGATTCAGAAGAGAAATTAATCGCACTATGAACCAAATTTCTGTTATGCAACCAAATTTCTCCCACTCTAAGATGATAAACATCTATTTCATTAGAATTAAAACTATTAAGATTGGTTTTTAATGGTAAATGAATTCTTGTAAAACCTGTTTTTAATTCTAGGTAATCACGATGAGGAAGTAAAAAACCACCATCACGCAATTCAAAAATACGAGCAAATTTTAAATACTTCAATTGAAATATATCTTCAATTAATTTTCTCAGATAAGATAGCTGTATTCCTAACTCCGTTAAGTGAGCCATTCCTTCATAATTAGAGTATTGACCATCTATGGAATTACCTTTACAATTCCATAAAGGATAAACTTTAAAAAAACCAACTATATCGTGACTAAATCCGACATAACCATTAAACTTTTCAATTAAATTAAGATCATGTTCTAACAAAGTAAAATTAAGCTGATCTCCAATCCATCCAATTAATGGAGTTGTTGTTTGAATTTTCATAGTCAAGATAGAGTTTTAGAAAGAAAATTATTAATTGATATGAATAGATATACAAATAAAGAATAAAGATCATTTGAATACACTAAGAAATTCAGCAAGGCGATCGCCTTAGTTGTTATCTAGTTTTTCCATTGTTTAATCACCTTTTGTTGTAGTAGGTGGAATACAATTTACATGAGAATAATTAAGTATTTTGCGATCTACTGTAACTATAGGACAATTAGATACTCTTGCCGTTGCAACAATTATTCTATCTGCTGGATCTTTTTCATAACTATTCAACATATCCCAGTCTTCTATAGGAATAGCAGGTTCTTCAGGATCAGCATAGTAGGCGTAGGGTTGCTTATTTGCCAATGGATTAGGAGGATATTCCTTCTTAACTTCCCCAATAGTTACAATTTGAGAAAGTTGATTTTGAATAGCCTCATTTAAGATTTCTGAAGCAAGATCCTCCACAGATATTCGTTTTTTTGCCGCAGGTTTTATCAAAAGTTCTTGAGCCTTTGGGGTAATTTTAACATTTGTTTTAATCATAATTAATCCTATTAAAATATTTAAAATTACATAAATGGTTTTCTTAATCAAATTCAGGTGCCCATACTTCTACCACAGGTAATTCCCACCCTGGCAGCAATTCTGGTACTTCAAGTACATCTTCATCCCCTAACACAACCATTACCTGATTAAGACGATAAACTTCCATTGTACGAGTTCTCGGATCAACTAATACTCCTACCTTAGTTCCTAATTCTAAAAATTCCTGTATCTTCTTCCGTAATTTTGCCAAAGTATCCGTTTTAGATTTAACTTCAAACATTAAATCAGGTACTAACTCCGCATAATCTTCTGTAGTGCGAGGCAAACGTTGAGCGAGGATAAAAGAGACATCTGGTGCGCGTACATCTCTGTCTGTATTAGGTAAACGAAAACCACCACTAGAACCGGATACTCTACCGAGACGACGAGGACGTACCCAATTCCGAAGTTGAGCGGCAATTTCAATGCCCACTTCCTCTGATTCTAAACCTGAAGGACTCATAATTCTAATTTCTCCTCCGATTAATTCCATTTGATAATCAGGATATTCTACTTGTAGCTTTTCTAAGTCTTTTACCGCTAAACTAGGCATTTTGCCAATCCTCTTTCTATCTACATATTTTTATTTTACATATCAAAAAACTTACCAGAGGGATTATTTACGAGATCAGGTTGAGAACATTTGCGATCGCTGAAAGCCGAGGCTTCGCCGATCGCCAAGAAAGAAACAAGCATAAGCCCTCGTATTGTGCTAATAGTTTTTCTAAATTCGCGCATTCTAAATTACCCTTACAGAAGCGTTTTCAACAGGCTTCCGAGCAGTATTGGCTTCCTTCCCCCTTCCCCCAAAAGGGGTAAAATTGCCCCACCGTCATTGGAATGTAGTGGTTCAGGTTGGGGTCAAATCCCCATCTAAACCTAAAAACCTTCTGCCTTCTGCTGAGTGCCTTCTGCCTTCTTTTAATCAAATTCTGGTGCCCATACTTCTACCACAGGTAATTTCCACCCCGGAAGCAATTCTGGTACTTCAAGTACATCTTCATCCCCTAACACAACCATTACCTGATTAAGACGATAAACTTCCATTGTACGAGTTCTCGGATCAACTAATACTCCTACCTTAGTTCCTAATTCTAAAAATTCTTGTATCTTCTGACGTAATTTAGTCAAGCGATCGGTTTTGGATTTTACCTCAAACATTAAATCAGGAACTAACTCCGCATAATCTTCTGTAGTGCGAGGCAAACGTTCTGCAAGAATAAAAGAAGCATCGGGTGCGCGAACATCCCCATCTTCATTAGGTAAACGAAAACCACCACTAGAAGCTGTCACCCTACCTAATCTACGAGGTTTAACCCAATTTGATAACTGGGCAACAATTGCCGCAGCCACTTCATCCGATTCTAACCCTGAAGGACTCATGACAATAATTTCTCCTTTGACTAATTCCATTTGATAATCAGGATGTTCTCTTTGTAGCTTTTCTAAGTCTTTTACTGCTAAATTAGGCATTTTGCCAACCTCCTTTTTACCTACATATTTTAGTATAATTCTAAATTCTAAATTCTAAATACTAAATTCTTTTTGCCCAATAGCTTTGAGAGTAGCTAAAACTTGCTCAAATTCATTTTTTCTCTCAATTGATAAGGCATAAGAACGGCTATATATAGGAACATCAGCTTGTTGGAGTTTAACAAATACAAATTCTCTACCATTGACGAGAAAACCAAACTTTAACTGATCACTTTTGAGGTTATTAAGCATATAAACTAGAGCTTGAGGAAGTGCTTCCATAACGTCAAATTTCGTACTTTTGGATTCAATTACAAGTATCCAAAGCTTTTGTTGCACAACTAAAACATCGATTCTTCCTCTGACGATTAATCCCTTGTCTTCCGCAGAAATTTCCACTGAATTTTCAGTTTTGATGGAAAAGGGAGGTTGAAAGAATCCTGCTAAATCAAGTAATGGTGAGAGAACAACCATTTTTACTCCTTCTTCTAAAAGAGAACGACGATTAACTAAGTTAAAATAATTACTGCGAACTCTTTCGAGACAACGTTTTTCGTCATCGGTTAAAGAAGGTAAATTATCTTTCCATTCAGTAAAAAAAAGGCGATCGCTAGTTAGTTCTAGCCCAAAATTTTCTGGCAATTCTTCTAGATTATTATCTTGAGCTTGAATAGTTTGAAGCATAATTTTAAATCCCCCTATCTATACTTCCATTTTATCTAATGATGCTCAATCCTACACCAGAGGTTTATGGAGTAGGTGGAAGATCTGAGTTATACTGAAAGAAATTGAGGAATAAATTGAGATGGCAAGTACCACATATAATGAGATTAGTCTTACAACAAAACTCCCTGCATCAGTCAAAGATACTTTACAAAAAGCTGCTGATTTAACAGAAACAACTTTAAATAAATTTATGGTTCAGGCTGCGGTTAAAGAAGCACAAAAAGTGATTGAGGCACAACAGGTGATTCACTTATCATCCCAAGATGCAGATAGAATTTTTAGTCTGATTGAAAATCCACCAACCCCTAACAAATATTTAAAAGAAGCTATTCAAAGACATCAGGTTTTTTTCAGTGAAAAAGATTGAACTTCTTAGTAAGACTCATGATAGAAAGGGTTTTGACTGTGGAGAAACAGCATTAAATCAGTTTTTACAGCAAACTGCACGGCAACATATCCAGAAAGGATTATCTCGTACCTTTGTTTTAGTTGACGATGAGCAACCATCGGATATTATCGGCTTTTTTACTTTGTCTTTGTGTGAGGTGCAAGTTGAATTTCTTCCTCCTCGTTGGGTAAAGAAATATCCGTCTATTGTTCCAGGAGTTAAGTTGGCAAGGTTAGCGGTATCTTTAGAGTGGCAAAGGCAAGGAATTGGTGGCATTTTGTTAGTAGAAGCAATGAAACGGGCTTTAGTTATTGCCGAAAATGCAGGGGTGATTGGTTTATTTGTGGATGCAAAAGACATCTCGGCAAAGGCTTATTATGAGCGATATGGGTTTGAGGGGACGAAGGAGCGTCCATTATTGTTGTTTTTGCCTTTATCTAGTTTGGGTAGTGCTTGAGAAACGAGGAAAAAAATAAGATCGATTAAATCTCAAAAATAGAACTTTCCAGAATATCAATCACTGCTGAAATAGCTGTTTGAATTGCCCCTTGAATCGAAGCATGATTAATAGCTAAATGTTCTCCTGCAAAGAAAACACGAGGATTATTAAGAGGATAAGGTTGTTCCAGAAAAGGTTGATATTTTTCTCTTTCTCCGGGAGCAAAATAAGTATAAGAGCCAGTTCCGATTTGATTATTTTCATCCCAAATACTGTGAATAATATTATCAGTATATTGCTTAATTTTTGGATGAAGTAAAGAAATTTCTTGTAAGGTTAAATCACTTTTATTTTGCTCATCTAAAGTTACAAATTTTCGAGAATTATCTTCCCAACGATAAGCAGAAGTTAAGACTGATGGCTGATAGGAAATATCTTTATTTTTAGCAATAAAATAAGGTTGAGAAGGGCTTTTTGAATCTAATTGAGCATTATCAGAAGGATACCAACATTTTTCTATATTTAAGTCCGTAAAACTTCCGCCACCATAAATATTATCTCCAAATTCCCAAGGACGAGCAGTACAATGTAAAATAGTTTTACTGGAACTACAATAACCTAAATTATTAATCGCTTCCCATTGTTTACTTGGCAAAATAGGGTCAAATTTTATGTTACTTAATGCAGTTGCTGGAATCGTACAAATAACAGCGTCAAATTCTGCAATTTTTTGTTGATCTAATTTATTCCAACACAGTCTAACTCCTTTATTTGTTATTTTAATATTGGTAACTTTTGCTTCTTTGTTGATTGTTCCTGATATTCTTTTAACCAAAGCTTTGATTAAAGTTTCCATTCCTCCAACTAACTCATATTGTTCTTTTTCATGCCAAGCAAAAAAATCAATTAAACCATTTAACAGAGAAACTTTATCATAGTGAATTGCACCAGTTGCATTACCTAATAAGTCAAAAGCATCAGGGGATAGATGATTACGAAAAAAATCTGTCACTGTTAAATTATCCCATTTTCTGACTTTTTCACTGGTGAAAGTGGGTGAAAATAGTTGCCATTTTTCTTCTTCAGAAAAAGAATTAATTACTTCTGACAATAACTCATCATAAATAACTCCAGGGTCTTTTTGCTCATCAGGAGTTAAATTATAAAGAGAAAATAAATCTTGATAACTATCTAAACGAGTTTTCTTTCCCCTCAAATAATAAAAAGCTGCGGGATTATAATTAATAAAAGGTCTTTTTGGTAACTTAAACTTATCTATATAATGCAAGGTGCAACTATGACTAGCAGGAATCCGCATTGCCCCTAACTCTCCATAAGTGCCATCACTAAAATAATGGGTTTTAATTCTTCCCCCTAAACGAGAATCAGCCTCTAATAAAGTAATATCATGATTGAGTTGACTTAGTTCATAAGCACTAACAAGCCCTGCAATTCCACCGCCGATAATCCCAATTCGTCGGCGATTTCCACCGTTGTCATACTGATTAAGAGAACCAGAATGACGATACAGGCGATCGAAAGAAAAAGACTGATCAAATTCTTGGGTATGGCGATAGGGGTTAAATTTTACTGACATAGGTAAATTGTAATTTACATTTTTTTTCCTGTCAATAGAGGGCAAAAATTAAGCAGGGAAATTCTAAAGACTTCTCGCAGAAATCAGGCAAGAGGCAAAAGTGAGGAATAAGTTAAACTCAGATTTTTGAGAAAAACTAACTAAAAACGGAAAGTAGTCGTAAGCACACTAACAAAAATTGCACCATTTTTCGAGTTATGTTCTGGGCTAGTGATCGCCAAAACCCCAGGAGTAATTGAAATATTGTCCGTAATGGGATAATTATAGGAAAGTTCTAAATGAAAAGACGTATTGCGATCGCTCCTGTCAGAAACATCGTTATGAGTTAATTTCGGCGGCATTCCTAAGATGAAACTCAATTTACTCCCCAATTTGCCCAGATCATTATAAGAAGCGGTTAATGCCCAAGTCCAAATTTCTGCATTAGCACCCTTATTTCCATTTAAACCACTATCACTAGGGGAAGATTCCGCTACAGCATTGATATAGCCAATCCAACCGCCCAGTTCTAGGCGATCGCTAATCTGATAAGACACAGTGAAATTAAAATTATCAGACGAAGTAGCAGTATTGAGTCCAAAGGGTAGCTGGGCATACAAACTACCCGTAAAACCTGTGAGGTTAATCGTTAAACGTGGTCGAGGTGTGAAAAAGTGGGCATAGGTAAACGAAAAACCCAACTTATCTGAAGGAGTAAATGTCACTTGCCCTAAAGCTGAATAGTCACCGTTAAAAAAGCCTCTACTTGGCTCTGGATTATTCGGCGAACCAGAATAGTAAGTAATTCCTGCCCCTATTAAATCAGTAAATTGATAGTAAACTCCTCCTCCTGCACCAAAACCGAGATCATAGAGAGGATTATTAAAACCAAACAAAGAAATAGTTGAAGCACGATTGAGTGTGGGAATAAAAGCACTGGAAGATTGACGAGCTCCGGCTATATAAGCATTACCTTTATCTCCCAAGGGAAAACGATAAAATATTTGTCCTAACCTAACATTTTGATTAGTATTAGTAGAACCTCCTAGAGAAGTCATTTGAGTACCTGTAGCGAAAAGACCATAACCATTAAGATTTCCCGCCTCAATTCTAACACGCAGTAAATCTCTTCCCGTAAAACTGGTTTCCAAGTTTAATCGTACTCTGTTACCAAAAGTAACTTGGGAATCTAAATCTTCACTAGGAGTTTCTCCAGAAGGAACAGCTTTTTTGTCCCCAAAAGCACTAGCCACTCTAAAATCTACCTCTCCCTGTAGAATTGTAGTAGTCGAAAAGTTATTCTCTTCTAAGAAGGTTATTCTTTGGTCTAAATTATCTACTTCATTATTAATTTGAGTTAATTCCTCGGCAAATTCTTTTTGAAGTCTTTCTATTTGTGCTATATCTTCTTGATTAGCCTGAAGACGCTCCCGATTTGACATTTCCATTCTTTGTACACAAGCACTCAAAGCCGCCGCAAATTCATAACGGTTAATATTACGATCGCCTTTGAAGGTTTTATCATCATAACCGGCTATACAACGATAGTTATTTATCAGTTTCCTTAATGCTTGATACGCCCAATCGTTTGGAGTTACATCTTGTAAATCTCTAACCCTGGGATATCTCTTAACTCTTCGTTCTTGTCGGTTATATTCTTTAATTTGAGATAGGATTAGATCGGGATCTTTATGAGAAATAGGGGAAGAAGAATATTCTTGTGCCTTGACAGGAGAAATAAAGCCTAAGTTGTCATTTAATATTCCCAAAGTAAATGTTAGCAGTAAAATAACTACATTAAATTTATGCATAATTTTTTGTTAATTTCTTCTCACACCAATAAATAATTTGTCCGTTTAATAGGGACGAACTTTGAATTTTTCGTTCATTTGCTGAATTGCCTTTTGGGCTATATCTTCAGGTATTCTAGTGTATTCTATATTTTCATTAAACTCTTGTCCTTTGGTTAAGATCCAAATTATAAACTCTTTAGTTGTTTGCAAGGAAATCTCATCAGGATATTTTTGATATACTAATAGCCATGTTAAACCGACTAAAGGATAGCCATCTTGTGGTTCTTCTACATTAGTCAAAGTAAAATCTTCGTTAAATTCGATATTGGCTAAAGCTTTTTTCGTTTCTTCTATAGTAGGTCTAACATAACGCCCAGAAAGATTTTCAATTCTTGCCATCGGTAAATTATTCTGTATGGCAAAACTAGCTTGAACATAGCCGATCGCACCATCAACTCGTCTAACTTCTCCAGCTACACCGCTATCTTGAAGATGCTGTGCATAGATGTCAAAGCCCCAATCAGGTTTGCGACTGGCGGCGATTTTTCCATTGCTAACTTTATTTAAGTATTTAGTCAACAGAAATGTCGTACCACTACTATCAGATCTGGTTATTACCTGAATCTTTTTATTGGGTAAGCGAGGGCTAATCTGACTCCAGTTGCCAATTTGCCCAGTAAAAATCTTGGCTAATTGCTGACGAGATAACTTGATATCAGTAGTTACATTCTTCAGATTATAAACAATGGCGATCGCCCCTCCCGCCGTAGGTATAGTTAATAAACCATTTTCCATTTGTGACTTCTCTACAGGGGTAGGAATTAAGGTGCTAGAGCCAACATCAACGGCTTGCTCAATAAATGATCTAATCCCACCACCACTACCAATAGGGGAATATTTAAAATTAATTCCTGTTTCCTGTTCGTATTCAGTTTGATAACGCTGATAGAGAATTTTGGGAAAAGAAGCACCCGCACCTTTTATCAATTGAGCATTTACTAGATTAGGCGTAAAGGTAAAAGTGATAGTGGTTATAATTGCTACCATCTGCCTTCCACATTGTTGTGCCAGCAAATTTGGGTAGGTATTTTGGGGAAATATCTTCATATTAATTGAAAAATGAGTTGAAATCTTCTTTTATAGGGGACTGATTTTTAAAGTTTTGCCATCAGCAGGAATTTCAACCCAAAAGTCATTGTTGATGACAATTTCGTAAAAATAATCAAAAGATTTATATCTAGTGCTACGCCAAGTACTGACAATTTGAGCGTCAGGAAGCCAATACTTAAGTACTTTCATCACTTCTTGGGGAACTGCACTTGGTTCTATTTGCTCATCTATTTCGATAATTTGTCCATTGGGATTAATTTCAATCTCAAAATCAAAGCCTTGTTGATTTTGCCCTAGCAATTCGTAAACAGTCGAGCCATCAGGGTTAATCTGAATTTGAGCGGAAGTAGGTTTTGAGCCACTAGCAGCTATAGCTGAAGACAAAACAATATTCGGCACTTCTGATACATCTATTTTACTTTCTATTGTCCCTAACTTTTGAGCAATTAATAAACTATCAGAATCAGGATAAGACTGAGCCGTTGCTTCATAGAGAGAAAAAGAAGCAACAAAAGTAGCTATTCCTATAGTTTTAAAAATCTTTTGTATTATACTTGTCATAAAATGCAATAAATTAATCTTAACTAACATTAGCAAATTATAATGCAAACGTTCAAATTTTAGCTTTCTTCGGCGAGAAGCCCCACGCCATATTTGACACAAACAAAAAAAATCAATTCAAATTGGCGTGGTTGCCCATCGCCGTCAGGGTTTAACTGCTCAGGGCGACTCTGATTTTCAATATATTTTCTCAGGGTAGAAATAGTTACTCCTCCACAAGATGCAATAAAATATGAACTGTTCCAAAATACATCTTTCGGTGTAAAACTTTTTGATTTCTGAGGGAAATTCTTGTCTTAACTTACGACTGGTAACACTCTTAAAATTGTTGACAAATTTGCTTAATTCCATGGCAGGATGATACTGAAACAAAATATGAACATGGGAGCGAAGCGCTGCTGTAAGCAGTTCTTCTTCTCCATTAATCTCAATTAACCTACATTCCCATTGTTCTAATAAAGATTCAGTTATTTCATGAAGACGAGAAAACACATCTTTGCTGTAAATACTTTTCTCCTATATTTTGTTGTCAATACCAAAACGAAGCTCTTAAGTCACGCTTCTGAGCGTCCTCTACTATAAAAATCATTTTTCATTTGACAATTAATCTTTGTTTATGCTATAATTAGTGATAGCAATTTTACATTCGCTTATTAAATTAGTCAACTAAGTGATTCTTAATTACCAATATCGTT
>CAJHXH010000342.1_pt1 | contig 23460 bp, 26 predicted proteins | sample 9198571 | NCBI WGS metagenome assembly CAJHXH01 (sample SAMEA7708301, study PRJEB35096) | sediment metagenome | biome: marine neritic benthic zone biome [ENVO:01000025]; feature: sediment [ENVO:00002007]; material: shallow marine sediment [ENVO:03000034] sea grass bed [ENVO_01000059] ... | reverse complement strand
GTTACTGTTCAAGCCTTCTACATGGGACGTTATCCCATCACCCAAGCTCAATGGAGAGTAGTAGCAGGATGGGAGCAAGTAGAGAAAACGTTAGAATCTGATCCATCTAGTTTTAAAGAGGACTACGAAGAAATAGATCGGTGGACGAGACCAGTTGAGCAAGTATCTTGGGAAGAAGCTCAAGAGTTCTGCGCGCGCCTTTCCCAGAAAACAGGAAAAGAATACAGATTACCTACTGAGGCAGAGTGGGAATATGCCTGTAGAGCAGGGACAACTACACCATTTCACTTTGGGGAAACTATTTCTACTGATTTAGCTAATTACCGAGGGACAGATGATGAAAGCATCGGCTGGAAAGGCTCTTATGGTAGAGGCGTTAATGGGGACTACAGAGAGCAAACAACACCAGTAAAATATTTTAAAGTTGCTAATAATTTTGGACTGCGTGATATGCATGGAAATGTTTGGGAATGGTGTGCAGATCCTTGGCATGATAATTATAATAATGCTCCTAATGATGGTAGCGTCTGGGATGAAGAAAATAATGATAATCGTTATCAAAACTATTTAGAGAACATTGATACATTACTCAATCTCAATCGTAATAGCTACATTGTACTGCGGGGAGGTTATTGGGGCAACTTACCTTATTACTGCCGTTCCGCTTCTCGCGTCCTCTTCAACGCGCGCGTCAACTACGTCGACAACTTCGGTTTTCGTGTAGTGTGCGTGTCAAAAGAATTTAGAATTTAGAATTTAGAATGCAGAATTAAGAATGATTTTTTAACGGGCAACGCCGATCAAGGCAAAGGGCAAAGGGCAAAAGGCAAAAGGGAATAAATTCATTGAAATTTAATTTCTAAATTCTAAATTCGCGCATTCTAAATTACCCATACCAAAGCGTTTTCAACACGCTTCCGAGCAGTATTGAGTCGTTAGCCGCAGTAAAAGTCGGTTGGGCGAAATGAAGTGTCATCCGACATCCACAGAGTAATTAAAGTTGATAGTGTTGGGTTTCGTCTCTCAACCCAACCTACGGGCGATCGCATTACACATGATGGCACTATTATCTTTTTGCAAGTATTTTATCGTATTCAGCATGAGAACCAACCCAAAACCATACTATTTTATCTTCATCAGTTCTCATTACACCTAATGCCCTCCATCCAATGCCAATTCTAACAGACCAAATATTTTCTTTTGGTTTGACTATTTTAAATTCTAAACTAGGATGAAAAGGTTTTTGTTTCCAAGGTAATTTTTCTTTGCCGTTTGTTGAATTCGTTGTGGTAATTGCAAAAATTGTTGCCGAAAATTTTGGGTTCTTGAAGATTTCATTAGTCTTCCCCAAATCCTTTCTCTTCGGTTTTTCCTTCTTTACCTTCCATTAATGCCATTTCCGCCATTTGTATGATTGCATCTAAATTAATATTGGGATCAGATAAACTCTCCTGCCATTTAAGTTCATTTTCAATATCGAACAGTAATTGTTGAGCGATTTCATCTTGAATATCAGAAGACAGTCGTTGAGCTTCTTGAAAGGCTTTTTCTAGTAATTTCGTCACGATTATAATTATTTCTGAAAATTTATGTTAGTTTATTTTATCAATAATAATCGCCTTTTTTCCACCTCAAAAACCGATCGCAATGAATTAAGTAGGTTGGGTGAAACGAAGTGCAACCCAACATTCACAAAATCATTAATAATTGATCGTGATAGGGTGGAGTGCCTCTACCCAACCTACAAGCTACAGGCGATCGCACTTGATTATTTATTATGCAATATCGTAGAGCAAAAATTGAAGGAGCAACATATTTTTTTACCGTTGTCACCCATAATCGAAGGAGGTTTTTGACTCAACCAGAAAATATTGATTTGTTGAGAGAATCTTTTCGTTATGTCATGGCAAAATCTCCTTTTACCATAGATGCGATCTCAATTTTACCAGATCATCTTCATTGTATTTGGACATTACCAGAAGGAGATGCCGATTTTTCCAGTCGTTGGCGATCGATTAAAAGTTATTTTAGTCGTAAATGTGATGTTCAATATCAAGGACAAATATCGGAATCTCGACAAAAGAAACAAGAAAAAGCTATCTGGCAGAGAAGATTTTGGGAACATTTAATTAGAGATGAGGAAGATTATATTAATCATGTAGATTACATTCATTATAATCCTGTTCGTCACGGATTAGTCAAAGCAGTGAAAGATTGGCAATATTCAAGTTTTCATCGTTATGTGAAACAGGGTATTTACGATGAAAATTGGGGCATATCAGAAAACATTATCTTCGATGACAATATCGGCATGGAATAACCGTAGGTTGGGTGAAACGAAGTGCAACCCAACATCCACCAAATAAATTAATCATAATTTTGTTGGGTTTTGATGCCTCAATTTAACCTACGAGCGATCGCATTATGAGTAAAAATAAAGTAGATTGGGTGAAACGAAGTGCAACCCAACACTCACAGAATAATCAATAATTGATCTTGTTGGGTTTCGTGCCTCAACCCAACCTACGGGCTAATTTATTCACACTTTAAGTAAAAATTAAGTAGGTTGGGTGAAACGAAGTGCAACCCAACACCCACCAAATCAATTAATCATGATCATGTTGGGTTTCGTGCCTCAACCCAACCTACGGGCGATCTCACTACAGTCGATCGCACTAAACCGAAAATAACAGAGTTAGTAGAATGTCGAATGTAGGGTGTGTTAGCGAGAGCATAACCCACCGAAGTTTAAGGTTTATGGTGGTGCGTTCTCGAATATAAGGTTATCTCAAAGTCACAATCAGATCAAGGAACGCAGCCTACAAGAGCGATCTCACTAAGTTTCAATAGGGTTTTATCTCATAACCCCCGATTGTACAAGACCTCTTGCACAAACAGGGCAAACGCACACAAAACTTAACATTTAATTGAGACTTTAGACAAAAAAAATATAACCTTTGATGGATCAGGATTTGAATCAAAAAAGTGGATTAATTTTAATAGGGTGGGCATTGCCCACCTCATAAATTAATCTAATTAATCGATGCCGTAGTACTTACCGCAGGTTCAAAACTAGGTACAACTACTTCGCTATCTTGTTTAGTTAACTTATTATAAAGTCTTTCAGTGTTAGGGAAGTTAGCCGCAGGTAAAGTGGGGAAGCGACGATAAGGCACAGTATCCTCACCAAACACCTGTAAATATTCCATGCCACCAACTAAAGTAGTAATGAAGGCACGAATACCTTGGCTGGCTAAAATCTGATTATAAAAACGAATCTCTTTTTGATTAAGAGGCGCACGCCCTAAGAAATGTTTAGTACCAAATTCAATTACTTGAGTATTGGGGTAAGGAGCATAAAACTCTTTTAAATACAATTCAGAGTAACCCAGAGCTTGAATAAACTCTTTAACAGAGATTTCACCGTTACTCAATTTACTTTCTAAGTTGGTAAAATTAGCACTAACAATGTAAGGTTCAACATCACGCTCAAAGATTTGACGGTAAGCCGCACGAATAGCATTATTCACGGCTACCTTATCATTTAACTCAGTAACCTTAAAGATTTTGGTTTGTTCACGTTGAACAGTAACACCTTGACTTATACGAGCTTGAATATCAGGCTCAGTGCGTAAACTAGAAACTTGTCCTAATTCAATAAATCTGGGGGTGACATCTTTGTCAACTCGTTTACCGAGATCTTCACGAATTGTACCCACTCTTGACATCCGTAATTGCATCCCCGCAGGAGTTAAATAACGCTCGTAAGGTACCGTATCCTCACCAAAGGCTTCGCTATATTCAGGGCTATCAATTAAAGCATCCACCAAAACATAGAAACCTTTTTTGGAGCAGAGATCAAAATATTTATTCATCTCACTACGTCCGTAAGTAGGTCGTCCTAACAAACGACGGTGGATATATTCGATCGCCTTACAAACATAGAAAGGAGTCCAATAGGTTTTCAAGAAGGTATCGGATTTAGCTAGGATACGGATAAAATCCCGTAAGCTAATTTCTCCATTTTCTAACTTAGTTTCCGCCGCAGTTAAACGTTGTCCTTGATAGACATCACGCCCAAATACTTGACGATATGCCGCCCGAACAATTGCTTGGGTAGAACTTTCCCCGAATTTAACACTAGCACCGTTACTGCTACCGGGTAACTCGTTGTTAAGGCGTAAGACTTTTGCCCCTAAAGAACCAGGATTATTACTTCTGGCACGAGGATTGCTGTTCTGATTATCAATACCAGCACCACGATGAATTAAAATCCGTTTGGTATCTTTGTTGAATGGTGCAGGACGATTATTCGGATCTCGGGTTTCTTTGGGGAAAATTGCCCCAAATTGAATCTCAAGGGGATCATTACCCGAACCGTAAACGTGCTGATCTGCAAGTGGGCGATCGTATTTGGCAAAAGTAGTAACAAATTGGGGTACTTTGCGGAAGGGGGCAGAATAGTTAAATAAATCCTGTTGCATACCCCAATTACGGCACTCTTGAGCTTCAATCCCTAAACCTCGAAGATAAGGTACAGTTTCCTCACCGAAGTAGTCTGCATATTCTTGGGAGTCCACTAAAGCATCTACTAAAGGAGATAAACCACCCTCAGAGACGATCGAGAAGTATTTTTGTACCTCTTCACGGGAACTGGGTGCACGCCCTAAAATATGACGGAAAGCTAGTTCTAAAGCACGGGAGTTGATGAAAGGCTCAAAGAACTGCTTACGATATAAAGGAGACTTGGCTAAACGACGGACAAATTCCTTCATGGAAATATCGCCATTTTTCACCTGAGACTCAAGGTAAGAAATAGATTGAGAATAAGCACGGGAAATATCACGCTCAAAGACTTGACGATAAGCCGCTTTAACTACGTCATTTTTCTCGGTGGTAGATAACCCCGGTTTCATCACAAATTTAGGACGACGCTCTGCTCCATTAAAATAACTTTGAGGTAATTCTAATCCTTGTAAATCGTCAGAAGGACGCTGACGTGATTTATTAGCTGGAGTGGGAGCTTTTAACTCGTTAATTAGAACATCAAAGTATTGAATAATAATTTCTTGAGCTTGGACATCATTTCTGAAGTAACCCCTCGAAGCCGCTTTCATTTCCAATAACGCTACAATAGCCGCATCAACAGAACAGGCATTCTCTAATACTTCTTTTAACCCTCTGGTATTCACCACTAAGATATTAGGATCCCCAGCTACGATCGCATAGGAGACATAGCGTAAAAACCAAGACATATCCCGTAAAGACTTGGTCATATTAGCTGGGCCATAACGGGAGATATTAATCGGGCGAAATCCGGGGGGAATTTGTCCACTACCAGGATTGGAAAAAACCGAAAATAAACCACTTAATAAACCGCCACCACTTTCGCTACCTTTATCAGCAGAGACATAGGTTTGGGTAGATTGTTGAGAAGCTTTCACATCACTGGGAACAACGGCAACACTACCACCGCCAACTCCTACCATTGCCATTTCTGCCTCTTCTACAGGAGGTTTTTCGAGGAAAGACATAGGTGAACCGCCGGTAAAGATACGGTTAGCGGCACGGGATACAATTAAATCGGAATTTTCAGTAATTACTTGAGCAATTGCTAATCTTCTTGCCCCAGATTGAAAATAGGTATCTAATTCCCCTAACTCATTGGAATTGAGAAAGCGATCTTGCTGTTCTGCTTGAATAATAGTAGATACAGCAACAGTTTGGTATAACTGCGGTTTGGCTAAAGAACTACCGCCACTTGCTTTTATACTCATTGATTGTTGTTATTTTAAAACGAAATTTATTTATCTAATCAATTCATTTCATCTAGATTAAATCTTTTTGGGGTTTGATAGTTACTTTATGAAGATTTGTTAAGTTTTTCCCCTAGAGGAAAAGCCATAAGACTGAAGATCTATATAAATTGTTAAAATTGGTGGGAAATAGTAATTCAATGTAATCTGTATGTTGTTTTTTGTCAAGGCGTAACTCTTATGCCCCTTCCTTCAGTTAAATAAGCGGCAAACATAGACAGCACTAAAAATTCCCACTACATCAGCGATTAAACCTGCTGGTAAAGCGTGACGCACTCTTTTTATGCCCACTGAACCAAAATAAACCGCTAAAACATAAAAAGTAGTTTCGGTTGAACCATACATAGTCGCACCAATTTTCGCAATTAAAGAGTCACTACCATAAGTTTCTACTAAATCACTTAAAAGCCCAAATGAGCCACCTCCTGAAAGAGGACGCATAATGGCTAAAAGGACGTTTTCTTTGGGAAAACCGATTAAATTTAAGGCAGGAGCGAGGAAATTCAATAATAAATCCAATGCACCAGATGCTCGAAACATACCAATGGCTACTAAAATGGCTACTAGATATGGTATAATGCGAATGGCAATATTAAATCCTTCCTTCGCCCCATCAGTAAAGACTTCATATACTTTTACCTTTTTTAAGGCGATCGCATAGAAGGGAATCCCCATCAACAAAAAAGGAATAATATATTTCGCAGTAGTATTAAAAATATCAGCAATCGACTCAATCATTGATTTCCTCCTCTATTTGTTTTTTGTAATTGATTGTTAGTATTAAGGGCAAAAACAGGTAATTTTTCTAAAGTTTTTACCGCAATAATCCCCGCAATAGTAGATAAACTGGTAGCAATAATAGTAGTGAGAAATAACTGACTCGATTGCACTCCCATTAAAGCTACCACCGTTGCTGGTAAAATTAACTGTACACTAGAAGTATTAATGGCTAAAAAGGTACACATGGCATTAGTCGCCGTATCCTTGTTTGGATTAAGTTCCTGTAATTCTTGCATGGCTTTTAAACCCAGAGGTGTGGCGGCATTGCCTAAGCCCAAAATATTAGCTGACATATTTAAAACAATAGAACTAATAGCAGGATGATCTTGGGGTACTTCTGGAAACAAGCGTACAGTAATCGGACGAACTATTTTGGCGATGACATTTACTAAACCAGAGGCTTCGGCAATTTTCATCATTCCTAGCCATAATGCCATAATACCAATTAAGCCGATCGCTAATTCTACCGCTAATTCTGCACTGTTGATAGCGGCTTCTGTAACTGCATCAATATTTCCACTAAAAGCACCAACACAAACAGAGATAGCAATCATTGCAAACCAAACGTAGTTGAGCATTTACATATCTTGTTAAAGTTAAACTTGCTTATTTTAGCGAAAAACTTAACTTGTGACACCTCTAAAGAATAATAAATAGGAGTACAATAGACAGCACTTAAGCAAAAAATAATTAATTGGTTACTGATAATGAAATTTACCTATTTAAACTTATTTTTTATTTTAATTGCTACTGCTTGTAGTTTAAGCAATCCCCAGTCAGAATCTATTTCCCAAACATCCCTTAAATCAACCCCATCGACACAAATATCTACGGAAACATTAACTCCCAAACCGATCAAAATTCAATTAGAAGAATTACCGCCACCTTACGCTTCCGATAGTGCATCCCAACCACCACAAGTGATTCCTATTCCCCCACAACCAACTTTAAAAGTACCGTCTGGTTTTCAAGTTAATATCTATGCTGAAAAATTAGATAACCCTCGTTGGTTAACCTTAACTCCTGATGGTGGTGTCTTAGTTACCGAAACTCGACAAAATCGCATTACTTTACTGCAAGATACTGATAATGATGGCATTGCCGATAAGAGTCAAACTTTTGCTAATGAAAGTAACGGCTTAGATATTCCCTTTGGCATGGCTTTTGCCCAGGATTATTTTTTCTTGGGTAATCATAATGCTGTTAGACGTTATCCCTATCAAAAAGGGCAAAATAGGTTAGAAGGAAAAGGGGAAGTCATTGCATCGTTACCTGGTGGAGGTTATCGACAACATTGGACTCGTAACGTCATCGTTTCTCCAGAACAAGATACACTTTATGTATCAATAGGCTCTCGTTCTAATGTTAGCGTAGAAGAGTTGCCCCGTGCTTCGATTCAAGAGATGAATTTTGACGGCAGTAATCAACAAACCTTTGCTTATGGTTTGCGTAATCCTGTAGGTTTAGATTTTCACCCTGTCACCAAGGAATTATATACCACCGTTAACGAAAGGGATGGTTTAGGGGATGATTTAGTACCTGATTACTTCACCAAAGTCCGTCAAGGCGGTTTTTATGGGTGGCCATATAGCTACTTGTCACCTGAAAATTTAGATCCTCGTCATATCCAGCGAGGTAATAGCACTAATCCTCAATTAGTCCGTCAGACTATCACTCCTGATGTTTTATTTCAAGCTCACTCAGCCGCTTTAGGATTACAATTTTATGATGGTCAAACTTTCCCTGAAAAATATCATAATGGGGCATTTGTGGCTTTTCGTGGTTCATGGAATCGCTCTCAAGGCACAGGTTATAAATTAGTTTTTATTCCCTTTGATGAAAGTGGCAAACCACTCGGTTATTATGAGGATTTTTTAACTGGTTTTTTAACGAATCCTTCTATTCCTACTACATGGGGAAGACCAGTAGGTTTATTAGTGTTGCCTGATGGTAGTATTTTATTCACGGAAGAGGCAAATGGACGTATTTACCGCATACAGTATAACCATTCCTCTTGAATTATTGAAAAAAAATATTTCAAGAATGGATAATGGATAATTAATAAAGGATAATATAGAGCGTTATAATCGAAATAGTTCACTTAGGATTAATCAATACTATGATGGGTACTATCTCCCAATCTCTAGTTTTCAATCAAGCGGACATAGATGATTTACAATCATTCTATCAGTTTCGCCGTGAAAATAAGGTTATTCAATTTTTAGCAAGTCATCCCAACCTATTATCAATTTTGGTATTAGGTAAAGATTTAATTAGTCAATATTTACCTGAATCAAATGTATTTATTGATTGTGTTTTAGATCCAGAATTAGCTGAGTCTCAATTAGTTGTTTACCTAACAAGAACAATTGAAGATACGGAAATAGCCATTGAACAAATTGAAAAACTTTCTGATGAGTGGTTAGGCGGTTGTAATAGTGAGCTCCGCAGTCAAATTTATGTCAGATATGATTATTTATGACTTTTGAAAGGAAAAAATCATTTGTTTTTGTGATCTTCTCGATGAGAAAGAACATAATCGTGCAATTCTTTCTGACTCATTGTTTGAAAGTTAGGTTGATTCATCTAATGTACCTCCACCTTCCGTTAGGATATATTTCGATTATATTTTCTTCACCCGCCAGGAAAAAGACATTACCAGTTCGTTCATCTAAGCGAACAATATTATTGATAGGCAAGTAAAGTTTAGTAAACCAGCAGCACAAGATATAGCACTGGGTTTTCTGCTCTGATGTTGGAATCGTGATAACCTCCTTTTTATAATAGTCTATTTTTTATCCTAACCCAACACATTATAAAAGTAATGACGCAAATCGCTACATCACCACATTAATTCAATTGTAAGATGGGATTAGTGATAGGTAGAGTGTGAAGCGCGATAGCGTAACGCACTGAATATTCGAGATTTGGTGGTGCGTTACATTTCATGTTTCGCACCCTACAAGAGCGGCGATCGCACTGCGGTTTGGCTAAAGAACTACCGCCACTTGCTTTTATACTCATTGATTGTTGTTCTTTTAAAACCAAATTTATTTATCTAATCAATTCATTCCATCTAGATTAATTCTTTTTGGGGTTTGATAGTTACTTTGTGAAGATTTGTTACAATTTTCTTAGATAATATTTCGACATTCCGCACTCTGCACTCTGGGCAACCACAAGAGTTGCCCCTACTCTGCACTCTGCATATTGATTTTACTCCTTTAAGATAGTTGGTTGCTTCTAAAGTATTTAAAGTAGAATTATGCGGTGATGCTCCATTTTGTGAATTTTGAGAGGAATGATTAGTTTGGGTCATATTTTTAACTGATAATTTTAATTATTAAAAACTTAAAAATTCTAAATGTTCTCCTTCTGTTTCTACCAAAATTTCTCTTAAACCCTCACATTTAAGTTGACCTTTCTCCAACATAATAATCCAATCAGCTTTATTAATAACTCTTTGATGAGGAATTAAAACCACTTGTTGTCTAAGACAATCTAAATTAATATCTTGTTGATTATAAGCACCAAAGCGAATATTTCCTGATTGTAATTGATATAAACCAGCAATTAATTTAGCTAAAGTACTTTTTCCACAACCTGATTTTCCAATTGCGGAGGAATATTTACTGCAAACAACAAATCTTATTGATTTGAGGGGGTTATTCATCATCTGTTGAGGATTTGAAGAAAAGTAAGTTTGCTAGAACCATAATTGCTTCAAATGCTTCAATTTTAACGGATCGAAATACTAAATCAGTTTTTTAATTTAGTCAAATCTGATGCTAAACCCTGAATAACAGAAAATCTATAATACTGCTCGGTTATTTAACTATAAGTTGACAATGTTAAGAATTAGCACTAGACAGAAACAAATTCAAAGAATTATTCAGCAAATTAGGTTATCTCCTAGTTGGCAAGGATGTGTTTTACTCAGCACTATTTTACTGTTAAGTTCGAGCTACGCTGTATCTGCCCAACAAACCTCTGTGAATGTTGAGGCAATGGTGACTGAATTAAAAGTAGGCTTAGATACTCTTTGGGTTGTGGTGGCATCAATATTGGTAATTTCTATGAATGCTGGTTTTGCCATGCTGGAAACTGGCTTTTGTCGTCGTAAAAATGCTGTAAATATGTTATCTAAAAATTTGATTGTTTTTGCCGTGTCAACGATCGCTTTTTGGGCGGTAGGTTTTGCTTTAATGTTTGGAGATGGGAATAATTTTGTTGGGTTGCAAGGATTTTTCTTAAATGGTGCCGATAATAGCCCAGCAGTCGGAGATTTATATCAAGGAGTTTATCAATCTTTAAATTGGGCAGGAGTACCATTAGCGGCTAAATTTTTATTTGAAGTAGCTTTTGCTGGCACTGCGGCTACGATTATTTCTGGGGCTGTTGCCGAAAGAATTAAATTTATTGACTTTTTACTATTTAGTTTTTTCTTAGCCGGGATTGCTTACCCTATTGTGGGACATTGGATATGGGGAGGTGGTTGGTTGCAACAAATGGGGTTTAAAGATTTTGCTGGTTCTACTGTAGTTCATTCTGTGGGAGGGTGGTGTGGTTTAACAGGAGCGGTTATTCTTGGTTCTCGTTCAGGAAAATATCAACCTAGTGGGGTAACAGTGCCTTTACCCGGTCATAATCTTGCTTTAGCTACCTTAGGCTGTTTTATTCTCTGGATTGGGTGGTTTGGCTTTAATCCGGGTTCAACTATGGCAGTTAATGACAAAATTGCTTATATCGCTGTGGTGACAAATTTATCGGCAGCTTCTGGTGCGATTACTGCTACTATTACCAGTTGGATTCTAGCAGGCAAACCTGATTTATCTTTAAGTATTAACGGCATCTTGTCGGGCTTAGTCTCAATTACCGCAGGTTGTGCAATGGTGAGTTATGGCAGTGCGGTAATAATTGGAGGTTTAGCTGGTATTTTGGTGGTTTTATCAGTTTATTTTTTAGATAGCATTAAAATTGATGATCCAGTAGGTGCAATTTCAGTCCATTTAGTTAATGGTATTTGGGGTACTTTTGCCCTGGGTTTATTTGCCTCGGTGGAGATTACAGAAGATGAAAACATAGCCGGATTATTTACTTCAGGTAATGTTTCTTTTATTACTACTCAGTTATTAGGAATTATCACTGTTGGTTTAATTATGATGGCACTAAGTACTGGTTTTTGGCATTTACTGAAATTAACTCTGGGATTGAGAGTGTCGGAAGAAGAAGAATATATCGGTTTAGATATTAGTGAGCATGGCATGGAAGCTTATAGTGGCTTTGTCGATGTAGAAGGAGAAGCATCTTATGAATCAGAAATGAAAATTAATAAATAGGCGTTGCATCTTTATGGGATTATGTGCAATATAGATTGTTTCTTCAGACTCATCTGGGTTAAGATCTGAAAATCCACTTAAATAGTGAAGAAAAATGAATAATTTAACAGGAAGAGATTTATTAAGAATAGCTGATTTAAACAGCGATGAAATTAATATTATTTTGAATTTAGCCGCCGATTTGAAAAGTGGCAAACAAAAATTTAACAGTAATAAAACCCTCGGTTTATTATTTTATAAAGCTTCAACCCGCACCCGTGTTTCTTTTAGTGTGGCGATGTATGAGTTAGGGGGACACGTAATTGATTTAAACCCTAGTCGTACTCAAGTCGGTAGAGGTGAGCCGATAAAAGATACCGCTAGAGTACTTGATCGCTATTTAGATATTTTGGCAATTCGTACCTTTGCTCAAGAAGATTTAGAAACTTTTGCTAATTATGCGGCAATTCCGATTATTAATGCCTTGACTGATTTAGAGCATCCTTGCCAAATTCTCGCAGATCTACAAACCATTAAAGAGAATTTTGGTACTCTAGAAGGAATTACTCTGACTTATCTTGGTGATGGGAATAATGTTGCTAACTCCTTACTCTTGGGTGGTGTTTTAATGGGGATGAATATTCGGATTGCAACTCCTGAAGGTTATTTACCTGATGCGGAAATTGTTAAACAAGCCCAAGCTATTGCAACAAAACCTGAACAGGTAATTATTACCACTGATGCCCAAGCCGCAGTGGAAAAAGCCCAAGTTTTATATACTGATGTTTGGGCAAGTATGGGACATGAAGAAGAAACCGCCCAGAGAATACCTATTTTTCAACCCTATCAAATCAACCAACAATTAGTCACTCAGGCAGATGGTTCGGCAATTATCCTCCATTGTTTACCAGCCTATCGGGAAAAAGAAATTACCAATGAAGTAATCGAAGGAAAACAATCTAGAGTATGGGATCAAGCTGAAAATAGGATGCACGCCCAAAAAGCTTTAATAGCCTGTCTATTGGGTTTGGCTGATAGCTAGTGGTGGAAAGCAGAATTTAAAAGACTTATTTCAAGATCTGAAGTTTAAAGGATCTTTCTAAAATCTGAAAGGTAACGATTCAAAGTATCATAAAGAATAATAATTTAATTAAAAGGAGATCCATCATGACATCAGTGGCATTAATTACTCTTCATGGTATGGGAGAAACAGATCCAGAATATTATCAGCCTCTTGTTGAAAGATTAATTGACAGATTAGGAGAAAATATCTGGAATACTAAGGTAGTTTTCGAGCCTGTTTATTATGATGATGTTTTACAAACTAACCAAAAGAGACTTTGGGAAAACATGGATAAGCTATATTCTCTTCGATGGGATTCTCTGCGAAGATTTCTCTTGTATGGTTTGAGCGATGCGGCAACTCTCGAATATAGTGCAAGGCAAATTGATGGGCTATATTTTGTAGTTCAAGAAAAAATCAAACAGAGCTTTGAGAAAGCTTTTGCTCAGTTAGCCAGTCAGCGTCGCCCTGTCATTGTTTTAGCAGCATCATTAGGATGTCAAGTTTTTTCCAATTATGTCTGGGATATTCAACATCAGAAAGGAATCTTTAAGGAGAAAATTTGGACTGACTCAGACAAAGATAGTTTCCTTAAACTCAATAGTTTGCGTTATTTTATTACAACAGGATGTAATATTCCCATTTTTGTTGGTGGTTTAGATAAACCAACGTGCTTCCAAAAACCAAATTCTTACTTTCAATGGCATAATTATTTTGATCCTGATGACGTTTTAGGTTGGCCACTTACTCCACTAGATCAATCTTATCCAGACTGTAATATTACTGAACATCCCGTTGAAGTTGGAGGACTACTTACAAGTACACCTTTCAGTCATGTAGCTTACTGGAAAAATGAACATATTATTCGTGAAATTAGTCGGCGAATCTCGGCACAAATTTCCGATTAACTACACAAAGAAAACCTAAGTTCGGAGTTATTTGATAAAAGTTTCCGAAATTTTAGTATTAATATAGTAAGTTGCTTTTTCATCTTTTTAGTTATTAACTAATCGATTTAAGCGGAAGAAAATCAATTAATATCGTTATTGCCTATTGAGGAATGGATCATTTCCCACCTTCACAAACTAATTTTGAACAAGGTGTAAGATCTCAGTAAAATAAAAATTTTCAAATACAAATTTTAATCATGTTGTCCAAGTTTATTACTCTTACTCAGCAACCAAAAAAAAGATCTTTAACTATTATTCTGGCTTTAATTGGTACTGTCACTCCTTTAACAGGTTTACATAAATTTTATCTGGGGCAACCATTGTGGGGTGTTATCTATTTTCTGTTAAGTTGGCAAAGCCCGATGTCTCGCATAGCTTGTACTATTGATGCTGTCTTATATTTAGCCCAAGATCAAGATCAATTTAATCATCGCTTCAATTTCTCTGGGGAAGCGGAGACTAATCAATCTAATACTAACCCGCAACAAGTTACAGCGATCGCAACTGCTTTACGGGAACTAGAAAAATTACGGCAGGAAGGGTTGATTTCTGAGTATGAATTTGAACAAAAACGCCGTGAATTAATAAGTTAAATCTTAAATTTATAGGAATTAATTGATAAATTTTTAAGTACTCAGCTCAAAATTTTAACCAATTAAAAATATCACCTAAAGTTAACTTTAATTCACCGATAAAATCTGGTACAGGTAATAAATCTGTTTCTACCTCAAAATAAATTACTTGCTGTTGGGGAAAATAAGCAAAAATCGTTTTTTCTTCAGGATCAATTATCCATGCTAACTGACAACCAGACTCTAGACAACGAACAATTTTTTTGATAATTTTACTCTGACTTTGTTCAGGAGATAGAATTTCGATCATCCAGTCAGGTGCAATGGAAACCACATTAGCAATATCACCATTTTCTTCACGAGGGATATGATCATAGGTTAACACAACTATATCAGGCACAATTGATTTACCCCCAAAAGTACATCTTAATTCTGGAAAAGCTAAAGCTATTTTTGATTCTTCCACAACATCATTAATGACATTGGTTAGTTTTCCTTGTATTCGACTATGTTTAGCTTGAGGCATAGGCTTCTGTGTAATTTTATTATCGAAATATTCACTAGCAGGTTTAGTTTCTGGTAGTTGTAAAAACTCTTCTAAAGTAATTGACTTTTCTTTTATTAATGTAACCATAAAATCACTTGTTATTAGCTCTTATTTTGTTAAGCATCTACTGATATTTATTATAAATAATAATGAAAGGCGATCGCCTAAAAGTGTTAAGCTTTGACTAATCGCCCCCTAATTAAACACAAGAAATATTAACCCTAAATGTAGGGTGGGCAATGCCCACCTTCTAACTACAAATAGTTTTTTAAAGCGCCATTTGTCTAAATCCTATTTAAAATAAATTTAATTGTTGCCAAGTTAAAGTACCTAAAGTGATTAAAGAACCCAATAATAAAGCCATCCCACTTAAAGAACTAATTCCAAAACCAAGAGTTCTTTTTTTTGCCTCTTGATAGTATCCCCAAGCATACAAAACTCTTCCTAAAATCCAAATTCCGCCGAGGATTGCTCCCCATAATTCACTGACATAATAGGAAAATATCCACAATACAGGCAAGAAAAAAACTAATTGTTCTAAGGTATTTTGTTGAACCCTTAATGCTCTTTCAAAATTTGGATTGCCCGACATTGCTGGTGGAGCAACATCATATTTTGCTCTAGCTCTACCCACATTAATAGTAGTGACAAAATAAACTAAAAGAGCAGAAACTGTAATTAAACTTGCACCTAATAACATTTTTTATCTTATTTTATTATTTAATAAATTTAAAATTTTAGCTATTTCCAATTATTTTGAGCTTGCTCAAGAACATAATTAGCTACTTGGTTAATTTCTTTTTCTGTCAAACGATCTTTAAAAGCCGACATATTATTTTTCCCATTAGTAACTAACCATGTAATCTTGTCGAGAGAATCATAGCCATTTTTTTGTAAGGCTTTGAGTTTAAGATTCTTTCCCCTTCTAATAATATTATTACCATTAGGGTGACACCCTGCACAATTAATTTGAAAAATTTGCTTTCCCTGTTGACTATTAAGAGTATCTGCTAAACTATTCGGTGTAAATAGGCAACAAATAAGAGTAGAAAGGATAATAGTTATTATGAATAATTTTGACTTTTTCTTAATCATAGTTATTCTTGAAGATCTACAGTAAATTGATTATTTATTCTTAGCTAATGTTGAGATAATTTATCAGCATAATTAAATTCAACTGGGAATTGCTAGTGTTTATTGTATATGCTATTTTTCAAAAACTATCTTATTAAATATGGTCTTAAAAAATCCAAAATAGAGAAGTAATCAATCCAGTAAATAAAACGATTCCTATCTGTCGCCAATTTTTGAATTCCCCTACTTTATCACATAAATCAGCCGTTTTGTCAATTTATGGTTTCCAATCTTCTAGTGGAGTTTCTATTTTTCCTTGATTCTACTACGAACCTATATTTTATAAGTGATTCAACAAAATAATTTTGGTTGTTAAATTTAGAAAGAAAAGCAAAGACAAAGTTAATGCTTAAAGTATTATGATTAGTTGTGCCTCCAGTCATTGGAATGATTTCTCCATTATGGTATTCGTGTTTTTCTTCTGATTTTTCTTCTAAAGCTAGGTATTCTTCTGGAGTATATTCTCTTTTTTCCGTTGAATCAGAGATAATGTTTTTTTGTACATCATTGAGGGCGATCGCAGTTGTCATGATCAAAAATTTATTGCTAAGATTACACCAGTATCTTTGTATTGTAGCTTAAAAATGATTGGTCAAAGTAATTAATGTTTGAGTTAAAATTGCAAGATTTATCGTTTATGATATGACTTAACTAAGTTACTTAGAAAATGTTTGAGAAGTGTTTTATCGCCCCAAATCTTCAAAACTTTTATTTAACATTAATTTCCTTCTAATTTATTGACTCTTCGCTCAAGATTTATCAATCTTTGTGTTAAATCAAGATGATCTGATTCATGGGACAAACTATAACCTAAAAGTTGATTAATTCTTTGATCAAATCTACTACTTGCTTCGATTAATCTTGTAACAGCGTCAGTTAAATTCAACTGTTTTTCTTGTAATTCTCTTTGTATAGCAAGTATTATTTCGATTTCTTTTTCTCTTTTTGCTTGGTTAGCTTCAAATCTAGCTTGATTTTCTTCAAATTTTACTTGGTTAGCTTCAAATTTTACTTGGTTAGCTTCAAATCTAACTTGACTTTCTGCCAATTTTTCCAGAGTTTCTTCAATTCTATCTAGTCTTTCATACTCACTCATTATTGTTGTACTCCTGTTTAAAAATAAATTGTCCATTAAATAAATATTATCTTAATTTCTATCCTACAATTAAAACTTAAAAAGCGATCGCATTATTAAAAGTAAAAATCAAATAGGTTGGGTGAAACGAAGTGCAACCCAACAACCTCAAAATCATTAAAAACGATTATGTTGGGTTTCGTCTCTCAAACCAACCTAAAGGAGATCGCCTTAATAAAATGATAATCAGTATCGCATCTATTCACTAAATTTTATCTTAGCAGACGGAAAAATTGATCGTACTCTTAAAAGTAAAAATCAAGTAGGTTGGGTGAAACGAAGTGCAACCCAACAATCTCAAAACCATTAATAATTATCTTGTTGGGTTTTGATGCCCCAACCTAACCTACAGGCGATCGCCTTAATAACAGGAAATAATAATAATATCAGAGTTTTTTAGAAAAATATTGCACATTTGGTAAATCTTGAAAATGATCGTCTGATGTAATAAGTTGCACTTTTTCTTGGATAGCAGTGGCATAAATAATAGCATCAGCAAAACTTAGTTTAAATTTTTGAGATACTTCTGAAGTAAGAATAGCTAAAGATTCGGTTAAAGGAATAACTTTACCTTGTTGAGTTAAAGCAATAATTTCCATCGCTAATTCTTCATTTTGTTCACGGCAAATCCATTTATGTAACTCATACTGTACGGACGTTGGCACAATAAGATTGTTAAGATCTATTAAATAGGGAGCAAATTTATCTGCTAAAATTCCATCTGTTAACCATTCAATCCAGCCACAAGTATCAACAAGAATTTTCATACTCTTTCATCTCGATCTCGAATATTATCAATATTTGCCCCTTTTAAAATACCTCTAAAGGATTCAACGGAAGTTTTTTGAGGTATTAGAGAGATTAAATCACCTTTGATGATTAGAGAGAATTTCTGTCCTGCTTTTAACTGTAAAGTGTCTCTAACTTCTTGAGGAATAACAATTTGATGTTCTTTTGATAATGTAACTTCCAACATATTCTTAAATGATAATCAGTATCGCATCTACTCACTAAATTTTATCTTAGCAGACGGAAAAATTGATCGTACTCTTAAAAGTAAAAATCAAGTAGGTTGGGTGAAACGAAGTGCAACCCAACAACCACAAAACCATTAAAAACAATTATGTTGGATTTCATGCCTCAACCCAACCTACAGACTAAAAAGGTGGGCATTGCCCACCCGACAATTAATACTTAAAAAGCGATCGCACTCTTAAAAGTAAAAATCAAGTAGGTTGGATGAAACGAAGTGCAACCCAACAACCACAAAACCATTAATAATGATCTTGTTGGGTTTTGATGCCCCAACCCAACCTACAGGCGATCGCACTACAGGTGTTTTTCCTTTACCATTCTAATGTAACTGAATAATACTGGAAAACCGAATCACGGCTAACTAATATAGCATTTTCTAAAATTGCTTGAGAAATGAGTAAACGATCGAAAGGATCTCGATGATGTAAAGGTAAATCATGTAAAGCTAAAATATGATTGAGACGAATCGGTAAAATTTGCAGATTATTTAGTCTTTGTTGGTTTTCAATAATCTCAGTGAAAGATTCATTTAAACTAAGTTTGCCCAATTGAGATTTGATAGTTATTTCCCAAATACTGACAAGACTTAAAAAGAGAGTATAATTGCGATCGCTACATAACTCTAAAGCTCGTTTTGATAGTTTAGATGAATTACTATTCCACCAAATAAAGGTATGAGTATCTAATAAAAGTTTCATGATTCTCCCAACCAAAATTTATCTGTTAAAGGTTCATCAAAGTCATCTGTTATAGTAATTGAATTAGGATATAAATCAGCTATTCTTGAATCTGAAGAACGAATAGAAGTTAAACGTGCTAAAGGAATATTATTTTCCGTGATCACAATTTCAGTATCTTCTTGCAAAAGGGAAAGTAATTCTTGAATATTGGTTTGATTTTTGTTAATCTCGATCATTTTGGTTGACATTGATGTAACTCCTGATTTGATAATCACTTAATTTACAATCCTAATACTTACTGCCCATATTTTTTAATTATACCTCAACTTGTCAAAGCGATCTCACTAAAAGTAGGTTGGTTGAAACGAAGTGCAACCCAACAACTTCAAAACAATTAATAATGATCTTGTTGGGTTGAGGTATGAAACCGAACGTGATTTTAACCACCCCTAGCCCCTCCTTCCAAGGAGGGGAATAATCATGAATAAATGGAAGTCTCCCCTTTCAAGGGGAGATTTAGAGGGGTGAAATAGATTAAGACTTAGTTAAAAGTTCAGCAGGAAGTCGTTTTAAACTTAATCTTTCATCTTCAATATCAGCAAAAATAGTATCTCCTTGCTTAAATTCTCCTTTCAAAATTGCTTTAGCAATAGCTGTTTCTAAATACCGTTGAATTGATCGTTTTAAAGGTCTTGCACCATAAACAGGATCATAGCCAATTTCTGCTAAGAAATCTAGGGCAGAATCAGAAGTTTTTAAAGTTAATTTTTGCTCTGCTAATCTGCTATCTAACCGTTGAATTTGCAGTTTAACAATCTGCCTTAATTGAGATTTTTGCAGACTATGGAAAATGATAATTTCATCAATTCGGTTTAAAAATTCGGGGCGGAAATTAGTTCGCATTGCGTCCATTACTCGATTCCGCATTTCTTCATATTGAGAATCATCCCCCGCAAGATCTAAAATGTACTGAGAACCAATATTACTGGTCATAATAATGATTGTATTAGTAAAGTCCACAGTTCGCCCCTGAGAGTCCGTTAAGCGTCCATCATCCAAGATTTGCAACATCACGTTAAATACATCAGGATGGGCTTTTTCGATCTCATCAAATAACACAACTGAATAAGGACGACGACGAATCGCCTCAGTAAGTTGCCCTCCTTCTTCATAGCCCACATATCCTGGAGGTGCGCCCATTAAACGAGATACGGTATGTTTTTCCATGTATTCTGACATATCAATCCGCACGATCGCATCTTCTGTGTCAAACAAATTACCAGCTAAGGCTTTACCAAGTTCCGTTTTACCTACACCCGTAGGACCAAGGAAAATAAAACTAGCAGTAGGGCGATTTGGATCAGCTAAACCGGCACGAGAGCGTTGAATGGCCTCAGCTACGGCGGTTACAGCTTCATCTTGCCCAATAACTCGCTCATGGAGTTGCTCTTCTAAATGCAAGAGTTTTTCCTTCTCAGATTCCACTAATTTACTAATAGGAATGCCAGTCCATTTGGAGATGATTTCGGCAATGTCAGTTTCTTCAACTTCTTCCCGTAAAAGTGATTTCCCACTGGTTTGTTTTTCCGCTAATTCATTGTCTTTATCTTTTATTTTTTGTTGTAAATCGGTTAATTTACCATAACGTAATTCGGCGGCTTTATTATAATCATAATCACGCTCGGCTTGTTGAATTTCAAGGTTAACTTTTTCTATTGCTTCCCGTAAATTGCGAATTTGATCAATTGATTCTTTTTCCGCTTGCCATTGAGCATTAAAACCAGCTTGTTGTTCTTTAAAATTAGCTAATTCTTCTTCTAATTTTTCCAGTCTTTCAAGAGATGCTTGATCTTCTTCTTTTTTCAGGGATAAACGCTCCATTTCTAGCTGTAAAATTTTACGATCAACTTCGTCTAATTCTTCAGGTTTAGAGGTAATTTCCATTTTTAATTTCGCCGCCGCTTCATCTACTAAATCAATGGCTTTGTCGGGTAAAAAGCGATCGCTTATGTAACGATTAGATAACATCGCCGCCGCTACTAAAGCAGTATCGGAAATTTTAACACCATGATGGACTTCATAACGCTCTTTTAAACCTCTTAAAATTGAAATCGTATCAACTACATTTGGTTCACCCACATACACCGACTGAAAACGTCTTTCCAGTGCTGCATCTTTTTCAATATACTTGCGGTATTCATCAAGGGTTGTTGCCCCAATACAACGCAATTCACCCCTTGCTAACATGGGTTTTAAGAGGTTGCCAGCATCCATTGAACCTTGACTAGCACCTGCTCCTACAACTGTATGAATTTCATCGATAAAGAGAATAATATTCCCTTCGGATTCACTAATTTCCTTCAGTACAGCTTTTAATCTTTCTTCAAATTCACCTCTGTACTTCGCCCCCGCAATTAACGCCCCCATATCAAGGGCAATTAGAGTACGATCAAGTAATGATTCGGGTACATCACGGTTGATGATACGTTGCGCCAATCCTTCTACAATAGCAGTTTTACCCACACCGGGTTCACCAATCAACACAGGGTTGTTTTTTGTCCGCCGAGAGAGAATTTGAATAGTACGTCTTACTTCATCATCTCTACCAATTACAGGATCAAGTTTACCTAGTTTTGCTAATTCTGTTAAATCTCGCCCATATTTTTCCAACGATTGATATTTACCTTCCGGATTTTGATCTACCACTTTTTGACTACCTCTAATCTCTTTAATAATAGTTGTTAATTTAGATTCATTTAAATTAAATTCTTTAAATAAATTCTTCCCTAAACGATCGTCTTTAGCATAACCTAAAATTAAATGTTCAATGGAGATGTATTCATCTTCAAATTGTTTGCGATAATTATCGGCTCGATCTAAAAGGGTATCTAAACTTTTACCTAAATAGACGGAATCACCTATATTTTTTACTTTGGGTTGACGATTAATAAATTGTTCAACAGTATCACGTAAGCGAGGAATATTGATATTAGCTTTATTAAAAATACTGGTTGCTAATCCTTGTTGTTCTAATAAAGATTTTAATAAATGTTCCGATTCAATTTGTTGATGTTGATTTTGTTTGGCAAGATCGGGACTTTTAGCAATAGCTTCCCATGCTTTCTCCGTAAATTGTTGTGGATTAGTTGGTTGCATATTTAACTATCTTTTCTCTTTTGCTCTTAAATTTTAATTTAATTAACTAAAACTATTATAAAATTTCTTTTCCTAAAATTAAGGGCGGAATCCTCTACTATAGTTAGGGTTTACTGAAAAAGTTAATTACTTGTAGAGGAGGAGTAATTATATTATAAACCCCTGATCGGATCAGGATTTTTGGATTTACAGGATTCACAGGATTTTTTGTCTGTTTTTAGATTTTGGGTGTTTATTGTTTACTTTACTTTACTTTGTTCAATGCTGGGAGGTTTTAATTTAACGAATAGAGAGTTTGGCGGTTATTTGTTCAATGAAAGTTCGCCTTTCTCATTCCTAAACAACGATCTCCTTCCTAACTCCCTCAAAAACGATCGGGAGGTCAGTTATAATGATGATTGTGCATTAACTATTAATTATAAGTAATGTAGGTAAATATAAGTTCTTAGTAAAATGCTAACAAAATCATTACAACTACCTAAAACACTGTTAAAACAAGTAGAAAAATTGGCTGTAAATCAAGGAATTTCTGTAGAGCAATTTATTCTTTGGACGCTTGCTGAAAAAATTGGAGTTTTAAGTCAATCCAAAACTGATTCAGAATATCCTAATATTAGCTATAAAGAGGGTATTAGCGGTAAACTAACACCAATACTAAAAAACACAGGGATACGAGTACAAACTCTAGTTATAGCTCATTATAATTGGAATTTATCTATAGTTGAAATTGCTCAAGAATATGATGTAACTGAAGCTCTAGTTAAAGAAGCATTAAATTTTTATCAAAGTCATAAAGAAGAAATTGAAAAAGCGATTAGTGCCGAGCAAGGATTAGAATTTGTTAATGTCTAAAACTTTATTACATTTAGATGCAGATACTTCTATCAAAGCATTAAATACTGCTCTGGTTAATCGAGGTCATGATGTAACTCGTACTCCTACTGATTGGATAGCATTAGATGCTTCTGATGAACAACAATTATTAGGTGCATCAGCACAAGGGAGATGTATTTTTACTTTTAATATAAGTGATTTTCTGGTTTTATCACAACGTTATCCAAATCATCAAGGAATTATTCTTGCGGCCCAAAATAGTTGGAGTCTTAGTAGTTTAATTGCTGCCTTAGATAATCTATTATCGGTGACAAAATCAGAGGAATGGATTGGACAAATACGTTGGCTTAACCAATGGCGAAAATAATATTAATTAAATGCTTGTTTTTTTTTAATTTTTACCCTCAAAAAAAACGATCATTGATCGCACTTCCTAACCT
>CAJHXH010000076.1_pt1 | contig 23709 bp, 29 predicted proteins | sample 9198571 | NCBI WGS metagenome assembly CAJHXH01 (sample SAMEA7708301, study PRJEB35096) | sediment metagenome | biome: marine neritic benthic zone biome [ENVO:01000025]; feature: sediment [ENVO:00002007]; material: shallow marine sediment [ENVO:03000034] sea grass bed [ENVO_01000059] ... | reverse complement strand
CCACTAATACCTAACACCTTTTCTCCAGTATATTTGTACTGATGCAAGATCTCAGTATTACAATGATGGAGGAAATAAGTCCGAAAATCCTACCATAAAGGGGAAGAATTTTACGCCCATTTTTAGTTCTCCAGTTCCCTTTATGGTAGGATTTTCGGACTTATTTCCTCCATCATTGTAATACTGAGATCTTGCATCAGTACAAATATACTGGAGAAAAGGTGTTAGGTATTAGTGGTTAGGTGTTAGGTAAAAGATTTTTTGACTGTTTTTGAGGTAAAAAAGATAATATAACCTAATTTTCTCATAATTACTTAAGATTAATTGTTTTTTCGTACAGACGTAGCATGCAGGTCTCTACAACCTAAAACCAAATACCTAAAACCTAAAAACTGAGATATTTTTAACCAGGTGCAAGATCTGAGTAATAAAAACTTATTACTTATTACTTATTACTTATTACTTTTCCCTTAGCTTAATTTGCTTTTAACTAATTCCTTAATTTTTTTCCCGTCAGCTTTACCCTTTAACTGTTTCATGGCTACACCCATGACTTTACCTAAATCTTTAGCGGTTTTTGCTCCGACTTGAGTAATAATCTGATCGACAATTTGTCCTAATTCTTCCTCAGAAAGTTGTTCTGGCAAATAAGTTTCGATAATTACCAATTCGGCTTGCTCTTTTTCCACTAAATCTTCTCGGTTAGCTTTGAGATATTGCTCAATGGCATCTCGTCTTTGTTTAGCTTGTTGGCTTAACACTTCAATTTCTTGCTCTGGAGTTAAACTATCTTGTCCTTTAGCCCGTAATTCTGATTCTTTTTCTAAAATTACCTTTTTAATGCCCCTTACTGTTTCTAAACGAATTTTATCTTTAGCTTTCATCGCCGTTTTAATGTCTTCGCCAATTTGATCTTTTAAACTCACTGATTAATCCTCTTCAAAATTAGTAACTTATCGTTCATTTATTTTAACTAGAAAAGAAACTGTTTTCAGAGTTTTCAGCAGAAGAAAGAAATTTGATACAATAATGAGTAGCTAAATAGTAATTATTCACACAATAGTTATGTCTGAACCAAACTGGAAAAAAAAATTAGAAGAAATAGAAGCGGAAATATACGATTCTACCCCAACCAATAACCCGAATAAAACTAATTTTGTGCCTGTAGTCAGGGAATGGTTTTTAGCACTTCCCCCTGCAGGAAGAGTGGTAGTAGGGATCTTTGGTGTAATGTTAGTTTTATCGTTACTCGGTACTGTTTTTTCATTGGTTAAGTTCTTGCTAACTTTATCAATATTGGGTGTGATTGTTTATTTTGGTTATCGATTGATCAATAATAAAAACATCCCTAAGTAACTTAGTTTGTTTAACCATGTATCGTGATCACCATATTTCTTAGGACAGGTTGAGATTCTTCGGGCTTGCTTCGCTTGGCTCAGAATGACAAATACAAACTAAAAAAACGTCCCAACTTACCAGTAAGATGGCTATATGATCATTTTTGATCTTTAAAGGTTTTCTGTTGATCATAATCGGCTACAATAGTCTAGACTAAATACAGATATACGGTTATAGATGGAGAAAAAAGCCTTAATTTGTGGAATTTCAGGACAGGACGGTGCTTATTTAGCTAAGTTGCTACTTAGGGAAGGTTATACTGTTTGTGGAACTTCCAGAGATGCTCAGATGTCTTCTTTTGCTAATTTAGTTCGTCTGGGGATCAAAGATCAAGTTAAACTAGAATCAATGGCTCTCAATGATTTTCGTAGTGTTCTGCAAGTATTAATGAAAATTGAGCCTGATGAAATTTATAATTTAGCTGGACAAAGTTCAGTAGGTTTGTCATTTCAGTTACCCGTAGAAACCCTTGAAAGTATTGCCACAGGAACATTAAACTTATTAGAAGCCATCCGTTTTACCACTGCCCCCATTAAACTCTATAATGCGGGTTCAAGTGAATGTTTTGGTGATATTGGCAATCAAGCGGCAGATGAAAATACCCCTTTTCACCCTCGTAGCCCTTATGCGGTAGCAAAATCAGCAGCTTTTTGGCAGGTGGCTAACTATCGAGAGGCTTATGATATTTTTGCTTGTTCTGGTATTTTATTTAATCACGAGTCACCTTTACGCCCTAATCGCTTTGTTACCCAGAAGATTATTAGTGGGGCGATTAATATTGCTCAAGGCAAAGAAAAACAATTACATTTAGGCAATACCAAAATTTCTAGAGATTGGGGGTGGGCACCTGAATACGTCGAAGCGATGTATCTGATGCTGCAAAAATCTGAGCCTGATGATTATGTAATTGCAACGGGTGAAAGTTACCAATTAGAGGACTTTGTTGCTCAAGCCTTTGCTTATTTTGATTTAGATTGGCAGGATTATGTTACCACAGATCAGAGTTTACTACGCCCTACTGATGTGGCTTTCAGTCAAGGAAATCCCCATAAAGCCAAAGAAAAGTTAGGTTGGAGTGCAAAATATAAAATGCCTGATATAGTGAAAATGATGATTTCTGCAAAATTAGGTTGATAAACGAAGTGTTAATTTAGTATTTTTCTCTCCCTAAATCCTCATTTTCAGTACCTAATTAGGGTTTACTGAATAAATCACCAAGCCTAATAAAATAGACGGTTTAGCTATACTACATTGTCTCAAAAATGCGAAGAATAAGGTTAAATTTAGCAAAAATCAGGTCTTTTTCTCGCTTATTTCTATTACTTACATAAATGTTGACACAAAAAAAACCAATTGTCACTACTCTAAGATAACCATGAGGCAACAATTCTCCTGACTCCTGCAGCCTTCCTCCTGACTCCTATCCTCCCCAAAACACTTTTTCAGCAAACCCTAATTAACTATCCCACACTTTGCTGACACAGTACCAAGAAAATGCTGAGAGATTGGGGTTAACTAAGATTAAAATAGTAGAAGGGGATAGTAGCAGTTTACAAAAGTTTCTAGGAATAGCTGATCGAGTATTCGTCTATGCGCTGTGTTCGGGATTAGGCACATTGCGTAAACGCCCTGATATTCGTTGGCAACAGAAAACAGAAAAAATTGAAGAGTTAGCTAAATTGCAATTAGGGATTTTGACTAATGCTGGTACATGGGTAAAAAAGGGTGGAATCTTAGTCTATGCCACTTTTACTTTAAATCCCATGGAAAATGAGGCAGTAATCAACTCTTTTTTACAACTCATCCTTGCTGGCAAATTGTCACAATTCCACATAATCTAAGCCAAGATTTTTGGCTAACATCAGAAGGGATGATGAAAATATACCCTCATCGTCAGCAAATGGATGGCTTTTTCATTGTTAAGTTAAGTTCACCAAAAAAGAAAATAAAGGAGATTCAACATGATTACAACAGAACGAACAAAAACTAAGCAACTGCTAAAAATATTGGTGGGTGCGGCTTGGATTGATGGTATCATTCAAACTGAAGAAAGAGAGTATTTGAAAAAGATGGCTGTTGATAGTGGTTTAAATGATGATCCTCAAATTCAGTCTTTACTCTCAGAAATTAAGCCTGTCACAGCTAATGAATGTTATCAATGGTTAGAGGAATATTTAGGGGATAATCACAGTCAAAAAGATTATGAGGATTTGTTAGAAGCTATCAGTGCTTTAGTTTACAGTGACGGTGATATTGACATTCAAGAGGCTAAATTATTAAGTCATTTACAAGAATTAGATCCTGAGCAACCTTCACAAAATTCAATTTTCGATCGTTTGTTAACATCTATTCGCCAATTATACCGTCAAGGGGTTGGTAAAAGGTAAAAGTAGATTAAATCTGACTTATCTCATCAATTATTAAACTAAGATTTTGCCTTAGTACAAAAGTACCAAAAAATCGGGAATAGTTCATTGTTTAATGGGTAATGGTGGAGAAATAAAGAGGATTTTAGATTATTTGTTAGTTTTCAAAGGGCTTTTTCTTTTGAGAAGAAGTCAATAGAATTCTTGCAGAATTCAGGCAATAGGCAATAGGCAATAGGCAATAGGCAATAGGGGAATATTTATAGTTTTGGCAGTTTATCCCAGTTACCATAATGTATTCTCCTAACTCATTCATAATTTATAATTCATAATTCATAATTCATAATTGCCCTCAACAATGTTTATTCAACAAAGAAATAACTAACTCTAATCCATCGGCATGAGTTTGAATAGCGTAGGCTTCTGCTTCTAAATGTCGTCTGAAACCATGATTATAGCGCATAAAAAAAGGACGAGCTATATTAGGAGGAGAAAAATCTAAATTAAGAGTGGTGATTTCCCCATTTCCGGCACAAAGTTGAGCGGCATGAGTGGCTTCGTGAATGAGAGTGGGCAATTCAATCCCTAATTCAAAGACTAACGGTTCAATCCAGATTGTTTTTGTTTTTGTTTGTAATAAACCGTAAGTGCTTCTCTGGGGTGGAGGTTCAATTTTTACAGTAAAACCATAGCTTTCTAGTTTCTTTTGTAATTGTAAAAACTGATGGTTATCTGCTGGGATAGATTGAGATTGTGCTAATAAGAAAGATAGTAAAATTATATTTTTTAACATTAAAAATAATGTGTCTAAATTTGATCAATATTAGTGTAAGAATTCAGCTATCAGTTATCAGCAAATAAATAACTCCACCACTAGACTTCAACAGTGAAAGCTAGGGCTTGTTGTTGCATCTTTTTGAGAATATTTAAAAAGCCATTGGCACGGGAAGGAGTTAAACTCACTTGTAAGCCAGTTTCAGCAATAAAATCAGGAGAAACATTAATAATATCTTCAGGTGGCAAACCATTTAAACCTTCAATCAGAAAAGCAACTAATCCTTTGACTAATTGGGCATCAGAATCTCCCTGATAAAAGATTTTTCCATCTTCAAGATGAGAAGTTATATAAACCTGAGAAACACAACCAGAAACTTTATTCTCACTATTTTTGGCATCTTCTGGCATAGCCTCTAATTTTTTGGCATACCATAACAATTGCTGATATTTTTGTTTAGGATTATCACGGCGTTTGAATTTTTGGACAATTTTATCTAGTTTTTCTGGGCGAGAGTAGGTATTAGCTAGCATATTGTAAAGTTTATGACGGCAATTATTTTAAAATTCCTTTATTGTATAAAATTATAACGCTCATCATCTATATTCTACTTTAAAATATCGGTTTTATTTAAGCACTCTACCACTAGCTTTACCTTTTTTTTTCTTCGCACCCCAACTAAATTTAAGGTTAAACCAAAAATTCCAAAAAGTTACAATAACTATCGCCATGAATTTCGCCAGATATTCATTAATACCAAAAGTTCTAACTAAAAAATGAAGAATAAGAACCTGCAAAATTACTCCAGAAAGACAAACAATATTATATTTTACAAACCTTTTAAGTTTTTTTGAAAAACTTTTTTGTTGCTGAGAAATATCGGCAAAAGTCCATAAATCATTCCAGAAAAAAGTATTAATAATTGCTAGTTCTGTCGAGAAAATAGTACTTTTTGTTAATGATAAATTAATTACTTCTCGAAACAAACCAAATGTAGTCATATCTACGAATAAACCACTAAATCCGACAACAACAAAACGTGAAAATCGGATTATTTTTTCCTTAGATACGCCTTTTGCTTCAAGTTTTTCAATAAAATAAAAAAAATTTTTTCCCGTAATTTTGTGTGGTTTAAATACTATCAATATTTTGCGAACAAAATGGTGAACTGTTTGACCTAAATTAATCATAATGTTTATTTATAGCTAGTTAGGCTGATTACGTTACTCAGCAATACCAAATAATTTGCCTAAATTATACAGATTAAAGGGCACAAAATAGTTAGCTTTGCATCATTCCCCGATAATTTCTCTAAGTTTACAAAATGCTTTATCCTTCACCTTCTACTTTTTGCTCTTGTTATATTTTGTTTTATTGCTAAAATTTTGTATTTAAGTTAGATTGGTTAATAGCTTATTAGTAGATTTTATAAATAAGCTGGACGAGTTGTAAAAACCTCGTCAAATCAATTATGTCTAACAAAACCGAAAATTAGAGAGAATATGGCAAAAATTGGTTTATTTTTTGGGACTCAAACTGGTAACACCGAAACTATAGCTGAAACTATCCAAGCCGAATTAGGTGGAGATAGCGTGGTAAATTTACACGATGTTGCCGATGTGGAAGTTGATGAATTTAAAGAGTATGAATACCTAATCATTGGTTGTCCGACTTGGAATGTGGGTGAAATGCAAAGTGATTGGGAAGGACTCTATCAAGATTTAGACGATGTTGACTTCAGCGGCAAAACCGTTGCTTATTTTGGTGCAGGAGATCAAATCGGCTATGCTGATAACTTTCAAGATGCGATGGGCATTTTAGAGGAAAAAATTTCCTCCTTGGGGGGTAAAACAGTTGGTATGTCCTCAGCAGAAGGTTATGACTTCAATGAATCTAAAGCTTTACGTGGGGATAAGTTTGTCGGTTTAGCCCTTGATGAGGATAATGAATCTGATTTAACTGAAAGTCGCATTAAATCTTGGGTTGCACAAATTAAACGTGAATTCCGATTGTAGAATGCAACTTTTCTTTACAAAACTTAACCTTATTTTATTGCAAATTAATAGCATTTAAGATAAGCTATTTATATGCTTATTAGAAAGTTATTTCAATAAGTTAACAAGTAAACGATCGACAATCTATGCAAACTTACGACAACCCTGACGTTAAATACGAATGGTGGGCAGGAAATGCCCGATTTGCCGATAAAAGTGGCTTATTCATTGCCGCTCATGTGGGACAAGCTGCCCTAACTACTTACTTTTTGGGCTGGTGCGTTCACCTTGTTTGAGCTTTCTCGCTTTGATGTCACTTTACCGATGGGAGAACAGGGATTAATTCTCTTACCTCACTTAGCAACTTTAGGTTGGGGTGTCGGAGATGGAGGACAAATAATGGATACTTATCCTTACTTTGTGGTGGGTGTAATTCACTTAATTTCCTCTGCTTTTTTAGGTGCTGGTGCTTTATTCCACACTTTCAAAGCTCCTGAAGATCTCAGTAAATCTAAAGGACAAGCTCAAATGTTCGATTTTAATTGGGATGAGCCTGATAAATTAGGTTTAATCTTGGGACATCATCTCCTTTTCTTAGGTGTGGGTGCGTTGTTACTCGCAGGCAAAGCGATGTATTGGGGTGGATTGTATGATGCAACTACTCAAACTGTCCGAACGATCGCCCATCCTACCCTCGACATTGGGACTATCTATGGCTATCAAACTCATTTTGCTAGTATTAGTAGTCTGGAAGATTTAGTTGGGGGACACATATATGTGGGATTTCTGCTCATCGCTGGCGGTATTTGGCATATTGTCGTACCACCGCTAAAATGGGCGAAGAATGTATTGCTGTTTTCTGGTGAAGCGATTTTATCCTATTCTTTAGGGGGAATTGCCTTAGCCGCATTCGTAGCTGCTTACTTTTGTGCAGTTAATTCTTTAGCTTACCCTCCAGAGTTTTATGGTCCTGTATTGGAGGTTAAATTGGGAGTTACTCCTTATTTTGCCGATACTGTCCAATTACCGTTCGGAGAACATACTTCTCGTTGTTGGTTGGCTAATGCCCATTTCTTCCTTGGCTTTTTCTTCCTCCAAGGACATTTATGGCACGCTTTGAGAGCTTTGGGATTCGATTTTCGCTTGGTAGAAAAGGCGTTTGAATCGGTTTAATCAGTTGAGGAATTCAAGTAGAGAAAGAGCTTGATTGATTTGCGAGATCCTCAATTCTTTCCCTACTATCATCTTTCTTAATAAAAGACTAACTTAACTACTACTTGATTGATTGTTACTTAACTTAACTTAACTTAACTACTATTTTAGCAAAAGACTAATTGACAAATAGTCCATAGCTAAAGTCTCCTGTTTCATTTTGAGAGGAACTTCATCACACTGGCGACAGTGGAAGTCTCCTCTTTTTTTTTTACATTTGTGATTGTAAATAATTCTGTAAACCAATTTTATCAATCAAACCAAGTTGTTTTTCTAACCAGTAAGTATGATCTTCTTCCATATCCCCTAAAATTACTCTGTTTAGGATTGAGAAGGGCGATCATTTTTTAGATTTGCTTAACTTAAATATTTATAAGCAAAATCTAACATTTCTTCGGCTTGAATAATAAATTTGTTGGCATCATTTTTGCTTAAATTGGGATTAACATCATAATCCCCGCGATTTCTTTGATCTTGAGCATCAATTAAATAACGATGATATTTAACGGGAATTTTCTCAGTTTTAACAAAGTATTTACCTAAAGCGGAAATAACAGCAGAATGACTGGAAAAAGATAAATTTTCTTTTAATAATAAGGCTTCCGCTATATAAAACATCGTATAATAAGCACGAGAAGTGGCAAATTATGGATAATCTTTGTTATTTAATTCCTTCGCCGCATTTAAACTTCTTTTGGCTTTGATTAACAAATATTCCTGTTCTTTAGATCATAAGATAATCCCTTCTTTTCTCACATTAAGAAAAAATGGAGTATTTTTCGATTTAAAATCATTAGTTTTTGCAAAAACACGAGAAATAAATAAATCAAATTTTAAGGATAATTTAGAAATAAAAATACTGGTTTTCTCAATTTCTTGGGAATAGTTAAAGTCATTTTTTAAAACAATTAAAACATCAAAATCAGATTCAGAAGAATGATCTCCTCTAGCACGAGAACCGAATAAAATTATTTTATCTAATTTATCTTGATATAATTCATGAAGAAATTGTTTTAGTTCTCTGAAAATCAGATTATATAAATCTTGATCTAACAAATCTTCTGGTTGATTTCCCTCAGAGAATGTAATTAAATTTGTTACCATACAATCTCGTTAAATTTTCTTTGCTAATTGATTTTAATCTACCATATTCAGTCTTTGAATATAAAGGCGATCGTTTTCCGTCAAGACGATCTTTATTTGGGATTGAAAAGGGCGATCGTTTTTTAGTTAATGATGGTATGAGAAGGGCGATCGCTTTTTAGATTTGCTTAATCGCCACATTTAAACTCCAGAGTAATGGTTGAGCAATTTTTCTCAATTAAGCCCCAAGCCACTCAGATTAGATCTACTCAGATTAGATCTACTCAGATAAAATTATTTACATTTGTGATTGTAAATAATTCTGTAAACCAATTTTATCAATCAAACCAAGTTGTTTTTCTAACCAGTAAGCATGATCTTCTTCCGTATCCCCTAAAATGACTCTTAACATCTCTCTGGTTTGGTAATCTTGTTCTTGTTCACAAACGGCGATCGCCTCTTTAAGATCACCAATTACCTTGTATTCTAAGTCGAGATCATTTTGCAACATTTCCCGCACATTCGCACCAATTTTTAAGCCTTCTTGCTCAGATAAATCGGGGGTAGTTTCCAGAAAGAGCATTCTTTTGATAATCATATCAGCATGATGAGTTTCATCTTGCATTTCATGATCAATTCGTTCATACAATTTATTTAAACCCCAATCATGATACATTCGAGAATGAGTAAAATACTGATCTCTAGCGGATAATTCATTGCGGAGTAACTTTTGCAATTGGGCAATAACTTTTTGTTTTCCTTTCATATTCTTAATTCTGATTAAATTTATGTTTTGTTTTGATATTAATTTCGATAAATTTATTGTATTGGCAGCAAGTAACTAAAAAATTACCAAACAACCATTGGTTTAAATCCTATTTCTTAATTGAAGAAAAAAGATTAATCCGATTTTCAATCTTAGATTCTCCCTTTGTCAGCACAAGCTTTAGATAGAGTTTAATTGCCAATTATCCATTGTCAATCGTCCATTGTTGACATCATCGATTGTAAATAATTTTCTAAACCCGAATTATCAATTAACCATTGTTGGGATTCTATCCAGTCAATTTTCTCCTCAGTTTCTTCTAGTAACTCAGTTAATAAATCTCGACTAACAAAATCTTGTTCAGTTTCACAAAGATTAATAACTTGACGAATATTATCAGCAATTTCGTTAGTCATAGTTAAATCATTAGCCAGAATTTCCGGCACATTTTCGCCGATTAACAATCTTCCTAGATTCTGGAGATTCGGCAATCCTTCAAGGAATAATACACGCTCAATAATCTTGTCTGCTTGTTTCATTAACTTAATCGAGTAGCCATATTCATACTGATTAAGCTGATTTAAGCCCCAATTCTTACACATTCGAGCGTGAAGGAAAAACTGATTAATCGCTGTCAGTTTCAATTTGAGGACGTCGTTTAAGTTGGCTTTTACCTGTTGATTCCCTTCCATCTTAATAATTTCCTTGGTTCATACAAACTTATACTATGTATTTTAGCTAACATTGAGGAAAAAAAAATTTTATTGAGGAAAGTGTGCAATAATATTAATAGTCATTCTCAATTAGGTTCAAAAAGGGTTTTATATGTATGTTTGTATTTGCAATGCGGTGACAGAAAGAGATATTCATCAAGCTGTTAAAGAGGGTATATCTTCCCTTGAGCAGTTATCCGAAGTTACTTCTGTTTCTCGTGTTTGCGGTTGTTGTGAGACTCACGCAGATCAAATCATCCAAGAAGCGATGTTGAATTGTAAGCCTACGATAGAAAAATAGAATAATCACTCTTTGGAAAACATAATGATCAATTAACTTTTTTATATATATTATGATTAAAAAATCATTAAGGATTATTCTTAATGATTAGTAACAAGCAGCACATGATATTTGTGTTACTTGCTAGTGGTTTAATAAAGCGAAACTACTTATAGACCACAAAAATTGGCTAAGGGCTTGGTAAGCAAGCCCCTAGTGCAGCAGAGCGGAAGTCATTTGCTCATTTGCTCATTTGCTCATTTGTCAAAAAAATTATAAATAAAGGCTTTTGATGATTATAAAGTGGTCACTTATTTTCGCCCTTCTGCACTAGGTTGTGATTCATCCATTTAAAAAGCTCTGTAATCTATTTCAGATTTTGTTTACAAAAAAGTCTTACAGGAGATATTAACTCATGACATCAATTTCTGCTGATTCTCAACTAAGTAGTTCTCAGTTTAATCATTCTCAAAAATGGTACCTTCCTACCTTTTCCCCTGAGCATGGGGTATATATAATCTTAATCATCTCGTTTTTAATCGGAGTTATTTCCGCTCAACAATGGACTTGGGCAACAACCTTGGCATTTATTTGTGTCTTTTGTGGATTTCAAGCAGAGCGCCCTCTGGTTTTGCAAATTAAGCAACGTAAAAGTTGGAAACCTAGATTTTTGCTATGGGGCAGTGTTTATGGAGGAATTGCCGTAGCGATCGCAATTTGGTTTTTGTGGCAAAGTCAGGATGTTTTGCCCTTACTATTAATTTATGCAGGGGTAGCCGTCGCTTTGATAATTGATTTAATCTCCGTATGGTATCGTCAACAGAAATCAATACCAAATGAGTTGGTAACATTTACTGCCCTTTGTCTATCAACTCCGTTAGTTTATACTGTCACCACTGGCACAATTTCCCAGTTAATGATTGCCCTTTGGATACTTAATACTCTGTTTTTTTCCACCACCATTTTCACTATGAAGTTACGAAAAAGAAAAACTGCGTCAATTATTCCGGGGCTTGTTTTTCATGGGGTTGCTACAATCATCGTTTTTATTCTGGGTTTAACTGGATGGCTAACACCACTTACGGCATCAGCTTTTATGGTAGCGTTGCTTAAATTTGCCCTAATACTCTGGCGGAAAAATTGGTATTGTACAACTAAAATTAAACAAGTGGCTATAGTCGAAACAGTCTCAAGCCTAATCTTTTCCGCAGTGGTAATTCTTTCTATTTGTAACTAACGTGAGTTCGGTGTGAGGGGAAAGGAGGGAGGAGTTAAATTATTTTTAACGAGAAAATGGCTAAAATCACCACCAAAACTTTGATTTTTCTATTATACAAACGTATTTAATTACAGTAGTAGCTTAAATTCTCAAGTCTGAGATCCCTATAAACTCTTAACAAATGAGCAAATGAGCAAATGAGCTTTTGACAAAAAAAATAGAGGATATGAGCATCGCCTTTTTAAAGGTGAAACTCTCGAAAAATAATTCCTTATTCCGAGCATCGAGACGTGAGGGGCTTGGGTAATTCATAATTCAGATTGCTTCAGGTTGCCACGCCTTCGGCTCGCGGCGGACATTCCTCGTGATTGCCACGGCTTCGCCTCGCAGATTGCTTCGTGCCTCGCAACCTTCGGCCTTCGGCCTTCGGCCTTCGGATTCATAATTCATAATTCTTTTGACTTCCCCTCACCAACCAATTGACGTATTGAATCTTGCCCTACTTAATTAAACTTAGATGATTATTCATCAATTCAAATCAAACTAAACCGTAAAAAAACTAAACCACTATAAAGTTGGAAAGCCTCATCCCAAACTGTTTCTTCCCTTCTAAATAACTGCACATGAGACTTAACTTGTTTTAACATTTCGGGAAATTGTACTAATCCCTCAGCAAATAAAGTAAAATCAGAATGTAACGGCACATCAGGAATTTTGCGGGCGAAAAAACCAACTAAATTTTTCCACTTTTCCGAAGCCGTTTTCGTCTCAACCAGAAAATTAATCCCCTCTTCAAATTGATAAAAATGATCATTAAATCTTAAAATTAAATTTTGTTGATGAAGATGAAGATCATGAAAATGAGCATAATCAAGAGTAGATTGTTTCTTCTGTAATTTTCCCTTGGCATCAATATGTACCGTAGATTCAAATAAAGGAATCATTCCCTGGACTCGATAATCAATTTCCTGCCATTGTAAGGTAATAATCTTTTCTTCTTCTGCAACGGTTTCACATACTAAAACTAATTCTTCTAAAACTGATTTAATATATTTGACTTGATAAACCCTAATCTCATTAATTTCTTTAATTCTTTCACAATTACAAGGAATCTTAGCTTGATCTAATTGACTTTTATAATAACTTAAATATCCATAATTTCCTGTTTTATAAAGTCGCCAACTACGAGTCGGGATTTGTAAAGTGGCAGTATAATTATCGATTTCCATAATTTTAGCAAACTGAGGGGCTAATAATTTCTTTTCGGCTAAAGTAACAGGTTGTAAAATTAAAACAGCTAAGTCATCACTATTTTCAATAGCTTCAAATTGTTTGACAGTATTAGCTTTTTGCTCTTGTTTCGCCTGTAAAATTCGCTCAATTCCATCCCTAATTTTAACTATTAGTTGAGAATGAGGATAAATAGTATCTGCTATAATTTTACGGTATTGTACTTCTGCTGTTTCTAAATTATCTTGCTCTTCTTCAATCAAGGCGTAATAGTATCTTTTCCATAATCCATTAAGATCTTCATCATCAAATTGTTCTAATAATTGTTGGGCTTGGATAAAATTTCTTTCCTCGATGGCTTTGCTAACTTCCTGCCACATAATTTCCTCCTTTATTACTGAAAATTAATTAATTTATGATCCTATAGCAGTCGCCAAGTTTTTTAGGAGATAAAGAACTATGTTTTTTATGTTCAAAAATACTAAAAATAGCTAAACATCTTAACTTAATTGAGTTATGAGTTTTTTTGTTATATTTTAGATTTATATTGAATTTCACTGTCCACTGTCCACTGTCCACTGTTCACTGCTATAAATAGCTGATACTAGAGACATTGCCATAATCGGTGCTGTCACCGCCCTTAATATTCTTTTTCCTAATGAGACAGGCTGAAAATTACAGGCGATCGCTTTTTCGACTTCTTTTGTAGTCCAACCACCTTCTGAACCAGTGGCAATCACAATTTGCCCAGAAGGATTACCCGACATATCATTCTCTAAACAGGAAAATAAACTCATAGACTGATTACGGGCAACAGCTAAATAACAAGAGCAATTTAACTGACTTATTTCTGTTATAGCCTGAAAAAAAGGAATTGGATCAGCAATATATGGTACAATCTGCCTTTCACATTGTTCTGAGGCTTCGATCGCAATTTTACGCCATCGCTGTAATTTATTGTGACTAGGTTTGAGTAAAGTGCGATCGCCAATTACAGGTAAAATTTGATTAACACCTAATTCAGTGGTGCAACGAATAATATCCTCAAAACCATTGCCTTTAGGGAGGGCAACTATTAAGGTGACAGCAACAGGTAATTCCCTATTTTCGGTTAAGGCAGTGATAATTTCCGCCCCCTTTTCCATTAACTTTACTTGCCAACAGCTACCCAAGCCATCCATAGCAATAAAATCTTGTCCATTATCAAGTCTGACAACTCGCCTTAAATAGTGATCTTGGGCTGATGACAGATTAATCTGTAACTCCTGTATTTGTGCGGAATTAATAACGACACGGTAAAACAAAGTGACTAATTCAGAGAATAATGAAAAAAAACGAAGAAAATGTTAAATTAAATGAGCATAAGTGTTAGACAATAAAAATATAATCCGATGAATCATTAATTACCATTATGCCCAGATTGATAAATTTTACACTCAATATTTATTCAACAACATCTGAGTAAAGGGTTTAATGTTTATTTTGTTTATAGAAATCTATAACAATATTATATAAAAATTTAGGTAAAAATTAGTAAAAATGTCTTTATTTGATTGGTTTGATAATCTTCGTAAATCAGAACTACAAGTTAAACCTCAACAGGAAAGAGAAATTGCTGATGGTTTATGGACAAAATGCCCGAAATGTGGGGTTTTATCCTACACTAAAGATTTACAAGCTAACAATATGGTGTGTGTGGAATGTGAGCATCATTTAACCGTTTTCAGTGATGAAAGAATTAAGCAATTAATTGACGACAATACATGGCAACCTCTTAATGATCATATCATACCAACTGATCCCCTTGAATTTAACGATCGCAAAGCCTACAGCGATCGCCTTAAAGACTATACCTCTAAAACTAAATTAACAGATGCGGTACAAACAGGAAAAGGTTTAATCGATGGCTTACCCATAGCTTTAGGGGTGATGGATTTTCGCTTTATGGGTGGTAGTATGGGTTCAGTAGTAGGTGAAAAATTAACCCGCTTAATTGAATTTGGCACGACTAACAGCTTACCCGTGGTGATTCTTTGTGCTTCTGGAGGAGCGAGAATGCAAGAAGGAATGTTAAGTTTAATGCAAATGGCGAAAATTTCTGGGGCATTAGAAAGGCATCAAGAACAAAAATTACTATACATACCCGTGCTGACTCATCCCACCACTGGAGGAGTAACCGCCAGTTTTGCTATGTTAGGAGATATTATTTTAGCCGAACCCGCTGCTACAATTGGCTTTGCAGGTAGAAGAGTAATTGAACAAACTTTGAGAGAAAAATTACCAGAGGGTTTCCAAACTTCTGAATACTTATTACAACATGGTTTTGTTGATGCGATAGTGAATCGAACTCAATTGAAAAAAACCTTAGCCCATTTAATTAGCTTACATCAACCATTTTTCCCCGTTGATTCTGGTGTTAATTCTCAACAGCAATCACATTTAGCAAAAGTTGATAGTTAACTAAAATTGAGATCTTGCTTTATCTTTAATTTTGCCCAAAGCTGAAAGTTGAATATTGACCATATTTAAAAGACTACTCGGTTATAGTTCAAGATCTCAGTTAAAGAAAAATCGCTAAAAATATTATAAAAAACTAATAGATAGAGTTTCTCGAAAGCCTAAATATAAACTTAAATGATTAATCTGTGAAAAAGGTGAAGAAATATGATAGAACAAAAGCTATATATAGATGGGCATTGGACAGGAACAAATAATGGAAAAACTTTTGAGGTACACAACCCAGCCACAGGAGAAATAGTAGGAATTATTCCTAATGGCGGTACTAAAGAAACAAGAGAAGCGATCGAGGCGGCACATAATGCTTTCTTCCAATGGGCTGCTACTTCACTTCAAAAACGAGGGGAGATTCTTAAACGGGTTGCCACAATCATCTGTGAGCGAGCGGAGGAAATCGCCAAGCTAATTGTTTTAGAGAATGGCAAACCTCTAGCACAGGCAAAAGGAGAAGTAAATTTTTCTAACGGTTATTGGTATTGGTTTACTGAACAAGCACGGCGGGCTTATGGCGATTTAGTTCCTTCTCCCTTTCCCCAGAAAAGGTTATGGGTAATTCCCCAACCAATAGGAGTTGTGGGAGCGATTATACCTTGGAACTTCCCCGCTAACATGGTAGTACAAAAAATTGCCCCAGCAATGGCGGCAGGATGTACTGTGGTTCTCAAACCGGCAGAAGATACTCCCCTAACAGCTTTTGCTATTGCCCAAGCTTGTTACGATGCTGGAGTCCCACCTGGTGTAATAAATGTGGTAGCAGGAAAAAATCCAGAACCGATCGCCTCTGAAATGCTTAACAATCCAAAAGTCAAGAAGATTTCCTTTACTGGTTCTACAGAGGTAGGAAAAAAACTGATGGAACAGGCGGGCAAATCAATTAAGGGTATTTCTTTGGAACTAGGTGGTAATGCTCCCTTTATTGTTTTTGAAGATGCAATTCTCAGTCAAGCAGTAAATGATGCCCTTGCCAGCAAGTACCTGCGAGTGGGAGGACAATCTTGTGTTAGTACAAATCGGTTCTATGTGCAAGAGAATATAGCCGAGGAATTCATTTCTCTCTTTCTTGAAAAGGCGAAACTTCTTAAGGTAGGTTCAGGAATAGATCCTCAGACACAAGTAGGACCTCTGATTAATGAACAGGCGAGAGAAAAAGTACATAGTTTAGTAAAAGATACCATATATCGGGGCGGAGAGTTAGCTCTGGGGGGCGAAATCTTACACCATGGAAACTATGCTCATGGATATTTCTACTCACCGACTGTTCTCCTTAACGTCAAGGATGAGTGGCCCATCTGTCAGCAGGAAATTTTTGGACCTGTAGCTCCTATCCTTACTTTTCGCACTGAGCAAGAGGTAATTGAGAGGGCAAATAACACTATTTTTGGTTTAGCAAGCTACATCTATACTCGTGAATTAGGGCGAGCAGTTCGTGTGGCTGAAGCGCTTGATTATGGCTTAGTAGGAATAAACGATGCGGCAGGCTATACTCATGAAATTCCCTTTGGTGGCTTTAAGCAGTCTGGCTTAGGTAGAGAATGCGGGCGAGAAGGACTCAATGAATATCTGGAAATCAAGTCTATGATAGTTAATATTTCCTAAAAAACCTGAGTTCGATAAAATAATCTTGGTATAATAAGGTGTAGTAGCCCAGTAGTGGTCATGAATTAAAGCGATTATCAAGAATTTCTGCAAAAAACAGTAATTTAAACCATTTGATCATTAATCAATATTCTACACTCTGCACGGGTTGAACATTGTTCAACCCCTACTGCACTCTGCACTCTTCACCCCCACCAACAATTTTTAGTTCGAACTGAGGTTAAAAAAGATCTCCGTCCCGATAAATTGGTTGTAAGTGCGATCGCATAAGTTTATTTTATTTCCTTCTTAACTTAATTAAATAAGAATATACTATGATAGTTTAATGCACCAAATGCTTCTTAAATAACTTAATTTTTAGGGAAATGATCGCAACTGTTTCACCTCCTTCTACTACCATAACTTTAGAAGAATTTTTAGCCAATCCTCCAGAGAATCAAGAATGGGTAGATGGGGAATTAATTGAGAAAACCGATATGACAATTAAACATAGTAAAATACAGGTAAAATTAGCTTACTTTTGGCTGAATTATCTCGAAAATACTAATCAACAAGGTTATGTTTATACAGAGTTACCTTGTAAAACTATTAATCAAGGGAGAAGACCTGATATTTGCTATTTAACTTCTGAATTAGCTGTACAATACGAAGATGCCCCTAGTTTACCCCAATGTCCCCCTTTAATTGCCGAAATAGCCTCCCCCAACGATTCTGCGGAAGATTTATTTGCTAAAGCCAGTGAATATTTAGCCTCTCAATGTCAGGAGGTTTGGTTAGTTTTCCCCGAAAGTAAACGAGTTTTAATCATTTTGCCCGAAAAAACTTTAGCTTTTAGTCATAGTGATTCTGTTAGCACCCAAACAATATTAAAGGGTTTTAAGATTTCCGTTAACGATTTATTTAGTTAAACATGAAACGCATTTTATTTTTTTCTTCCCCTTATTTTTTGCCTTCGTCACGCCACAATTAATTAATGCTCAAATTAAGGTTAATAATCAGGAAATTAGATGTAAAATCTAAAGTTATATAGGCTTTTTCTCGTTCAGGGAAAACTCACTGGATAAAGCTAAATAGATACCGAATAGAGCTAATAAAAATGCAATCCAGTCCAAGAAAACTAACTTTTCCGAAAAAATTATCCAAGCTTCAATTGCCGTTAAAACTGGATCTAAAATCATAAAGAGAGCAACAAACCCTGAAGATAATCGATTAAGACTATAAGCGATAAGTCCATGAGCCAAAATTTGACCGATAAGAGCGAGGCAAATAACAGCTAACCATCCGTTAAAGGAGTATGGAAAAAGTCTTTCTCCAGTGAATAAAACAAAAGATAAAACCCAAATAGATCCACTGAAAGAACCCCACATTAAAATTTGGTTTGCACTTAATTTAGTTCGTAATTTTTCTACAATTAGCAAGTATCCTGCATAGAAAATTGCCGATAAAAAAGCAGCTATATCCCCTGATATTTTTCCATTTGCGACTTGTAGATCTTCGATCCCCAGAATAATCATTCCGGCAATAGCTATTGTCACCCCAAATAAAAATCTTCGCTCAAAATGCTTATTGAAAAACAACCATGCAATCAAAGTGGTAAATATAGGAGTTAAATTATGAAGCACAGTAGAAATAGCAATACTGGTTTTAGTAATAGACCAAGCCCAAAGCCCTTGAAATCCTAGATAAGTAGATCCCAAGACGAAGAATAAGAAAATAACAGTTTTTGTATAAGGGTGATTTTCTACAGGCTGTTTATTGGGTTCTACATTAGAGAGTTTTTGATAAACAAAATTGAGACTATTCCAGAATCCACAAATTACAGTGGCAATCCACAAGCGATTAAAAACAGTTGCACTAAAACTAATTTCAGCCTCACTCCATTTAATGAATATTGCTGCAAAAGATAATGCAAATAGACCTATAAATAATGCAAGGATCGCAATTAATTTTTCTTGATCAAATAACTTTTTTTCAGATAATCTCAATTGATTTGTCATTACATTGTTCTTCGATATTAGAGGAGAAGGTTTTTGTTCTCATTCCATCTCTTTTATAATAATTGGAATCATTGCTGTTTTATGTTGAAAGTATAAACAATCAGTAGGTGGGGAAACTTTAAAGATAATGATACCTTTAATATCGTTTTCTGGAACACCTGCTTCAATTAGATAAGGAACTTGAGTTTCATTGAAAAGAGCTTCCCATGAATCGTATTTATTCTTCAAAACTCCTGTGGAAGTCAAATTACAATATGTTAAAATACCCCCATTCTTAAGAAGGGGATAAGCCTTTTTAATAAAAGTAAATTGGTGAGTGTGTTGTTCATCTGCATTCAAAGGATAAGTATCATAAAAAATACCATCAAATGTTTGATCATTAAATGATTCTAATGCCTCACAGGCTAAACCCAACATAGGGGTTACTTTATTAACTGCACTTTCTTGGAAATCAATCAATCTTTTAAAAACATCGTTATTAGCTTCTATAATGATATGTTCTTCTGGATGATAAGACCCAATAGCATGAGCCGATATTCCTAAGCCAAAACCACATTCTAATATACAACCTCCATTTCTAGTCACTAACTCTGCAAAAGCCTTCATATAAGGGGTTTCCCAACGTTCCATCACTGGGTGTCCTTCAATCACCAATTTTTCATCACTCAGCAATGCTTTTTGATCAAACCATCGTTTTGGTTCTGCCTTTGATTCTAAACCTTGATAACCGCTTTCAAATTTATTGCTCATCTCTTTTATTCCTCTTGGTAATTTAGTTAAAGTAATCTTCGAGTAATCCAGATCTACGTACATCGTTAGTTACGCAATGAAATCCACCACCTAATGTGCGAGCATGACGCAATTGCAACCCAATTACACTTACACCTCGCTTCTCTAATTGTTTGATTAAAGAAACCTGACGCTTATCAACAATTGCTAACTCCGGATTAACCATTAGAAAGTTCATGGCAATCCAAATTGATGAGAGTGGATAACCTTCATATCCAATATCCACTGATTCTGGACACCAAATTTGATCCCAATTGTGAAACAATTTTGGTAAATTATCATGGTTGACTCGTTCGGGATTAATCACAACTAAGCCTGGGCGAACGATGGTAAAAGTTGTATCAATATGTTTACCAAGATACACATTCATACATTGATGTACTCGATAATCATTTCCTAAAATTGATTGTAACCATTGTCCTCCTAACTGGTTTCCCGAATCGCTTACTTGATAAAGTATATCCTTCCCTAAGCGAAGAATATTAGCTGAATCAAAGGCAATTTCATGATTTAACAAGCCATGTTGTTCACGGTTAGGACTCGTGAATAACTCATCAAGTAGCATTGGTTTAGGGGAGGAAATCCAACGACTCCCTGAATGAAAATAATCTAAAAATATTTTTTTATAAGCATCCAGTTCAAAATAACGGGAACGAGAAGGAGATGGGGCTTCGATAATTTGATTGCCTAGTGCAAGAAATACATCACGAGGACAATAATTATAGTGTCCAGAAGAAGACCAATTTGGGGTTGAAAAAGAGATTGAATGGTCAATTATTTCAGGGCGACGAACTTTAACACCTAGTTCTTGTAACGTCGCAACCAAAATAGCAAGATCTTCTTTCGTTTCTTCAATGATGCGATCGCTAAATGCCCCAGTGGGAATATCTTCATTGGCTAATTCTGGAAAATCTACTCCACGTACACTGGGATCAGGTTCAGGAAGTCTGGCGTTTTCTACAACTCCCACAATGACTTCTTCCAAAGGTGACCATTCATCGTAAACGGAAACTTTGCATTTATTCGCTACTGTTGTATAAAGCTTTGTGTAGTTTTTTTGATTGCGCGCATCTTACTAAAATGTTTTTGACTCTTGGAATATTTTTCTGTAAATTTAGTAACTATGGAAAATTATATTCTATTGAGGATATATAGTAAGATAAATAAGGAATATCTAGTTTCACATATTTTACCAACATGATTAGCCGTAAAATAGAAAGATGCCCCCAGTTTACCCCAAAGTCCTCCTTTAATCGCTGAAATTGCCTCCCCCAATGATTCTGCCGAAGATTTATTTGCTAAAGCTAATGAATATTTAGCATCTCAATGTCAGGAAGTTTGGTTAGTTTTCCCCGAAAGTCAACGAGTATTAAGTAGCGATAGAACTAAATAAAGAAAAGTTTGTAGGGGCTTAATATATTAAGCCCGTACCCCTTTAGGGGTTAATTACGCTTTTGCTATAAGGGCTAAAGCGATGGCGGCTACGAACCCAACCTATTTTACGTTTAATTAAGTGGGGCTACTTAATTATTTTGCCCGAAAAAACTTTAGCTTTTAGTCATAATGATTCTATTAGCACCCAAACAGTTTTAACCAGTTTTAAGATTTCCATTAACGATTTATTCAGTTAAACATGAAACGCATTTTATTTTTTTTATTCGCCTTATTTTTTGTCCTCGTTACGCCACAATTAATTAATGCTCAAACTAGGGTTAATAATCAGGAAATTCGGGGAGTTTGGTTAACAAATATTGATAGTGATGTTTTATTTAGCCCCGCCAAAACCGAAAAGGCGATCGCCACTTTAGCTGATTTAAACTTTAATACGGTTTATCCTACCGTGTGGAATTGGGGTTACACCTTATATCCCAGTCAAGTAGCAGAAAAAGTAACTAAGAGTAAAATTGATCCCATTGAAGGCTTACAAAACCGAGATGTGTTAACAGAAATTATTAACCATGCCCATCAACATAAAATGTCTGTTATCCCTTGGTTTGAATTTGGTTTTATGGCACCTGCGGATTCTCAATTAGCCCAATTACACCCTGATTGGTTAACTAAACGCCGAGATGTTAGCACCATCTGGTTAGAGGGAAATGTCCATGAAAGAGTCTGGTTAAACCCTCTTCATCCCGAAGTGCAAGAATTTATCACCGATTTAATCATTGAAATAGTAAGCAATTATGACATTGAGGGTATTCAAGTTGATGATCATTTTGGCTACCCTTCCGAATTTGGTTATGATCCTTATACGGTAGGTTTATATCGCCAACAACACAACGGCAAATTACCACCAATTGACAATATTAATCCCGATTGGATACAATGGCGAGCGGATCAAATTACTGCTTATGTGGAAACATTATTCCATCGTATTAAAGCAGTTAAACCAAATGTGATTATTTCCGTTTCTCCTAATCCGCAGGAATTTTCTTTAGAAAAATATTTATTAGACTGGGCAAAATGGGAAAGAAAAGGTTTAGTGGAAGAATTAATTTTACAAGTTTATCGAGATAATATGGAGGCATTTAATCGAGAATTAAGCCAGCTAGAATTACAACAAGCGAAAAATCACATTCCTACTTCTATCGGTATCTTGACAGGTTTAAAAGGAAATCCCGTTAATTTTGATTTAATTACGGAACAAATTAAGCAAACTCGTAACCAAAAATTTGCTGGTGTATCTTTTTTCTTCTATGAAAGTTTATGGAATTTTGGTCCAGAAAAACCACAACAACGACAATCTTTATTAAAAAATTTATTCAAGCAACCTGCCGATCGCAAATGATAGTCTGATGATGTGTTTGGTGTTAATGGCACAACGGGCTTTCACTGCGGAGGGTATGACTGCGTTTGTATAGCGATCGAATAAAGTATTAACTAAGTTAACTAAGGGTTAATTTATCATTAGGGTGGGGTTTACCTGCCCTTTATCACTAAATTCTTAATTTTTTTTGTAAATATTGCCTCGATAATCTATTTCATAAACAAATATTACCTTAGCTACATTATCAATCCTAAAAATTATTCTTATTTTTCCTACTCGTAATCTTAAATAACCTTTCCAATTTCCTGTTAAAATTTTAATGCTTAATTATTGAAAAGGAATAGTACCATTTTCGCTGATTGTATCAACTAGATATTTTAATTTTTGTTTAATTTTCCATTGTTCTTTTTTGGATAAACTTCCTAAAAATTTAATTGCACTTTTACTCAGTTTCAGTTTCATCATTTAACCAATCAGTCATATCTACAAACTCATCTTCATCATAATTATTAGGTATATCAAACCGTTCTGTAATTTCTTGCATCTCTTGATTATTCACAGGAGGGATTAAAGATTGTAGTAAAGATAGACGCTCTTCTAGTAATACTTCTCTAACACTTTCTTTGATGATTGCCTTTAAGATTGTTGCTTCCATTATCTAATAATTTCAAGTTAATTGAATAATTTGATTATAGCTGATGGAGAGAATAAGGTTTTAACTAAGTTAACCAAGCGTTAAATTATAATTAGGATGGGATAATTAGGGTAGGTATTCCCCGCCCTTTTAATTATTATTAATGAAAAACAAAATTTACGGATTAAGAGGATCGCTAATTTTTACGGTTCAACCCCTTATTATACCATTAATTTCTGGCTAACCACTTTTGTCCATTTAAACGTTTTAAGGTAAATAACACCATTAAATTGAGAGTGACTTTTCGCTCATCAATCATAAAAGATTCAAGGGTACTGGGTTTTTTTCCATCAGTGGTGCAAGAAAAAGCTTT
>CAJHXH010000911.1_pt1 | contig 23721 bp, 24 predicted proteins | sample 9198571 | NCBI WGS metagenome assembly CAJHXH01 (sample SAMEA7708301, study PRJEB35096) | sediment metagenome | biome: marine neritic benthic zone biome [ENVO:01000025]; feature: sediment [ENVO:00002007]; material: shallow marine sediment [ENVO:03000034] sea grass bed [ENVO_01000059] ... | reverse complement strand
CCCTTGAAAAGGGGGAAAATCACTTCAAAGTCCCCGTAAAATAAAAGCGAAGCATCCACTGTCATCCCCATTACTAAGGGGGACAGGAGGGGAATCAAAAGGGGAATTTAGGGGGATCTGTGATCGAGAAATAGGAGCTAAAGGACTTCTCAAACAACCTCTAAGCTAAATCGGACGACAAGTAAATTAAATTATCGCCTCTAATTTATGTTAGTTTACAAAGGACCAGAAATACCTTGTTTACGGATTAAGAGGAAGTGTAATAACATAAACACTGCCATTAACCAAGGTAAAACAAAAGTATGGATAGTATAGAAACGAGTTAAAGTTGCTTGTCCCACACTAGCACCACCTCTTAAGAGTTCTACCATTTGATCTCCCACTACAGGAATCGCCGCAGGTACACCTGATACAATTTTAACCGCCCAGTAACCAACTTGATCCCAAGGTAAAGAATAACCTGTTACACCGAAAGAAACGGTAATGACTGCCATCGTTACACCAACAATCCAAGTTAACTCACGAGGTTTTTTGAAACCACCAGTTAAGTAAACACGGAAAACATGGAGAATTAGCATCAATACCATCATACTCGCAGACCAGCGATGGATGGAACGAATTAACCAACCGAAGCTAACATCATTCATAATATACTGAACAGATGCAAAGGCTTCAGTAACGGTGGGTTTGTAGGAGAAAGTCAACGCAAACCCAGTAGCAAATTGGATTAAGAAACAGGTTAAAGTAATTCCACCTAAGCAATAAAAGATATTTACGTGAGGGGGAACATATTTGCTACTAATATCATCGGAGATCGCATCTACTTCTAAGCGATCGTTAAACCATTTATAAACGGAGGAGTCAGTTACTTGTTTAATAAACATTCAAGGGTGGATTATAATTTAATTGTTCTTTACGAGAGTTTATTAGTGCCTGAATATCAATTCTTGGCAGAGTTAGTCAATTGAATTATATCATGACGTTGTAGCAAGACTTTAGCTTAACCACTAAGGTTAAAAATCTTGTTACTTTCTACATAAAATTTAACATATCTTTAAGGTTCAATGCTATAGTTGGGAAAACAATAATTTGATCTCGATTCGGGCAAAGAATGGTCTATGGACTAATAGACAAAGCTTTTGGTTATTATCAAATTATAAAATGCGGGCAGTATAATTAACCAAAGAACTCAGTTATAACTTGATTATTTCTTCTCCATCGGCAATTACAACCAAGCTAATTTGTAATGGCCCTGATGTGTATGTTTCATTTGTCGCTATGGCTTTAATTTCATCAATTTTTGTATCTGATTCTTGTAATTCTTGAATAAAATTAAGCAATGATGTAATTTTACCATCTCCAATAAATATTTTTCCTAAAACTCCTTGTCTTCTGGCTCGAAATTGAGCGATCGCCACTAAGAAATCTAGTTTTTCTTGTAGTTGTTGTGGACTTAAATCTTCGTTTTCTAGAGTAATTTTGGCAATAGTTTGATTAGCAGAATAAATTTTTTGATTAGGAGAAACATCAGCAAAAACTCTCACTTTTTCTTCTCCTTGAACATAATTTCCTGCGGATAAAATTCTGATTAAATATTGTCTTTTTTGGTTTAATTGATTTTTGGTTTGTTGTACTTGCCCTTTAGTAATTTGAATAAATCTTTGAGGTGGAAGTTGGTTCCCATAGCCTAAAATTACCATTACTGCCCGATTAGCTTCGCTTAAAATACCATCTATTAATTCGTCTAAATCCACATCCGAAGATATATTAACTAGAGTCACAGTCAAAACTTGTCCTTTAACCACGGCAATAGGGCGTTCTCTTAAATCTTGATATGTCTGATAATATTGCTCTAAAACTTCTACTTCATTTTGCAAAAACTCCAGTTTCTTTTCAAGGTTAGATAATAATATTTCTTTACTATTTAAGATTTGATCTCTTTGAGAAATGTTTTGGTCTAACTCTTTAATTTGCTGATCTCTATATTCAATTTCTGCTTCTAATTTCAACTGTTTTTGCTCTAAATTAGTTAAGCTTTGTTCCTGTTGTTGTAAAATTTGTTCTTGTTTTTCTATGTCAGTTTGTTTTAAATTTAACTCCTGATCCTTTTGCTTAATTTGAGATTGCAATTCTTTAGTTTTTTGCTCAATTTGTCTTTTTTCAGTAATTAAATCTTCTTTTTCTCCTAATAATTTATCAACTTCATTCTTCAATTCCTCAGTCCGTTGAGAAAAATTTTGCAATTGTGATTGTGTTTCTTCTAATTCAGTTTCTGTACTTAATAGTCTTTGTCTGGCTTCTTCTTGTCTAATTTCTGCTTGTTCTAATTCCTGTTGAACTCTATTTTTTTCCTCCGTTACTTCTGATAATTCTCCTTTTACCTGGCGACGTTTCCGTAAAATCTCATCAAGTTGAAAAACTCCTTGCCGTAAAGATTTACTCAAGGCAAATAGAATGCCCAAAGTCGAAGCAGAAATAATAATTCCTGTAACGATAGTAAAGACAATTGCCGTTTGTTTGGGGCGCAGACGAAATAGTCTTAATCGGGCTTTGCCAACTTTTGTGCCAATGCGATCGCCTAGAGCGGCGATTAACCCCCCTAATATTAAAATTGCCGCAATCAAAATATAGGCACTTGTCATTAATTAACAATCCTAGCACGCTAAGTTAAGTGAGACTTCTTAATGTTACTTAACATTCAGGATTTAGGCAAATTGTTGACTGAGGGCAACAGGGTTATGCACAGTAATTTTTTTCTTGTGAATAGAAATTAATTCATTTTGTCTCAATTCCCCTAATAAGCGAGTTACCGTGACACGAGTTGAACCAATTGCCTCGGCGATCGCCTGATGAGATAATTTTAAATCGATAGTGATACCATTAGTGCTAGGAACACCAAAATCTCGACAAAGAATTAACAGGAAGCTAACAAGACGAGAAGCCATATCACGGTGGGCGAGGGTTTCAATCATCATTTCCGTTTGTAAAATACGAGAAGAAAGTCCCTGTAGCATTAGAGATGACAATTCTGGATGATCTTTTAAAGAGCGTTGAAAATGCTCAATGGGGGCTGATAATAGCTCTACAGGAGTAAAAGCAACGGCATGGTAAAAACGATCAGATTTTTGTCCAGTAATTAAGGATAGAACCCCAAAAACGCTATTCTCCCTCAGTAAAGCTACAGTGATTTCTTCTCCAGCTTCATATAATCGTGATAATTTCACAGCTCCTTTCATTAAAAAATATACCCTTTCGGCAGGATCTCCGGGGAAAAAAATGGTTTTGCCACGGTCAAATTTTTCTACCACAGGGCTATAAACGCCCACTCCAATTTGCCGAAATACTGATACTAAAGGTGGCTCTTGATTTAGTAGTGTTTGCATTTGGGATAATTACTCAATCAGATTTAATAATTAATTGTGCAGATGATACCTTACAGCGCTTTTCAAATGGTTGAACCACAATGTAAGAGCTTGGTTACCAAGCCTTTAGCCAAATTTTGTGGTCTATTGATCTCAAAAATGCTGTATATAAGAGGATAAGTATATGTAAACTAGATAACTATACTATATTAACTTAATCAGTTTAGCGAATTATTGTTCAAGAACACAGATAATTAAGAAAAAATTAAGAGTATGTTAGATTTAACAGGAAAGAAGGCTTTAGTCACCGGAATTGCTAATAATCGTTCTATTGCTTGGGGTATTGCTCAACAACTACATCAGGCAGGAGCTAATTTAGGAGTGACATATTTACCTGATGATAAAGGGCGTTTTGAGAAAAAAGTCGGACAATTAATTGAGCCGTTGAATCCTAGTATTTTTTTACCTTGTAATGTGCAGAATGATGAACAAATAGAAGAAACTTTCGCCGAAATTAAGAATCAATGGGGAGAGATTGATATTTTAATTCATTGCTTGGCTTTTGCTCAAAAAGATGATTTAGTAGGAGATTTTAGTAATGTTTCCCGTGAGGGTTTTAAAACAGCCCTTGAGATTAGTGCTTATTCTCTCACTCGTTTGGCACAAGCTGCTAAACCTCTATTTAAAGCTGGAGGTAGCATTGTTACTTTAAGTTATTTGGGCGGTGTTAAAGTTATTCCCAACTATAATGTGATGGGGGTAGCAAAATCTGCTTTAGAAATGAGTGTACGTTATTTAGCTTCTGAGTTTGGTCCTCTTGATGTAAGGGTTAATGCTATTTCGGCAGGACCAATTCGTACTTTAGCATCTTCGGCGGTAGGTGGTATTTTAGAGATGATTCGTCATGTAGAAGAGTTTGCCCCTTTACGTCGCACAGTGACACAAAAAGAAGTGGGAAATACGGCTGCTTTTTTGTGCAGTGATTTATCCAGTGGTATTACAGGACAAGTCATTTATGTTGACGCTGGTTATGAAATTATGGGGATGGGATAGTCAAAAGAATTTAGAATTCTGATTGCCACGACTTCGTCTCGCAATGACATTATTTAGAATTTAGAATTTAGATTTAAAAATTTTACGAGATTTCCTTCTTTTGTATCACAATCAGTATCAATCATAACAATTAACCGATCAGTATTGTTTTTCACGCAATTAGACATCTCCAAAAATTATAAATTATTCAAGGAATTAATCCTGAAAATCTCCTAATCTTCAAAATCCTGATACTGACGATTAATTTAGTAAACTATAATCATAATCTTTATTAAAAGGCGATCTATTTAAAGGGTGGGTTAGGGGTTTATTGCCTCAACCCTAGTTACAATAGCGATCGCCTGATATAAAGATTTGTTTAGATGTAGCTAGTTATTGCACATCATCCCGCAATGATGCAACGTCCTAAAGTCTAATCAATTAAAGCATTGAGCAATACATCTGTTAAGCTCATGGTTTGCATTTTTTCCATGGAAATAGTATCAACAATATCGAATTTAGCTCCCGCACCTTCAAGTAAATCATCTAAAGCTTGAAAATATTCAGTGGCTTTTTTATCTTTGCCCACTTGAATAAAAGAAATGCCTAATTCTTCATCCCGATCGATTTTTTTGGATGCATCAATAATCAATTTAATGATTTCTTTCGGTTCATCAGGGATACCATCAGTTATAACGAGCATAGTTTCCCCATTCTCTTTAGCTGTACCTTGTGCTTTACGTTGAAAGTAATTATCAAGGGCGTCTTGCAAGACGCTTTTTAAGTTAGATTTACCCATTGGCTCATTTAGAGCATAAATTTCTTTGATTTTATCCACCGTAACATTATCATAACGGCGAAAACGTCCTGAATATAGATAGATAGTAATGCCATCAGGATCTATTTCATCACATTTTTTAGCTAAAGCAATGGTCGATTCTTGGGCTATTTCCCATCGAGTTTTACCGATACCATCGTCATCGGTGGTTAAACTACCACTTTTATCAATAATCAGGGTGTAGTCTCTATTAGTAACAATTGATTCAGTATTCATAATCGTATCTCCTTTAATTGCTCTCTACCAGAATGATAGCTAAAAATATCAGCTGTGAAATTGTAAATTGTTATTGCAAATCTTTTCAAAATCTTTAAATTTGAGCTAGAACGGATTTATACCTTTAACTTTAAATTAATAGAACTTTACTTCCTGTTATAAGATTATGGAGAACGAAACAAAATATAAAATGATCTGCACCCTCAGTTTTGGGGATATTTATGGGCAAATTATCGTCTGGTTGATGGTAATTTTTATTAGTCTGGCTAGTACTTTAGCTCTCTGGAGTAGTACCCGTCAAATTTATGCGTTTGCTACGGTGGGCATTGTCTTAGTGTTATCTTTACCTTTCCTCTTATTTGCTTTTGTTACCACTCTTCTTAATCATATCGAGTTTGTACCCATTGATGAAGAACAGTCAACTAAGTCGAGGAGAAAAGCAAAATTGATGAATGCCTGATAATAAACAGGAAAGCTTTAGCTAGAGATGGATTAAACCTTTTGGTTGTAGTACTAATAGCAATCATTTCCTGATATACAGCAGGAAAGTAAAAATGACGGAAATAACACTGATATATTAATCCCAATTATCAGGGCAAAATGGTATTGGGCATAATAATATTATGCCCCTACATAATACATTTTGATGTTTCGTCGGGGTTTAACAGTGTTAAACCCTTGCTTTCATTTCTTCGTCTGCTCACATCGAAATTAGTTATTGGCTGTAGTTAAACTGTTTTGTAAAAGTTGAATAATCGCTTGTTTTTCAATTAACCCTAACACAACTCCATTTTCCTTAACTACAGTTAATTCTGGATCTTGTTGTTGTTCCAAAATTTTAGCGACTTCTAACAGAGAAAGAGTATCAATCACTGTTTTAACTCCTTCTTTGGATTTCATTAAATCCGCAACTCTAACCTCATTCCATTCATGGGTGGAAATTATACGTAAATCATCTACATTCAATACCCCGATTAAAGTTCCTTCTTCATTGGTAACTAAAAATTTACGCCATTGTTGCTTACCGATAACATAATTATTAGTAAACTCTCTCAAAGTTAAATCACTCTTAATAATTGGACTCTCAGCCACAATTGCATCGGCGGCAGTGTAATGATTCAATTTATCTTCAAGACGAGCAGATTGGGCGGCAGTACCAGCATTTTGCAATAAAAACCAACCGATTAATATTGTCCAAAAACTCCCAAAATTAGCAAAAATTCCCACATTAAGTGTACCTAATGCCCCGACGATAATACCAGTCCAGCCAAAAAATTGTCCGAAACGTCCAGCAAAAATTATGCCTTTTTGAGGATTCCCAGTAATTTTCCACACAATCGCTTTTAAGACATTTCCTCCATCCAAAGGTAGCCCCGGAATCATATTAAAGATTGCCAAGATTAAATTAATGGTTGCCAATAAGGAGACAACTAACATTAACGAAGGCGGTAAAGCTATATTAGAACCAATGATCGTAAATACTCCACATAACAATAAACTTACAATAGGACCAGCGATCGCCACAAAAAATGATTGTTCTGGGGTTTCTGATTCTTTTTCTAATGCCGCTAAACCACCAAAGATAAATAGGGTGATTGATTTTACTTCAATGCCTTGGGCGATCGCCACAAAACTATGTCCTAATTCATGGGCTAAAACTGAAGCAAATAACAGTAAAGAAGCTGTTAAACCCAAAAGCCAAGGTAAAATACCAGGTAAATTGGTACTATAGGCTAAATCTGTTCCGTAGGTTAAAGTCATTAAACCGACAACTAAAAACCACGAGGGATTGATATAAAAAGGGATACCAAATAGATTTCCCACTCGAATATTTCCATTCATAAAAATTAAGCTCCTTATTTACAAGATGCAATTATGATTGCGGTTAACACTATGGTATCTCATGGTTTAGTTAGTCTTAACCTGCTGTTTTGGGTATAATCCGTTTAACTAAGTTCGGTTTTTCCTGGAATTCCCAGACATAATTGCATCAGAGCAAAGAGTTAAAGTATAATTGCCTTAATGTTAAAAATTGTTAAGCAAATTAGGAGGAAAAACATTGCCACATACTATTGTTACTGATGTTTGTGAAGGGGTAGCTGATTGTGTTGATGCTTGCCCAGTAGCTTGTATTCACGAAGGCCCAAGTAAAAACGCTAAAGGCACTGATTGGTATTGGATTGACTTTGATACCTGTATTGACTGCGGTATTTGTATTCAAGTTTGCCCTGTAGAAGGAGCAATTTTAGCAGAAGAACGTCCTGAATTGCAAAAAACTCCCTAATCATAAATCATAAATTATAAATTGTAAATTATAAATTCTTTATGAATAATTTGCTCGAAGTAAAAAATGTATATGCTGGTTATATAAAAGACCTGAATATTTTGCAAGGGGTAAATTTTCGGGTGGAAACAGGAGAATTAGTTACTGTTATTGGCCCTAATGGAGCTGGGAAATCTACATTAGCCAAGGCTATTTTCGGCTTATTGAAACCTAATGAAGGTCAAATTATTTTTAAAGGAGAAAATATTTCTGGGTTTAAGTCCAATGAAATTGTCAAAAGAGGGATGTGTTATGTCCCTCAAATTCTTAATATTTTTCCCACTTTAACCACTGAAGAAAATTTAGAAATGGGGGCTTTTATCTTATCAGGATCTTGTAAAAGGCAGAAAGAAGTTATTTATACTATGTTCCCTAAATTAAAAGAGCGTGCTAAACAGAAAGCCGGTACTTTATCCGGTGGAGAAAGACAAATGTTAGCAATGGGCAGAGCTTTAATGTTAGATCCTGATTTAATTTTATTAGATGAACCTTCCGCCGCACTTTCACCTATTTTGGTTAATAATGTCTTTGAGCAAATAAAAGCTATTAATTCTACTGGTAAAGCGATTGTTTTAGTTGAGCAAAATGCCAGTAAAGCCCTCATGATGGCAGATCGAGGCTATGTGTTAGAAAATGGGAAAGATGCCCTTGAAGGGAAAGGTGAGGATTTACTGAATAATCCCCAAGTAGGAGAATTATATTTGGGTACTGGCAAAATTTAGTTATCTGTTTTCTGCGAGGCAAGTTTACAGGCAAGATGCCTGTACCACAAAGCAATTCTCTTGGCTAAAAATGATCGTTAACTAAAGTTAACTAATTTAAACCATTGGAGTTCAATTTATTGAACGTAATCTATTAGCAATGAAATTAATTTCATTGCTAGATAAAGGAAGAGTTCTAGGGCGTGAAATATAATGCTTTATTTCCCTTAAAGTCATCACCCTAGTCTCTACCTAACAGCAAACTCACGATCGCCAAGCATCTTTCCTTGATCTAGAAAATTAGTAATTTTGCCCTCTTCAATTTTGGATACGTTCAAATTGAGGTGTTTTATCTGTCAACCCAAAATGATTCATCAATTTAACGATTCCCACTGATACGATCGCACCTAAAACTAAACCAACACTCAAGAGAATCAAAAATAATTTCTGATATTTTTTTCGTTTTTCAGGGGATATTTGTTCAGAATTTTCTACATTATCTAGTTGAGGAAATTCATAATTGTTATTATTTTGGGGATCAAAGTTATTCATGATAAATTTAATTTAGCTTATTGATTGAAGTTTATTATTATTTTGAGGTTGAAAAGGGATTTTAGTGGGATTAGGAAGTTGAGTTTGATTGAGTAAGTTTTCTAATTCTTCTCCCTCAATTACTTCTGTCTCAAGAATCTTTTTGGCGATTTCCTCTAACAATTGATGATTATGTTGTAGGATTGTCAAGGTTTGTTCATAAGCATTGTCAATAATTTCTTTTACTTCTTGATCAATTAATCTAGCAGTTTCTTCGCTCATTGCCCTTCTCATTCCTTGACTATTGCCAAGAAAATTATTACCTATACCTTGTTCATAAGCTAAAGGTCCTAATATCTTACTCATACCATAGGTGATCACCATTTTTTCGGCTAAATTAGTAGCTCGACGCAAATCATCGGATGCACCGTTAGTGACTTTTCCAAACACTAATTCTTCTGCCACCCTGCCACCAAGCAACATGGCAATTTGCTGACGGCATTCCACCTCATCGATCAAAAAACGGTCTTCTGTGGGCATTTTTAGGGTATAACCTAATGCACCTATACCCCTCGGCACGATCGAAATTTTGGTAACTTTACCGCCTCCTGGCATCACTGCCCCCACTAAAGCATGACCAACTTCGTGATAGGCTACTACTGTTCTTTCTTTTTCGCTTAAAACTCGGCTTTTTTTCTCTAAACCAGCAATTAACCGTTCGATCGCTTCATAAAAGTCTTCTGTTTGTACATATTCTCGTTTTTTCCTTGCCGCTAATAAAGCCGCTTCGTTGACTAAATTGGCTAAATCTGCCCCTGAGAATCCGGGGGTGCGGGTGGCAATTTCCTGAAGATTTAAGTCCTCAGCAATCTTCACTTTTTGGGCGTAAATCTTTAAAATTTGTAATCTTCCTGCTAAATCAGGGCGATCGACTAAAACTTGGCGATCGAACCTACCCGGACGCAATAAAGCGGCATCTAAGGCTTCTGGGCGGTTAGTAGCGGCTAAAAGAATGACAGTGGCATCCCCTGCACTAAAACCATCCATTTCCGTTAATAATTGGTTTAAAGTTTGTTCTCTTTCGTCACTGCTACCACTGGTGATAGCCCCTGTTTGCCGAGATTTGCCGATCGCATCTAATTCATCAATAAAAATAATACAGGGTGCTTGTTTCTTCGCTTTGTCGAATAAATCTCTTACCCGTGCTGCCCCTGTGCCAACAAACATTTCCACAAATTCAGAGGCAGAAATACTGAAAAAGGCAACCCCTGCTTCCCCTGCCACAGCTTTAGCTAGTAAGGTTTTACCAGTCCCCGGTGGTCCTACTAATAATACACCTTTGGGAATTTTTGCTCCAATCGCAGTGAATCTGTCAGGATTTTTCAAAAATTCGATAACTTCAACTAATTCGGTTTTAGCCTCTTCTACTCCAGCTACATCGTCAAAAGTGATTTTTTTTCCTTCTCCTTCAATGTAAGCCTTAGCTTTACTCTTACCGAAAGCAAAATCACCTCGATTATTACGATTCATGAACAATTGGAATACCAAGACAAAAATCAAAGGCGGAATCACCCAACTAAATAAAGTCGTTACCCAAGGATTTTGTGCTTCAGGAGTTGGGGCGCCAAACTCCACATCATATTTTTGTAAACGGCTAGGGAGAGTTAAGTCAAAGATAGGTGTAGTAATTAAAACTCGTCCTTTTTTCTTACCCTGCTTTGGTTTTAATTGATAAACTATTTCTTTCTCTCCTAAACGGGCGGCTTGTACTTGTCCATTTTCTACTTGTTGAATAAATAGACTGTAGGGTACTCTGGAAATTTCTTTTTTCTGATTGAAAAAGCGAGGAAGAATCGAATAACCAATTAAGGCGATCGCCGCTACACCAATGGTAAGCTCGATAATGGTAGATTTATTGAAGCGTTTTGGTTTTTTATCCTTTGCCATTATGTTTGATGAATCACTATCGCTAACTGATTTCATTCTACAGCAATTTTTAAATCATCGTCTAAAGGTTATAAGTAGAACCACTTAATTAAAAGAAGGCAGAGGGCAGATAATTAAAGGCAAGGGCAGAGGGCAGAAGGTTGGTTAATCTCCTTAATAGCAGACATTCAGATATTTGACATCAAACTAGGTAGCTTTCCCCTTTTCTAAGGGGGATTAAGGGGGATTAAAATCTCCTAATGTCATTGCGTAATGCTATAAAATATAAAAATATCCTTTAATTAATAATCGTCTTAATTTTAATTTAAACTTAATTTCAATAAATTCATGATTTCTACTTTATTACTGACAATTCTCATGATGATTGGTTTGTTTTTCTTTATTCGGGCTAGTATTAAAGACAGAACCGAAAGAGTAACTTTAAGTTGTCCAGAAACAGAAGATAGTATTCTTAGCTATTTACGAGATTATTTTCTCAAAAGATCTTACCAAGTTACTGCTATTGATGGAGAGGAGAATAAAGTAACTTTAGAAGGCTTAGTTTCTCCTAGTGTATTTTTAGCAGTGCTTCTAAGTTTTCTGGCAGGTTGTGGTTTATTTTGTTTTGCCTTAATTTTATCTATGTTATTTGCTACCAATAGCCAAATATTTTTAGGTTTAATTATCTTAGCACCTTTAGCTGGATTTTTCTATTGGCGAGGAGCAGAAAAGGTAGAGAAAGTTGTGTTTAAATTAGACTCGATTCAATCCGATAATACGGTAATTAAAATTCAGGCACACCGAGATGAGTTGATTCAGCTTAAAAGTAATTTTCCTTTTAATTATTCGGTGCAAGAGTAATATTCTGACTCTGCTAGACTCCTTCCCAGTTTACCTCACACTATTAAAAACTGAAATAATTCCCCTTTCTAAGGGGGACTTGCATCAGAAATATAACACCCCTCCCCCAGTATCAGGATTTCTAGGATTTCGGGATTAACAGGATTTTTGTTTTTTTGTTATTTGCAAATTTTTAAAATTACATAAAGTTACACTTGGTTGTACAAGAGGATTTTTTAGTACTACTTAATCAAGGCTTCCTATTTGCACAACTGATTTAGGCTTGCTATATAAGTTATTTCCTGCAACTGCATATAATTTATTAAGCCTATTAACTAATTAACCATCTCATCAGCAGTACAATATATAAACAAATCCTGTTAATCCTGCAATCCTCAAAATCCTGATACTGACACATTATATTGAAAAAAAATGCGTTAATTCCGCAATCCTCAAAATTATGATACTGGTTCTCCCTTAACTGACTATTTACCCAATAAGATAAAGTAGTAAATAGGAAAAAGTCATTATTTTGCTTATGTTTAATTGGTTTCGCCGTAAGAAAGAAAATCAGGAAGTAATTAAAACTGAAACGTCAAATTTAACTTCTGCTACTGAAAAATCATTAAAAGAAGAACAAAAAGAGGAAGAAAAACAGGAGTCTGCCACTAAAACTCAGTTAGAGTGGGCAAAAGCCGCTTTTGCTAATATTCAAAAACAAAAACAGGAGTCCCAAAATCAAACCTCTACTACAGAAACAGAATCTGTTACCACTATTCCAAAGGCTGAAACAGAAACTAATACTCAAGTCAGTATTCCAGAAGAAACAGTTACTACTGAGGTTGTCAAGGAAGAGGTAATTAAAGAATTAGATTCAGAATCGAAAGATTCAACACTAATAGCAGAAACCCCCTCTGAGACAAATATAAAGACAGAAACAGATACCATCACTGAAAATACTCCTGCTTGGATGCAAAAATCCGATCGTCTTGAGGAGTTAAAAGAAACCGCAATTGAAACTAAAGAGGAGTTAGATGAAGATTTTGTGTGGTCTGCTCAAGTTTTGGCTTCTCAGGGCAGAAAAGCAGATGATGTCACCGAAGAAGAATTTGCTTGGTTGAAAAAACTGCGTCAAGGTTTGGGTAAAACTCGCCGTAGTTTAGTTAACCAACTGAAATCTGTTGTCGGGCAAGGGCCTCTTAGCGGTGATGCAGTTATGGAAATTGAGGCTTTATTACTCAGTGCCGATGTGGGCATTGAAGCCACTGATTATATTATTGGAACTTTACAAAATAAGCTCAAAGAGGAAGCCTTACCCCCAGAAGAGGCGATCGCCTACTTAAAACAAATTTTACAAGATTTACTGGATAAACCTCTGCAAAAATTAAAGACAACCGAGTTTACTCCCGAAGAAGGAAAATTAAACGTTTGGCTATTAACAGGGGTTAATGGTGTGGGCAAAACTACCACCATCGGGAAATTAGCTCATCTTTCCCAAACCTCTGGTTATAACTGTGTCATTGCGGCGGCGGATACCTTTAGGGCGGCGGCTGTCGAACAAGTAAAAGTGTGGGGAGAAAGAACAAATACACCTGTAATTTCCAATCAGGGCAAAAATACTGATCCAGCCGCAGTGGTATTTGATGCTATCAGTGCCGCAGAAGCTCGATCGGCAGATATACTATTAGTGGATACAGCCGGAAGATTACAGAACAAAAAAAATTTGATGGCGGAATTAGCGAAAATTCGGCGTATTATTGATAAAAAAACGGAAAATGCTTACATAGAATCTCTCCTAGTTTTAGATGCTAACTTAGGACAAAATGGTTTAAGACAAGCTCAAGTTTTCTCGGAAGCGGCTGATTTAACGGGAGTAATTTTGACCAAACTTGATGGAACAGCCAAAGGAGGGGTTGCCCTTGCGATTTCTCAACAGCTTAATTTGCCAATTCGCTTTATCGGCGTGGGAGAAGGCATAGAAGACTTACGTCCTTTTTCTAGTTATGAATTTGTCGAAGCACTGTTATCAGGCTAAATTATCTTAAAATTGGGGAGCGATTAGTTAAGCCTTGAAATCAATTATCCTCTTGGCGAATTAAAAAAGGAGTCAATCGAACTATGAACTATGAACTAGCAACGGCTGAAGCACGTTGGCGATAAAGTACGGAATAGACTTTTATGTTTATCAAAAAAATAGGCTTTGTCTTCGGAATTATATCAACTTTAGCTATTACAAATCAAGCTGATGCCCTTTCCATTGCCGCAGGAGATACAACTCAAGACTCAAGTGTAATTTGGACAAAAACAGAGCAGGCAGATAATGTTTTAATTGAATACAGTACAGATTCTGATTTTAAGACTATTGTCGATAGTATTAGTGTTGATATTTCTGAACCTTTAATTCCCGTCAAACAAAAAATTAATAGTCTTAACCCGAAAACTACTTACTATTACCGAGCGACAGATAGCAGTAACAATGTTGTGATTGGAAAATTTCGCACTCCTGCCACTGTGGGCAATCAAGTGGGTTTAAGTTTTGGTGTTAGTGGTGATTGGCGTGGGGAATTAGCTCCTTATCCAGCAATTAGTAATGCTTCTACTGCTAATCTCGATTTTTTTATTGAGCTAGGAGATACTATTTATGCCGACTTTCCCTCTCCTGCTGTTAATAAATCTCAAGCAGAAACCTTAGAAGAATATCGATTAAAACATCAAGAAGTATATGGAGCCGATCGCTTTGGATTAAATATTAATACATGGCAAAATTTAAGATCTTCTACTTCTATCTTTGCTACCATCGATGATCATGAAGTTATGAATAATTTTTCTGGAGGGGCAAATGCTGATAGTGACGATCGTTTTTCAGAAAACTCTGGTTTAATCAATGAAACTCAATTATTCAAGAATGGATTGCAAGCATTCGCCGAATATAATCCCATTGAAGATTTATTTTATGGGGTAACGGGTGAACCTCGTACCGAAGGTAAAAGAAATTTATATCGCTATCGTAATTTTGGTAGTGATGCCTCTATTTTCATCTTAGATGCTCGTTCTTTTAGGGATAAAGAATTACCTCCAGCCGATATTAATGATCCTAATTCCATTGCCCAGTTTTTAGCTCGTTCATTTGATACCTCTCGTACTATGTTAGGACAAATCCAACTAGATCAATTAAAACTTGATTTATTAGATGCTCAACAAAATGGAGTAACATGGAAGTTTGTGATAGTACCTGAACCAATCCAAAACTTAGGATTAGTCGGTGCAGGCGATCGCTTTGAAGGTTATGCCGCCGAAAGAACGGAAATATTAAAGTTTATTAAGGAAAATGGGATTAATAATGTAGTTTTTGTTGCCGCCGATGTTCATGGTACTTTAGTTAATAATTTAACCTATCAAGAAAATCCCACTAGTCCGCAAATTGAGACGAATGCCTTTGAGGTGACAACTGGTTCTGTCGCTTTTGATGCTCCCCTAGGTACTACGGTAGTAGCAATAGCTTTTCAACTAGGATTATTGACAGAAGAACAAGTGATTGCTTATAATTCACTTCCTACCAATGAGGCAAAGGATACTTTCATCGAAACATTTACTAATAATGCTTTAGATAATCTTAATTTGGGTTATGATCATTTAGGCTTGCAAGGTTCTCCCATTAATGCAACTTTAATAATAGGAAATTATTTAGCGACTCATACTTTTGGTTGGACTAAATTTGACATTGATGCTGATACCCAAAAATTAACGATAACCACTTATGGAATTGATCCTTACACTCAGGCACAATTAGAAAGTGATCCTGATGGTATTATTAATCGTACACCCCAAATTGTGAGTCAATTTCAAGTTAATCCCACTCAAACTAATCCTAGTTCAGTTCCTTATTAATTATTAACCAAACTAAGCAAAATTACTAAAATTTTATTAATCTCATTTAAACACTTTTATTGAATGATGATTTGGCTAGTTTTAATCTTGTTTATTATTTAATATTTAATGGCAATAAAATACAAATTTTTTCAAGAAAATACATTAATATTAATCCTCAAAAACTTTTTGTTCATTCTTGAGAAGAAAGCCCTACTAACGATTATTTATTAATAAACTCAAAAAAAGATTCTTTTGTTTTCCTTTTCATCAAACGAACAAAACTAAAAGTATATTCATAAGTAAATAAAGAATATCCATATCCTTGATTTACGACAGTCTCTACTTGTTTAGCAACCTCAGATAATGATTTTATCTCAAAACCTCTACCATTAAAACCCGCAAAAATCCCGACGGCTACTGGAACATATTTACTAGCTTCTTGTAAACCTGAGTGTAATAAAGTTGCCTTTACTTCTTTTATGGTAGGGCGATAAACTTGAACTACTACTTCATCAATATAACCTTGGCGTACCCAAGTTAGCCAATCTTGAGAATATTTGTGATAAGCAAAATGAGGAGGATTAGGTGATAGGGAAATAACCCAATTAGGATTAATTTTTTTTACTGTTTGAGAGATTTTAGCTGTTAATTTCGTTAGTGAAGTGGAATAGTTACCAAATTGAGTAGGAACTGACCAATGATCATCTAATTGAATGCCATCTAGCTTATAATAAAGATAAGCGAATTCAGTAAATAATTTCACAAAATATTTTTCAACTTCTGGGTTAGCAGGATTTAACCAGACAAAACCATTAACTTGTTTCCCATTCCCTAATAACCATTCGGGGTGTTGTTTGGCGAGAGAATCATTTGCGTGTAACATCAAGCCATATTCAAACCAACCATGGATTTTTAATCCTTGTCTTTTTCCTTGATGAATGGCACTGTTTAAGGTGTTAACTAAGGGTAAATTCGTTTCTTGATTGCGATGGCTAACTTTACTCGGATAAGTCACACCGTCATTATACACACTTAAATAAACAGTATTGAAATTGAGACTAGAGAGTTGATGAAATACATTATCTAATTGCCCCGTATAACAATAAAAAGCATTACCCACATGAGTTATCCAAACACCACGAATGATTGCAGAATCTTGAGGTTTATTCGTTGGGGCTTCGGTTATCTTGCTACATCCACCAATAATAAAAATCATACTAACCATCAAAATAATAAATTTTTTGACAGTCTTTTTAATTAATAATTTCATCTTAATTCAATCATATACTTGATTTATTATAGTTTGTGTTTTATTTTAGCCGATGTATCGGTTGGGTTGCTTTGCTTAACATTGTTTAAGCAATAACGCACTCTAGTAGATTGACACAACTAATTTGGTGTATTACGATAAGGTTTGTAGTAAGCCCTTGAGGGCTGAAGCCCTTACTACGAACTTAAATCGATTAAACTATTTTAGCTGTGTCAGTCCACTAGATTTAATTTTTGTGGTTCATCCGTATGAAAAATGTTGTAATTTAGGATTGTTCTCTAAATCAATTGATAATTATTAATCATGAACAAAATTACCCACGCCCGCTTAATTAATTATCCCGAATTACAAACTTTAATTATTGATCAATCTAATCACATTGTCGATATTTACCCTAGTAAACCAGATAAAGAAACAACTATTGATTTACAAGGAGACTGGCTTTCTCTTGGTGGGGTTGATTTACAAATTAATGGGGGTTTAGGATTAGCTTTTCCTGATTTAACATTTCAAGACTTAGATAAACTTCACGAAATCTGTGCTTATTTGTGGCAAACAGGAGTAGATCAATTTTTGCCTACTATTGTCACTACTTCAGTACAGAAAATTCAACAGGCATTAGCGGTAATTGCTGAATTTATGCAACAACCTTCATCTGCCAAAGAGGCAGAAATTATGGGAGTGCATTTAGAAGGACCTTTTTTAAATTATGATAAAAGAGGGGCGCATCCAGCGGAATATTTATTACCTTTAACTTTGGATAATGTTAAGCAAATTTTGGGCAATTATAGCAATATCGTTAAAATTATCACCCTCGCCCCAGAATTAGACTCCACAGGAGAGATTATTCCCTATCTTACTTCTCAGGGAATTGTGGTTAGTTTAGGGCATTCCCAAGCCACTGTCGAGGAAGCTGAAATCGCTTTTCAACAAGGGGCATCCATGGTGACACACGCTTTTAATGCCATGCCCAGTTTACATCATCGTCAACCCGGATTATTGGGAAGTGCGATCGTCAATAATCATGTTTTTTGTGGTTTAATTGCCGATGGTAAGCACGTTTCTCCCACAATGTTGCAAGTATTTTTACAAGCTAGTAATTTTCAGCAAGGGGTATTTTTAGTTAGTGATGCTTTAGCACCTATTGGTTTGCCTGATGGTGAATATCCTTGGGATACCCGCACTATTAAGGTGAAAAATGGCACCGCTAGACTTCCTGACGGCACTTTATCAGGTACAACTTTACCGTTATTTGTGGGGGCGGAAAATTTGGTTAAATGGGGCATTGCGACAGTAGAACAGGCGATCGCACTGGTAACATCAGCCCCTCGTCAAGCAATAGGATTACCTAATTTACAAATTGGCATGAAAGCTAATTTAACTAATTTAATTAGATGGCAATATTTAGCTGAAAATAGACAGTTAAAATGGAGTAGAATTATTTAACCATACAAGATCGGTGATCGCCTTTATTTTTAATTGTATCATTTATGTCCATAAACGCTGAATGGGATAGCGATCAAGAGTTCGATCTCGACTTGCTAAAATTAGAGAGTTATTAATTGCTTGAGATACCAAAATACGATCGAATGGATCTTTATGATGTAAAGGCAAATGATAAAGTTGAATAGTGTCTTTTAAAGTGATGGACAATAACTTAAATCTTGTGGCGGCAAAACGAGTTTCAATACTATTAAAGTCAGAATATAAGGATAGTTTACCAATTTTCAATTTAATCGATATTTCCCAAAAACTCGCAATACTGACAAAAACATTATCTGTATTTTCAATAATATCTCGTATCGAAATGGGTAAAGCTGAATCATCCTCTGATAACCAGATAAAAACATGGGTATCTATCAAAACAGAATTCATTACAGATAGTCCTCAAATTCTTCTAAGGGATCATCAAAATTATCCGCTAAAGGTAACACAAAAGTTCCTTTCATTGAACCTGCTAATGGTTTTTTTTCAGTTAGATTTTTTTCATTTTTAGCTTGTTTTTTTTCTTCCAATTGTTCAATTGTTGAAGTTTTAGTAGTTAAATATTCAGCATAATGTAATAGTTCAATTTTGAGAGAATCGGGCATATTCTCCACGATATTCCATAAAGATGTTTCGGTATTCATAATGACTCCCTTTCTACGTTTGAAAGATTATATTATAATCCAAATTCAAGTAAAATAAATGGTGCGTTACATTTCATTAACAGATCCTACAACGAACGCTACAAATTGTAGGGGTTTGGTTTCCAAACCCTTATCGATATATCCAAATCTTTACCTATATATAGAGTCAATAGAAAAGTCTTAATTCTCTAACCATTGATTTAATTCTTCCAGTTGAGAAAATCCCCATAAAGCTAAAGCTAAATCATCCAGTTGACTAGAGGATAATTGTTTTACTTTTTGTTCCATTCTTAAGGTTGTTCTGCCGAATTTTTGTTCAATTAACTGGATAATTAATTCCTGTTTACCTTCTTGTTTCCCTTCTTGTTTTCCTTCAAGCCACCTTTGTTCAATTTTTTCCTCTGGAATTAAATAACGTTTTCCTGATTGATCATACCAATATAACCATTCTCGCTCAATTCCGAGGTAGATTCCTCTTTGCTTCCCTATTGCTAAACCAATTTCTGGCATCCAAATCGGTTCACCTGTAAGTAATTGATACTCTCCCTGATTTAATTTATACACTTCTAAAGCAGGTTTTCTTTTGCGTAAGGGGTTATAAATCACATAATATAAAATCCCTAATTCAGCATAATCTTGTTTCTTGGTGGTATATTCTCCTCGTCTGGTTTGGGAGACAACTTCGATTACCATAATGGGCAACTTTTCTTCTTCCCATAAAACATAAGATAAACGCAAACCCTCATCAATAATACGGGGTACACCAATGCTTAAAAACCCGTCAGGAATAATAGCTGGTTCGTCAGGATGATAATAGATGCCCATATCCACCCCAAAAAACCAGTCCATTCTCTCAGCCCAGATTAACCCTAAAGTATCTTTAAGTAAATGGGGAATTAAATCTTGTAGTTCGTTATCCACAGGAGTCTCATCAGAATCTGGTAAGTCTTTAGCGGTTGGTAATTTTTGACGGCGATCGTATTGTACCAGCATATTAGTTCCTCTTGTTAAATCTCTTGATTTTTATCATAGTAAAAATGGCCTATAATTATCTGAAGCTACACACCTACACAGAAAGTAGGTTGGGTTAAACGACAGTGCAACCCAACAAATTAATTGAAACAAGGGGCATTAATGTTGGGTTTCGTGCCTCAACCCAACCTACTACTATTTTCTTTTTCTCTAAATTATTTATTAGCTATTTTACCTTAAATTTCATTAACACATCCTACAACATAAGCGATCGCACCACAAGATAAAAGATCGCAATTTCTTTTTCAAATTAAACATTTTCTTTCCTTACCTTAGCAATAACATCAGCAAGAGGTTCAGAATCTGATAAAGAATGAACAGCTAAAACAGGTTCATCAGCTAGTTTATCCATATAAGCATAAAATGCCTCTTGATCTTCTCTATGTTTTAACAGATAATTTTTTAATTCTGTTTGACTCATGGTTTGAAAATTAGTTTTCATTAGATAAACCTCCTATCTCCATTACGATTAATTATAATTTGAATGTTTTCACCTGCTAAAATAAAAATTTAACCTATTTGCCTAACTCCTTTTTTCTATTTCTATCTGAAACTTTATTTATAAAACCTTGATAAACAATGAATCCACATTTATCAACTCTAAACTCATCCCTAATTATATTTAAGCAAACAAGTCTATAGTAAATCGATTACTGAAAGCTGAAAACAACTTAAAACTGTTTGATCTCGGTTTACAACTAAAAGAAATAGTAGATTATATAGACAAAATAAACATAAGCATAAATGATTAATTAATTAAATAAATGTCTTTTTTAGAATCAAATACGGTGATTAAATTTGCTGATTTTTTGATCACCTATTATAGACAAAACAAGATCCTAGACATCCTTAGAACCATAACAGGTTCAGAATTATTCGCAGGTATAAAATGTTGGGTTGCACGACAAGAAAACAAAGGGAAATTAAAATAATTTCGTTTATCAGCAAGGGAAGATATTTTAAAGACAATGAGACTCAGTATTTTGCGATCTCTTCATAACAAATATAGGTGTAAAAAAAAATATAAGTTTATCGAAAACCAGTAAAGACGTTGCTTATAAAGTTTCTAAAAAACTAACATTTCCAATCGTTTCCTAATCTTAAATTTCAACAATTACGGGAGCATGATCACTTGGTTTAATTAACTTTCTTGGTTCAATCTCAATATAACAATTGGTGGCTTTTTTATATAAATTAGAGGTTAAATAAATATGATCAATTCGCCAACCCCTATTTCTAGCAAACCCACCTTGACGATAATCCCACCAACTAAAATGCCCTCCTTCAGAGGTAAATTTACGAAAAACATCTTGGAAACCCAAACTTAAAACTTGATTAAGGGCTTGACGTTCTTCCGTCGAATTCATAATATGATTATCCTTCTTGGGTTGATAAATATCAATATCTTCTAAAACAACATTAAAATCCCCGCAAACTAATATATCTTTATTTTCTTTAGTTGTAAAAACTGTTAAATATTCCTGCAATAATTTCAACCATTTTAATTTATATTCATATTTTTCTGAGCCAACAGAATTGCCATTAGGGACATAAAGATTAATAATTCTTAGGTTATTAATTACCCCACTAATTACTCTTTTTTGTTCATCAAAATTAACCACTAAATCTGAAGGCAAAATCGAACCAAAACCCGTTAAAATTTCCGACAATGGTTCACGGCTAAAAATTGCCACTCCGTTATAAGCTTTCTGCCCAGAAATGTAAGTATGATAACCAATTTCTTTAAATACTTGTTCAGGGAAATCCGCATCAATTACTTTAGTTTCCTGTAAACACAAAACATCGATTTGATTATCTACTAACCATTGTTTAACTTGCTCTTTACGGGTACGAATCGAGTTAACATTCCATGTAGCTATTTTCATTAGTTAATAGTTAATAATTAATTTTTATAAACCAACTATCTTATCATTAAAGTCACTAATATTATAATCCTCTTCTTCCTGATTATCAAATTCATCCTCATCAAATTCATCCTCATCAAATTCATCTTCAAATTCATCCTCATCAAATTCATCTTCAAATTCATCCTCATCAAATTCATCTTCCTCAAATTCATCGTCATATTCATCAAATTCATCCTCATATTCATCAATGTATTCTGGCAAAACTTCTAAAAATTTTTTTATTGTTTCTTGTTTCAATTTTTCCCATTTCTCATCATTTAACCTTTCATACTCAGGAATGATAACGTCTGAGAACTCCTTCTGTATTTTTTCTATGTTTCTTTCTATTATTCTTTGGTGTTCTTTGTTGTTAGCAGATTTAACCCGTAAATCTAAATGTAGCACTTCTTCATCATCTTCTTCTGTCAATATCATAAACGGATAACTGCTATTTTTTATCTTTATATTGCCTCCCCACAACATTCCATCTTCAAAAAATTCTTTAATATCTTCTTCTCCTAATTCATCATCCAGATACTCCTGAAACTCTTCTGGCGTAAATTGTGCTTTCCATGATTCATAATCTAAGAATTTAATGGAGTACAGTTTTTTCCCGTAGTTTTTATCAAACTGCTTTCTGCGTTTTGCTTCTCCCATTTTCCCCTCTGAATAAATAATAATTCCTCTACCTTAGAATACCGCAAGATGATCAGAAAAATAGTATTGTTAGCATTAAACAAGCTAAATTAAACTGCTATCTCAAACTAAGATTACAAAGCCAAATCGAAAATCTGCTGTGGGGATAAATTAAACTGAGGAAAAGTAGGCGAAACAATGGGCGTTTTTTCGGTAAATGGATTCATCTGATATTCTCCGTCAACCAAATTACAAACAAAAATTGTGGGTTGCTTGGGATTGCCAATAAACTTTCTTGCCCCTAATGCGGCATAATCAACAATCCAATATTCTTCGATGCCCATTTCCTCATAATCTCTGAGTTTATTATAATAGTCGTCACGCCAATTAGTTGAAACAACCTCAACAATTAATTTAACCGAATTAGAATTTTGGATAATCGATTCACTTTCCCATCTTGATTCAATATCAAGAACTTCTTTGTTCAAAACGATTATATCTGGCTCATAACCTGATTTTTCACCTTTAGGTTTAACAATCGATTCTCTGGGAATAGTCCAAATACCTCCTTTGCCCATCTGCCTTATAGTTATTAATAGTTGCTCTATCAGAGAACCTGTTAAATGGGAATGTTTTCCTCTTGGCTTGGGCATTGTGATAATTACTCCATCATGAAGTTCGTAACGGACTTGCGAGGTTTCAGGATACCAACTGATAAATTCATCAAAGCTGTATAGTTTCGGTTCGGCTTGGGTTTGAGTCATAGGTCTTTTTTAAATTATTTCGAGTATTTTTTGATTCAATTTCCCCATTCTCAACATTTTAGCTCTTAGAGGATGTTTGAAAAGTCTCAATTTACTTTGAGATCCCCCCTAGCCCCCCTTCAAAAGGTAGGAAATCAACTCAAAGTCCCCTTTTTTAAGGGGGATGCGCGGGGGATCAAACACTTCTCAACATTTTAGCTCTTAATCCTCTCCTTTGAGCCTGAAAAATCTGTTTAACTAACACTTGTATTTTTCCTTAATTATTTATTCTCAATTGAAACAACTAGCCACTCCAGAAAATTAATCGGGGCAGTAAATTCCACTTCGGCTTGAGGTGCAGGACT
>CAJHXH010000305.1_pt1 | contig 23860 bp, 20 predicted proteins | sample 9198571 | NCBI WGS metagenome assembly CAJHXH01 (sample SAMEA7708301, study PRJEB35096) | sediment metagenome | biome: marine neritic benthic zone biome [ENVO:01000025]; feature: sediment [ENVO:00002007]; material: shallow marine sediment [ENVO:03000034] sea grass bed [ENVO_01000059] ... | reverse complement strand
TTAACCTCAATGCCCAAAATTTAACTCTGGAAAATGGCAGTCAAATTATTACCACAACATCGGGAAAAAGTCAAGCAGGAAATATTAATTTAATCATTAGTGAACAAGTAATCATTAGTGGATTTGAGACAGGAATACTGGCTGATACCACTTCAGAATCAACAGGAAAAGGAGGTAATATTACTTTACAGACTCCTGAATTATTAATCGAAAATGGAGCGATAATTGCTGTAGATAGTTTAGGGGAAGGGCAGGGAGGAAGTATCAATATTTCTAATCAAAATTTAAACTTAAATGAAGGTACAATTTCTGCTGAAACTACTAGCGGAGATGGGGGAAATATTAACTTAACTGTTAACCAATTTTTAACCATGAGAAATGGGAGTCAAATTTCAACGGAAGCTGGTATAAATCGCTCGGGAGGAGGCAACGGAGGAAATATTAATATTTTTGCCCGCTATATTTTCGCTATTCCTGAAGAAAATAGTGATATTAAGGCTGATGCTTTTACAGGAAAAGGCGGACAAATTTTTATCGCTACTGAAGCAATTTTTGGTATTGAACCTCGTGACAAGCAATCACCTTTAAGTGATATAACCGCTAGTTCTGAATTAGGAGTTGATGGTATTATTGAAATTACTCGCTTAAATGTAGATCCCCTCGAAGGCTTAACTAACTTACCAGAAACAAGAGCGGATGTAGTCGTCGCCCAAGGATGTGATGTTGGTGGTGAGGGTAGTATCAGTTTTTATGACTTAGGGAAAGGGGGTTTACCAGCAAAGCCGGGGGATTATTTAATAATTGAGAGCATTATTACTCCTTGGATTCCGTTAACCAACGAAGTTAATCCCCAATCATGGAATTTAGAAAAGAATAAGTCAGTTAAAATTTTCGATTCTAATACTCAAATTATTTTTACTTTTTCTTGTTACAACCATTAATATTATAGTGATAGCTGACTGCTGATAGCTGATTGCTTAGTGTTATCTGTTTTGGGAAATCAAGCTGTAATTGATACAAATAAAATATTTTTGCTATGATAAAAATTGGGCAATTAAATTGAAGTTAATAGTTATTAATTTATGAACAAAATTACAACTTTAACAGGTAATAAAGTCAGTGTTTTAGGGTTAGGTAGTAATCCTAATCTGGATTCACAGTGCTTATCAATGGCTTATCAAGCCGGAATTAATTATTTCTTTTTTTATAACCTTAATTCTTCTCATCTAATTCAGGAAATGAAAAAATTAGCTCATAATTATCGCCCAGAGATTATTATTGCTACAGGTTGTGAAAGTAGGAAAATAGAAGAATTGGAAAAATATCGAGTTGATTTTTCTCAAAAATTAGAAATTGACACAATGGATGTTTTTTTATTAGAATATATTTCTTCTCAAGATGACATTAAAAACATCTATGAATTGTTAAACCATTTACACCAGTGGAAAAAGAGAGAATTCATCCGTTATTTAGGGATAACAACTCATAATCGCAGTTTGGCTGTAAATTTACTTAGTCATAGTCAAATTGATATTTTAATGCACCGTTATAACATGGCACATCGTCAAGCAGAAAAACAAGTATTTCCCACTGCTATATCTTTACAAATCCCTGTTATTAGTTTTACTAGCACTCGTTGGAGTTCGCTGTTAAATGGTCATCCTCATTGGCATGGTAAAATACCAAAAGCAGTAGATTGTTATCGTTTTGTTTTACAACATCCAGCTATCAATTTAACTTTAACTTCTCCTAAAACAATAGAAGAATTAAGGCTTAATTTAGCAGTTTTAGATAATATTAAAATGAGCCAAGAAGAATATCAATATTGGCAAGAATATGGAGATTTAATTTATGGAAAAGGACAAGATAACTTTGAAACTCAATGGCTATAAACTAAAATTAACCTCAGTTCGATATAAAAATTATCGGCGGGGGCGAAGGCAGAAGGCATTCTCGCAGAGGGCAGAAGGAAGAATATTGAGAATGATCATTTGGCTTAAATTACTGTTTTTTTGCTTCAATTATTGATAATCGCTTTTATTCATCTCCACTACTAGGCTCAAAACCTTATTATACCAAGATTATTTTGTCGAACTCAGGTAAAATTAAAGTATAATTATTCATGTATTTAGCTATATAGTGTCATTGCGAGACGAAGTCGTGGCAATCATAATTCTAAATTCTTTTGACTTGGATAATGCCTACTATTATTTAAAGTTTAATCCAATAAAAAATCTGTTAAAACTTCATCTGGTTCATCTTCAATGTCGTCATCATCTACCGCAGGTAAATTAAGTAACGTTGGGCGAGATGAAAATCGTTGAGTTTGTAATTGAGCGATTAATTTCTCCATAATTTCTAAGCGATGATTTAACTTTTCGATTTGATAATCTTGACTTTCTAAAACTGCCAATCTTTGTTCTAGTTCTAGATTTTGTTTTCTTAAGCGATTAAGTTTTAATGCTTGTATATCTAAGCCTAAATTTTGGCCAATTAAATCAGTCATAGTTTCTTCTAAAGTTTGCCCTTCTTTTTGAGCTAAACTTTCAATTTTTTCTAGCCATTCTAAAGGTAATTCTAAATTAAGATTTAGTTTTTTCAGTTGTGGATTATCTGACATTTAAAATAATTAATTATTAATATTTATAGTTGATAATAAAAAAAAAGTAATAAAATAAGACTATATAAAGGGTCAATTCATTGCCAACAGTCTATTATTTCTTATTTGGCTAATTGTCTGTTGTCCCTATCAATTCTTAACAGTTTATAATAGATAATAAAGAGAAGTTAATCAAATAAATTTTATTGTAATCGTAGATGATTGAGCAAAAGTTAACAGAATTAAAACAACTTTTTCAAGGCATGGATAAAGCTCTAATTGCTTACTCTGGCGGAATTGACAGTACCTTAGTCGCCAAAATTGCTTATGATGTTTTAGGCGATCGCACTTTAGCTATTACTGCAGTTTCCCCCTCATTACTACCAGAAGAATTAGACGAAGCCCAAAACCAAGCTCAAACCATCGGCATCAAACATGAATTAATCACAACTGATGAGATGGATAATCCTAACTATACCTCAAATCCCGTCAATCGTTGCTATTTTTGTAAAAGTGAATTACATGATAAATTAAAACCTCTAGCCCTTGAAAGAGGCTATCCTTATGTTATTGATGGTGTTAATGCTGATGATTTACAAGACTATCGCCCCGGTATTCAGGCGGCAAAAGAAAGAGGAGTGCGATCGCCTTTAGCTGAAGTTGGTATTACCAAAATGGAAATTAGAGAAATAACTAAAATGTTAGGACTACCTTGGTGGGATAAACCATCACAACCTTGCTTGTCATCCCGTTTTCCTTATGGAGAAGAAATTACTGTAGGTAAATTGCAAAGAGTGGGCAGAGCGGAAATTTATCTACGAAAATTGGGTTATAGTAACTTAAGAGTGAGATCTGATGGTGATACAGCGAGAATTGAACTATTACCGGAGCAAATTAAAGATTTTGTCACCCAGATTAATTTAGATGATGTAGTTGCCTATTATCAAGAATTAGGTTTTACTTATGTCACCCTCGATTTAGAAGGTTATCGCAGTGGCAAGTTAAATCGGCAATTACCACAGTTACTGAATAGTTAAAACTGAAAAAAACGTTTAATCGGTTTCTCTAGGGTTTAATGGCGATTAAGCTATTTGTATAAGTATAATAGTATTATGCAAATTCTAAGTTCAAAAAATGATTTCAGTTAAGATGATGTGATGACTCCAGCAGAGATTAAAACTATAATTCAAGAACAATTACCAGTAATTATCGCTGAAGATGCGACTATCAGAGATTTTATATTACGGACTGTCTCTGAATATTATGCACCGAAGCAAGAAACCGAAAGTAAATTCGATGAGTTTACGGCACGTTTCGATCGTATCTTAGCAGAATTACAGCGAGATAGAGAAGAACAAGCCCGAAAATGGGATGAAAATAATCGTCGTTTAGATAATTTTATTCATGAGCAAAATCAGAAATGGGAGGAGCAAAATCGAAAATGGGACGAAAATAACCGTCGTTTAGATGAGCAAAATCGTCGTTTAGATAATTTCATCCATGAGCAAAATCAGAAATGGGAGAAACAAAATCAGCAAAACAACGAAATATTAAAGGAAATTAAACAATTAGGGAAAAAGTATGATAGTAGCATTGGAGCATTGGGTTCTCGTTGGGGTTTATATTCAGAAGCTAGTTTCCGTAATGCCCTAAAAGGCATTCTTGAAGACTCTTTCGGGGTAGAAGTTTTAAATATCAATGATTTTGATCACGAGGGAATGGTATTCGGTAATCCAGATCAAGTTGAAATTGATGTTATTATCAAAAATGGTTTAGTGATTGTCTGTGAGATTAAATCTTCCATGAGTAAGTCGGATATGTATATATTTAATCGTAAAGCAGAATTTTATCAACAACATTATCACCGTGAAGTTAATCGAAAAATCGTCATCTCACCGATGATTGATTCTACTGCTTTGCCTGTAGCAGAAAATTTAGGCATTGAGGTTTATAGTTATGCCGAAGATGTGCCTTTATCAATGGACAATGGATAATTGACAATGGACAATTAATTAGGGCTATAATTATTAATTTTTGTGGATATTTTAACATTTTTATCTGAGAAACTAATCAACGTTTTGATGGCAATTTTAGCCCATTTTTATCCAAAACCTCGCACTATATAACTAATGGTCATTTTTTGTTCCCATTTTCTCTTCCTCGATAACTGATAAAACATCTTTAGCTGAAAGTTTATTCTTGAACCAAATTACCCGATTAGGTAAATCCTGAAAATTAATACCTGCTTTGACTAAGTTTAATCTTTCCGATACTGCTAAAATTAAATTGTCTGCCTCGGCACGTCTAACTTGATAGAATTTTTTTTGTAGATATTCCGGACGCCAATAACCGACTATTTCTAATAAAAAATCTCGCCCGTCAGGATGCACTAAGCGAAAATCAGGAATCATTACGCTACCGGGTAAGGGTACTAAATCCACTTCTCTTTCTAATCGCCATTCACTTTTTAATTTTGCCCAACTGTTAGCAAAGGATTCTTCTAACATACTGTCATAGGTTTTGTTTTTCTGGTAATGAGACACTAAGCCACAACCATCATCAAGATTAAAGTAACCGGTTTTTTCACCGTTGCCGTAATTATCTTTCATCTTCAACTTTGCTTCTAATTGCCATTTGCTCACATGGAGTAAAGCAGGTATCATTTTAGCGAGAGATAAACCGTAACGGGTACTAGCTTTAAATAAACTGGTAGGACCATCGATCGTAATTGTAAAACCAGTATCAGCATCCCCTTCAATATAGGACATTAACTGAAATAATTTTAAGTAGCGAAATAATAATTTATATTCACCCGGATCATTGCGGTGGGCATGAAGGATAATATGACTAGCACGGTAAAAAATCCCCTGTACCTGAGATAAATTATAACGGTGAATTAAAGTCTCAGGACTTGGAGGATCAAATTCCGTTAAAATACGATTCTCTTGTAAATCCGCATATAAACCTTTTTCAATTTCACTGGGCAGTACTTCCCGATTTAATTCTGCTGTTAATAGCGAGGCGATCGCTTCTAAGGTATGATTTTTTTGCTCAGGGATAGTGGCTTTTCGGGCAGAAACAGTAAAAACTTTTTCCCGTAGTAAAACAGGTTCTAAAGGGCTTACAACCTCAAATTGAGAGAAATGATTTTTCAGTAAGTGGGCTAAACCTCTTTTTAACCGATATTCGGGGCTATCTCCTTCTAATTCCAGTAATTTAGCATCTAATTCCCCCTGAGTTTTCCCTAAACATTCTTCAAAACAATCAATTTTTTCTTGGGCAAGGTTGAGAAAGCGATCGATTAATGGTAATTTTTTAGGTATGATCGTTTCGCCACTATAACGATAGATTAATAATTCACTTTTGAGCATAAATAAAGAACTAAAGTCTAAGATCTTGATAAAATGTTAATTATCAATTGTCAATTGTCAATTATCAATTATCAACACCTGTCAATTGACTTTTTCAGCAAGCCCTAATTATACTACTAACTTATTCATGACTTCTCAAGTAGCAAAGAAACCCAGTTTAATTTCTTATTCTCCTATAACCATTAAACGAGCAGAAAGAGCATTAAAGTGTAGCCCTTTTCAATTAAAATTATTCACGACGATGATTAATGCTAGTGTTGACTTAAAAGCAATTACTTTATCAGCAGGAATAGACAATCATTATACTAACAAAGCAATTACAGAAACAAAAGTAGAACAGGAATTAATGTGGTTAATCCAAGTTGGTATTCTCAGACGAGAAGTTGATGGGCAGGGAATTACCGATAGTTTTCGCTTAACACCTTTAGGTAGGGTAATTGTCGAAGATTGGCAAAACAACTTGGGTAAAATTCCTTCTCCAAATTGGATTGATTATTTGTTTAATTTTGTGCGTCGTTGGTTTAGTTGGTTATCTTAATTAAAATTTCATGAAAGCAATTATGGTTGTGGGTACAACATCCCACGCAGGTAAATCTACAATCGCGGCGGCTTTGTGTCGTATCCTCTGGAGAAGGGGTTGGTATCTAACTCCTTTTAAAGGGCAAAATATGGCTTTAAATGCCTATGTAACTCCTAATGGTGGTGAAATTGGTTATGCACAAGCCTTACAAGCATGGGCGGCAAAAACGATTCCCAGAATAGAAATAAATCCGATTTTACTTAAACCCCAAGGAGATATGACTTCTCAAGTAATTATGAAAGGGAAAGTTGTCGGTGTCACAAATGCTAAGGACTATTATCGCAACTATTTTGAACGTGGTTGGCAAGCTATTACTGATTGTTTGGATACTTTAGGGCAAGAATTTGATTTAGTCGTTTGTGAAGGTGCGGGAAGTCCGGCGGAAATTAACTTAAAACACCGAGATTTAACTAATATGCGAGTAGCTAAACATCTAAATGCTACTACTATATTGGTTGCCGATATTGATCGAGGAGGGGTATTTGCTCATATTGTGGGGACACTGCAACTCTTAGAACCAGAAGAGCGATCGCTGATTAAAGGTATTATTATTAATAAGTTTCGGGGTGATAAATCTTTGCTTGATTCAGGGATTGAATGGTTAGAAGAATATACTAAGATTCCTGTGTTGGGTATCGTGCCTTGGTTTGAGTCTGCTTTACCCGCTGAAGATTCTTTATCTTTATTGGAACCCAGAACATCTAAAGGTAGCTATGATTTAAAAATAAATATCGTTAAACTACCACATATCTCTAATTTTACTGATTTTGATCCCCTAGAAGCTGAACCTAATATCTTAATAGAATATATTGAACCCCATCAACATTTGGGCTACCCTGATGCGGTGATAATACCGGGGACAAAAACTACTATTGCCGATTTAGCTATTTTGCAGGAAACGGGCATGATAGAGCAAATTCAAAACTATATTAAAGCAGGAGGAAGTATATTAGGAATTTGTGGTGGATTTCAAATTTTAGGGCATAGAATACTCGATCCTGAATATTTAGAAGGCTCTACTACCCAATATTCAGGTTTAGATTTACTGCCCATTGAAACTACTTTAAAGCCGGAAAAAATTACTCGTCAAAGACAAGTTTCCGCCAACTTTCCCCAATCAGATTTACCCGTTGATGGTTATGAAATTCATCAAGGATATACTGAGTTAATTCCCGCTTTGAGTAAACAACGGAAAACAAAATATTTTTCTCTCTTTGATGATGATACTTTAGGATTAGTTAATGAAAATCAGACTATTTGGGGTTGTTATTTGCATGGTATTTTTGATAATGGTGCATGGCGACGGGCATGGTTAAATACATTACGGCAGAAACGGGGTTTACCCTCTTTACCGACAGGAATACCAAATTATCGTGAACAAAGAGAGGAATTATTAGATGTGTTAGCCGACTTGGTTGATACTCACTTAGACTTAACCATGATTTTACCTGTATAATCAATTGTAACATTTACAGTTATCTTCTTGATTATAGCAGTCGCCAAGTTGCGATTGACGTTCACCAGATTCTTCGCGCTTCGCTTGGCTCAGAATGACAATCATAACCAGTTTATTAGCTATTATCGGTAAATTAGTTTTTTTTCCGAACCCTTAAGTGATCCTGAAACACTTTTGTTAACAAAAAAAAGTTTTGATGAACATCACTGTCCACTGTCCACTGTCCACTGTCCACTATCCACTGTCTACTGCGATAACTTCTGCCTTATACCATTTAAGTTTAAGTATTAATGTAAGGCGTGTAATACCAAATCCGATTGTAAAACTCACTTATGAGAAATTGATCCAAACCCAGTAGAGACGTTGCATGCAACGTCTCTACAAAAGGGGGTATATGAACCGGATTTGGTGTAAGATCTCAGCATAATGATTCTTTATTTACTTATAGCTAAAGTTACAAATACTAAATAAAACTTATTCATATTTAATAATATTGCTTATAATCATTAACATAAGATAATTTTTCGCAAACTTAGTTAACAATCTTGTTATTAAATTTATTATAGGCAAATCCCATAATGTCCCGAATATTAGTCATTGATGATGATCCGACAATCACAGAATTGGTATCAATTAATTTAGAAATGGCAGGCTATGAAATTTCCCAAGCTGAAGATGGTATTAAAGGACAAGCTTTAGCACTGCAAATACAACCAGATTTAATCATGTTGGATTTGATGTTACCCAAAGTTGATGGTTTTACCGTTTGTCAGAGATTGAGACGAGATCAACGAACTACCAATATACCTGTCTTGATGTTAACTGCTTTAGGTCAAACTCAAGATAAAGTCGATGGTTTTAATGCTGGTGCTGATGACTATCTGACTAAGCCTTTTGAAATAGAGGAAATGTTAGCTAGGGTGAAAGCTCTGTTAAGAAGGAGTGAGCGAACGTCACTGGCGGTTAAACATAGTGAAATTTTAAGTTTTGGTCCTTTAACCCTTATTCCAGAAAGATTAGAGGCGATTTGGTATAATAAGACGGTTAAACTAACTCATCTCGAATTTGATTTACTTCATTGCTTGTTGCAACGTCATGGGCAAACAGTTTCTCCCATTGATATTCTCAGAGAAGTTTGGGGTTATGAACCCAATGATGACATAGAAACCATCAGAGTTCATGTTCGTCATTTACGCACGAAATTAGAACCAGATGCCCGTCGTCCTCGTTATATTAAAACAGTGTATGGAGCTGGCTATTGTTTAGAACTACCAAGTAATGAAAACCAATAATAATCAATAACAAACAAAGGCAAAATAGCTTATAATCACTATCTGAAAAGTAATCTTAGTTAAATAAAAATGCGATATAAAAACAGCTTAAGTCTTATTGTTGGCTATTTAATGATTAGTCTTAATTTCGTTATGCCCACTTATGCTCAAGAGTTAAACCAAGAAGAGGACAATCCTAGATATGATGCGGAGTCTTTGCTCAAGGAAAGATCTTCAACTTCTCGCTTTGACTCCAATGCCAATCCTCTGTTATTTCCCACTAAACCTAAAGAAGTAGAAATTGAGGAAAAAGAATCTATTACTTTAGAAGAGGCGATCGCCATTGCCTTAACGAATAACAAGGAGTTACAAGCGGCTAGGCTAGAACTAAAAAGGGCTGAAGATGGCTTAAGAGCTGAATTAGGGCAACTGCTACCTACCCTTGACACTCAATTAGAGTTTAACCAACGTGCTGATGATGAAGTCTCTTTTGATAGAAATAACTTTGTGGCAAGGGATAGAACTTTATTAAACGGTGAAATTGAGCTTGGTTATGATGTTTACACAGGGGGGCGTAGAGGAGCAGAAATTGAACGAGCTAGGCGAGAATTGCAGTTTAGCCGCTTAGATCTGGAACGGATTGCCGAAAATACCAGATTTGATGCCACCACTAGCTATTATGAACTACAAAATGCTGATGCTCAAGTTGCGATCGACCAAGCTGCTATTGAAGACTTCTCTCAAACCCTAAGAGATGCACAATTATTAGAAAGAGCAGGGTTAGGTACTAGATTTGATGTCCTCCAAGCAGAAGTGGATTTAGCCAATGCCAATCAGGCTTTAACTAGATCGATCGCAGATCAAAGAACTGCTAGACGACAATTCGCACAAGTATTGGGAGTAGGACAGCACGTAGAACTGACGGCGGCTGATCCCATTGAAGAATCAGGAGTGTGGCAGTACTCTTTGGATGAAAGTATTGTCATGGCTTATAAAAATCGAGCGGAATTAGAACAATTATTAGTACAAAGAGAAATTAACGCCCAAGACAGGCAAATTGCCCTTGCCAATATTAGACCCCAATTCCGACTATTTACCAATTATAATTTTAATAATACATTTTTTGATGGCAGTAGGGGTGTTACTGGTCGGAATAGTGAAGGCTATGCTGATGGTTATGTTGTAGGAGCAAGGGTGACATGGCGATTATTTGACGGGGGACAAGCCTTTGCCAGAGCGGACGAAGAAACTCGTAGTATTGAGATTGATGAAACCAATTTTGCTAATCAAAGGGAAGAAATTCGCTTACAAGTAGAAGATGCTTATTATAATCTGATTGCTAATAAAGAAAATATTGGCACAACCGAACAAGCTGTAATTACAGCTACGGAGAGTTTACGATTAGCTAGATTGAGATTCCAAGCTGGTGTCGGTACTCAAACCGATGTTATCAATTCCCAAAGAAGTTTAACTGAAGCAAGGGGAAATTTTCTGCAAGCGATTATTGGTTTTAACCAGTCTCTTAATCAGTTGCAAAGGGCAGTTAGTAATTTACCTAACAACAAATTATTTGAATTAAGATAGACTTTTTCAATGAACAATGAACAATGAACAATTAATAATTATTTGCTAAAATTCCTAACTCCTGCTTAATTGGAGCAGGATTATAACCGAGGGAATAAGCCAAAGAGCTATTCATGAAAACATCAGGAGAGCGAGGGGCAGGCATTGCTACGTCTTTTTGTCGGCAGGCAGTAATTAATTCAGGGGCAAAACCAAATAATTCTGCTATTAATAAGCCAAATTCATAACGGGAAATTCTTTCTCTCCCTCCTAGATGAATTCTTCCTGAAATTTTAGCGAGGGACAACAACAAGCCCTGACAGGCACTTTTAGCACTAACAGGACTGCGATATTCATCAGTGAATAAAGATAATTGTTTTCCTTGTTGGAGAGTCTGCAAGAAACCTTGTAAAAAACTATTCGCCCTTGGGGTTGCTTGCCCAAACATCAAAGGCATTCGACAAATAGCGGTTTGAGGATAAATCTCTAACATTTTGCTTTCGGCGATCGCCTTATGTTCCCCATAAATACAAATAGGTGAAACAGGAGACTTTTCATTATAGGGAGGATTTAAACCATCAAAAACTAAATCAGTTGAAGTAAAAGCGAGAGGAATTTCTAATTCTGCACATAAACGGGCAATATTAACCGATGCCTCTACATTGACAGTATATGATTCTGAAGGGTGGGTTTGACAGAAATTAGGTTTAGATAAAGCCGCAGTGTGAATGATACCATCGGGTTTAATTTGGTTAAATAGTTGCTGTAAAGGTTTAAAATCAGTTATGTCAACCTTAATTAACTTAAATTGGTCACTTTCTACCGAATTTTGATAATATGTCCCGTAAACATCGTAATTCTCAGAGGCAAAATTGCTTAAATGCCAACCTAAAAAACCACTTGCACCAGTAACTAATAGTTTTTTCATCTTTAATTTATTTACTGCCTAATCTTGACAATATTCTCACATATTTTGATCCATTAAGGGACTATTATTTATTACATAAGATCTAAATAGAATTGTAGGATGGGTTAGGCAACCATTAATTAACAGCTTTTATCATTCAATTTTAAATTAGCCGTAACCCACCACCATTGTTATGTTTAATCTCTGATCGATTTACTTTATAAATCACCTCCAATCTACCACCTTGAAATAAATTTCAAGGCTAAAAGCTATCGTTCAATAAATTGAACTAAAAACCATTAGCTGTAAAGTTTGTAGTTCATTTCAATGAACGTTTTCTGTCAGCTCTGAAATTGATTTGGTGAGCAGGTTTTGGACAAAGTGCAAGATCTCAATAAAACCCATTTTAACAGATTAAAATTTATACCTAGTCATCTTCAGATGACTTTAGCTTTTAGCCCGAACTTTAGTTCAGGGCAACGAAAAGTTCAGATATTTTTTAATAATGATTAGTAACAAAAAAAGTCTAATTACAGTAATCTTTATTTATCTTTTATTAATCTTAATTGCTATTTTAATGTTATTCCCATTATTCTGGCTATTAGGAACATCTTTTAAATCAGCAGGAGAAGATATTTTTGCTTTTCCCCCGCAATTTATTCCTGAACAATTTACCATAGAAAACTTTAAAGTTGTTTGGCAAAATTATCCCTTTAGCGGTTATTTATTTAATAGCGTAATTGTCGCCATTTTAACTGTTGGTTTGAATTTACTTTTTTGTTCTTTAGCAGCTTATCCCTTAGCGAGAATGGAATTTAAAGGGAAAGATTTAATTTTTGCTCTAATTATTGCCACAATTATGATCCCTTTTCAAATTGTGATGATTCCTCTATATATTTTAACCGTTAAACTTGGTCTCAGAAATAATTATTTAGGGATTATTTTACCTAATTTAGCCTCAGCTTTTGGCATCTTTTTATTAAGACAAGCCTTTCAAGGTGTACCCAAAGAATTAGAAGAAGCAGCCCGCATTGATGGTTGTAGTGAAATCGGTATTTGGTGGCATATAATGTTACCAGCTATTCGCCCTGCAATAGTAACTTTAGCAATTTTTGTTTTTATTGGGGCATGGAGTGATTTTTTGTGGCCTCTAATTGTTTTAGATCGTCCTGAATACTATACTTTACCTTTAGGAGTGGCTTCTTTGGCTAGTGCATTGGATTTAGATTGGCGTTTAATTGCCGCCGCTTCAATTATTTCTATCCTACCAGTTTTATTACTATTTATATTATTACAACGCTATATTATTCCGAGCGATGCCAGTAGTGGTGTTAAAGGTTAACGGCAGATAGAATGCACAATTAAGTCTTCGTAGTCTTCGTAGGTTGGGTTAGCGACAGCGTAACCCAACAAAATCAAAAGAATGTAGAATGCGCGAATTCAGAATGTAGAATTACCCAAACCCGAAGCCTGTCGTGACTTCGGTGTGGATCTGAGCTTGAAATGAGGAGGGCATTAGTGATTGCGGGGGCGGAAAGTCAGGTGATTAGCCTCTGGCGGGTTGATGATACTTCCACCAAGGAGTTGATGGTTGCCTATTACCAAAGATTAAAACGGGGGGAAGGACGCAGTGAAGCCTTACGCCAAACTCGATTAGACATTTTAGAGGGTAGAATGGAAACCATGAGCGAGGAAAAATATCAACATCCTTATTATTGGGCAGGGTTTATCGCTTCAGGAAATTGGTTGCCCATGAGGTTTGAGTAAATTATGATTCTCCCTAGCCCCCCCTTAAAAAGCTATCCTTTATAAGAAAATACCCGTAGGATGGGCAATGCCCACCTTGCCCTTACAGTAGGGGTTTGGTCTCCAAACCCTCCCTCACATATAGCATAAATGCCTAAGTCCCAATTATTCCCCCCATAAAATTAAAATTTGACGCACCAACTAAGCCATATTGAAAAGATACCTTGATCTTGAAAACGATCAGCCTTAAAAATTATATAACCAAAGAATTAAATAATATCTATCAAGATAGCCTAAGATATGTTAAAAGGAAAACTCGTCTTGATGTTTTTCCCTTAGAATGCCCTTATACTTTAGAACAATTATTAGACGAAGATTGGTTTCCTGGATAAATATTGAAAGCAAAAATAGATATTATATGAATGTTTCTTGGCGTCAACGTTTAAATATTTCTCGATGGGCAATTAAATATCCTCGGTTAACTATCAGCTTCTGGTTAGGGGTGGCGTTTGCTGGTTTACTGGCATTTTCCTCTCTCAAATATGCCTTATTTCCTGACGTTACTTTTCCAGTAATAATTATTAAAGCCGAGGCGAATCTAGAGGATGTTATTGCCACCGAAACAGAATTAACTAATCCCTTAGAAAAACCATTACTCGCCATTGACAATATTGAAGATATTTCTTCTTCGACTTTTGCGGGGCAGAGTGTGATTAATATTTTATTCTTTGCAGGAGATAGTTTAACCGAAGCAACCAATAAAGTTAAGCAAGCCATCGCCCCTGTTTCTCTGCCTAATAATACTAAAGTTGAGGTAATTCCTTATAACTTAAATGAGTCAATCGCCATCAGTTATGTTTTAACTAGCGATACTCTCAGTTTAAAGGAAATTACTAAAGTTGCTGAAACTACAATTATTCCCTCTTTAAATAGTATTGAAGGAATTTTACAAGTTAATGTATTGGGGGTAACTAATATCCCAGAAAGCACTGCTAATGATAGTTTAAGTCGAATGATGCCTAGTTTAGTGCGTTGGGATGGCGAGAATGCGGTAGCGATTCAAGTCGTGAAAAAAGGAGAAGCTAATACTTTAAGTGTGGTTAACTTGGTGGAAACCCAGATTAAGCAATTACAACCCCAACTGACAGACATTAATATTAATTTAGCTCAAACTGAAGCAGGTTATATCAAAGAAGCAACTCAATCCACCATTGATGCTCTGATTTTGGCGATGATTTTAGCTGTATTAGTAATTTATCTCTTTTTAGGCCGTTTTACCGCTACTTTAATCACTGCGATCGCCATTCCTCTATCTTTATTAGGTACTTGTATTGTCATGGCAGGGGCTAACTTTAACTTAGAAACCATTACCCTCTTAGCCTTAGCCTTAGTAATTGGCATTGTGGTAGATGATGCCATTGTGGATTTGGAAAACATTAAACGTCATTTTGACAAGGGCGATTCTCCCAGGCAAGCGGCAATTAAAGGCACAGATGAAATTGGCTTAACGGTTTCGGCTTCCAGTTTAACCATTGTGGCAGTTTTTCTACCAGTGGCATTAATGAGAGGTAATTTAGGGCAATTTTTTCAACCTTTTGGCTTAACCGTTTCGGCAGCGGTGATTATTTCTTTATTGGTTGCCCGCACTTTATCCCCCGTCTTGGCAATGTATTGGTTATGGAAAGGCAAACGGCATTGGGCAAAGGGCAAAGGGATAATATCCTTACTGTCTAGTATCTCTTCTTTCTATCCTGAATGGTTAACGAATTTGGGTAATTTATTCATTGCTAAATATCGTAAAGTTTTACAATGGTCATTATTTCATCGTTGGTTAGTGGTAAGTTTTGCTTTACTTAGTTTTATAGTTGGGATTGCTTTAATTCCCTTAATTCCTCAAGGATTTATACCTCAGTTAGATAGGGGCGAATTTAATATTATTTACACCAGCGATTTACCGCAAATTCCCCAAGGTTGGAATCTAAAAAAAAGTAATCAAGAGAAAGTCCCCCTTTCTAAGACAGATTTAGGGAAATCAAACACTTCTCAAACAACCTCTGGTGGGGAAAATGAAGTCAAAGTCCCCTTTTCTAAGGGGGATTTAGGGGGATCCAATATTTCTCAAACTAACGATTCTAAAGGGGATTTAGGGGGATTAAACTCTAATTTTAATTGGCTAAGTAACCTCAAAGAAAACCCTAATGGTTTTTTATTACGTCGCACCCGTAGAATTGGGAAAAAAATCGAAGCAGTAGTTTTAGAATCTCCCACAGTTGAATCAGCCTTTACTATTGTCGGATTTAGAGGGCAACCGAATAAGGGTAAAATTTACGTCAAACTCAAAGATAAAAGAGAGTCAACCACCATGGAGATACAGCAAGAAATTCGAGACTCTCTCCCTGAAATAAAAGGGGCGGATATTAGTGTGGAAGATATTAAGTTTGTGGATACTGGTGATGGCAAGCCTTTTTCTCTGACTTTGCTGAGTGATAATTTAACTTCTCTTTATAGCACAGCCGATAAAGTAAAATCAGCCTTAAAACAACTACCAGCCTTAACTGATTTAAGCACTTCTGCCACAGCTACTAACGTAACTAATGAAACTAACTTATTTACTATAGATCATTTAAACAATCAACGGGCGGTGACAATTTCCGCTAATTTAACCCAAGGGCAAGGATTAGGAGATGTTAGTCAACAAGTAGTAAATATCATCAATCCTCTTTTACCCCCAGACGTGAAATTAAATTTAGGGGGTGATTCCGCCAGAATGGAAGATGTTATCAAACAGTTTTCCTTTAGTTTCGGCTTATCAGTGGTATTAATGTTATTAGTATTACTGGGCTTATTTGGTAGTTTCTTAGAGCCGTTAGTGGTGGGTTTAGCTTTACCCTTATCTATTATCGGGGCAATGTTAGCCTTGTTAATTACCCAAAGTGAATTGGGAATGATTTCTTTAATTGGGGTAGTTTTTTTATTGGGATTATTAGATAAAAATGCCCTGCTATTAGTAGATTATGCCAATCAATTACAACGTCAAGGAATGAAAAGAAATGACGCAATTTTAACCACAGGTAGTGTGAGACTTCGCCCGATTTTAATGACAACCTTTTCCACCATTTTAGGAATGTTACCTCTTGCTATTGGTTGGGGTGCAGGGGCAGAATTAAGACAACCGATGGCAGTAGCAATTATTGGTGGTTTAATTACTTCTTCTTTATTAAGTCTAATTTTTGTTCCTGTTTCCTATAGTTTAATTGAAGATTGGTGGGATAAATTTAAGTCGAAATTTTCCGACTAACTTTTATTCAGGTGGGGAGAAGGATTCATTAAAAAAATTGAAAGGCGATCAGGTTTAACGATATTGGGTTTAATGATATTAAACCCCTACGGGGAGGATACTACAGATGAGCTGTAGGGGCATAATATTATTATGCCCAATTCAAGTTGTGGGTCTTGGAATTGCGATCGCCTTTGTGGTGGGTTACGATGGATTGTTAATTGTTAATGTTAAGGCAAAATTGATCGCCATCTAACCCACCCTACGATTTATTGTAGGTGAGAATCTCCCCTTAAAATCTCTGATTTAATGGTGAGAGTCGTCAACGCAAAAGTCAGCGTAGCACAGGCATCTTGCCTGTGTCAAAAGTCAGCGTAGCACAGGCATCTTGCCTGTGTCAAAAAAAAATTATTACATTATTGCAGTAAAGACAATCTCCAGTTTTCCCTGTAACCCAAATCTCCTTACTAAATCCTATTCGTAGCGATCGCACTTAAAATAATAATCCCAAAAGCCAAGCGATACCAAACAAACACCCATGTATTTTGTTTTTGTAAATAACGAATTAACCAAGCAATGGCTAGATAAGAAAATAATGCCGAAGAAATTACCCCGAAAATTACCGGAATTAAAGAATTAGTGGTTATACCTTGCTCAAAAACCTCTTTCAATTCGACTAATCCGGCTAAAGTAATCGCTGGAATCCCTAACAAAAAGGAAAATCTTGCCGCCGTTGCCCTTTCTAAATTCAAAAATAATCCGGAGGTAATCGTTGAACCAGAACGAGATACCCCCGGTATTAACGCCAAAGCTTGAGCAAATCCCATCAAAATACCGTCTTGTGTCGATAAACCATCAAAATTACGCTTATGATTGCTAACTATTTCCGCAACTCCTAACAAAATTGCCATGACAATCGAGGCGATCGCAATTGTTGTCATACTCCGAAAAGCCGAATTATCTAAATCAGAGATAAATAGCTTCATGGCTAAACCCAGTATGACGATGGGTATAGTGCCGATAAGGATACCCAAACCAATTTTAAATTCTGGGGCTTGATAATTTTTCACCCTAACAGCCTTAGTTATTCCTACCGATAAATCGGTTAAATCTTGCCAAAAGTAGGATAAAACGGCCGCAATGCTTCCGAGTTGAATAACGGCGGTGAATGCTACACCTGGATCGCCCCATCCTAAAGCCACAGGTACAGCTTTTAAATGAGCCGTACTACTAATCGGCAAAAATTCAGTTAAACCTTGTACCATGCCTAAAATAACAGCCTGAAACCAGTTCAATTTAGAAAAAGAATTAGTGTTATTAACGATGGTTTCTTGGGCGAAGGTATTGGCAGACATCAAGAATACCAACATCAAACCTCCTGTAATACCAGAAATAAAGGTATAAATGCGAGAATAAAATTTAGACATGATTGATTGATTTAACTTAAAGTTCCTCCTTAATAGCGGCTAAACCCTCTTGATTATCCTGTTGTTGATAAATAGTTTGAGCTTTTTTCAACATGGCTTCAGCTTCTTCGTTTCTGCCTCTTTTCTTTAAGATTACCCCTAAACGATGATAACCATAAGGGTTTTGTGGTGCTAATTCGATAAAACCACGATAGGCAATAATGGCGCGAAAATAGTCTTCTTTTTGCTCTAAAATCCTAGCAATACCACCATAAGCCTGAATTGACTGATTATCTAACGCAGAGGCTTTCTCATAAGCAGATAAAGCTTGTTCCCAATCTTCGGCTTGTTCATGTAATAAAGCCAGTTTCAATAACACTTGAGCATTATTAGGATCTGACTCTCGTAAAAAATTAATATATTTTAATCCCTCTTGAGAGTTACCTTGTTTAAAGTAAGCGGTAGCTAATTTTAGTTTTAAACTACTACTTTGCGGAAATTTTTGCACAGATTCTTCTAAAAATGCGATCGTCTCATCATTCCTATTTTGTTTATATAAAGCCGCCGCCATCATATCATAAGCTTTTTCATTGTCAGGATCTAAAGCAATGGTTTGCTGATAGTACTGTTCAACTTGCTCATATTGTTTATTTTTGAGCAACATCACCCCTAAAGCAATCAAATGGTTAGGGTTATTAGGTTCTAATTGCACAGCTCGCTCATAAGCCTCTATTGCTCCTTCATTATCCTCTATCTGAGCCAAGCTATAACCAAGGGCATAGTGAAAAGCCACATTATCAGGTGCTAAAGCGATCGCCTGTTGATAAAATTCCACTGCGGCAGAATAATCTCCAGCGGTAGCATAAAGGAAGCCCATTCCCGAAAAGATTTTGGGATTATTTCTATCAATATTTGCCGCTTGACGATAAATGGCAAGTGCATTGCTTACGTCTCCTGCATCAACATATTCCTTCCCCTGCTGAAGTAATTGATATAATTGCTCTTTTTGTTGTGCATTTAATCTAGTGGTAACAGATTGTCTAGTTTGGGCTTGAGCAGAAAAATCAAGACTGATTAAACCTGTGCCACCCAAAACCATAGAGATTATTAATTGAGGAAAGATTTGCTTCCACACTTTATTTTATTGACCTCCATTAAACTTAAGAAATACTAATATTAACAGAAAAAAAAGTCAAGTTGCTCCTTGATTTTACAATAACTTCGTAAAAAGCCCACTTGCTTTAGCGGTGGCATCTATTGCAAACACCTTTAAGTAGTATAACTTAATTAAAAACTATTTGTCTCGCCCCACTTAAATAGATATTTATCTGAGCTACTGACTAACCTTGATGATTTAGACGCAGAGCGATCGCCAACGGGCGGCAGACTCTGTCTGGGAGCAAAACGCTGGTGCAAGCGGATCACTGAAAGCTTTACTGCAAAGCCTGATTAATAACTCCAGAAGAGTTAAATCTTCATTTTCAGAAAGTATCACTTTTAATGGTGCTGGCATATTTTTTCTTTTAATGGGCACTTTCTCTTTTACATCCACTTAAATATATCTACTTAAGTAAAGTTGATTATTTTTATGGTTAATATTGACAACCATGACACAATCTTCTTTATTACAAAGGAAAAACTAAAAAATCCACTCTTCTTGGCGATCGCCCGTTTAAACTCAATCAATATTCAAAACAACGAATTTATGTAATTTTATTCTTCGTTTTTAAGAGAAATCGGGGCAGTCAAAAATTTACTGGCTTTTTCTGCCACATTCATCGGCACAGTAATTTTCTGTAATTTAACTAAATTATCTTTAATAAAAGAATCTCGAACAATTATTTTTTCTCCTGTATTAAAATCTGTTTCGTAAAAAACCTCTTTAATTCCTGCAGAGATAATTAATTTTAGACAAGCAAGACAAGGTTCAAGAGTAACGTAAATTGTTGCTCCTTCCGTTGAAATGCCATGTTTAGCCGCCTGTGCGATCGCATTTGCCTCAGCATGAACTGCCCGTGAAGGCAAAACCTTACTTGCATCACAACTCGGTAAACCCTCATAGCAAAAACCTTGGGCAGTACAATGAACTGAACCTGATGGAGAACCATTGTAGCCGGTAGCTAATACTTGACGATTTTTAGCAATTACCGCCCCCACAGGAAAAGCAAGACAAGTAGAACGAGTTGCGGCTAATTTAGCGATCATCATAAAATATTGATCCCATGTAGGGCGATCTTTTTCTCGATCTGTTATTAAGAATTAAGAATTAAGAATTAAGAATTAAGAATTAAGAATTAAAATTATTCGCTCTGCATATATTATATAAAAATAATGTTTTATTTATAAATGAAAGCTAATAGAAAAACTTCGTAGGACAGGCAACATGAGCTGTTGAGGCACCGAAATCTAAACTACTTTAACACCTCAATACCTCAACTCAAACAGAACAATGATGGTGGGTTACGGCTAATTTAAAACTGAATGGTAAAAGCTGTTAATTAATTGTTGCCTAACCCACCCTACAAATACAACAATTTAATGTTTTATTTATAAATGAAAACTAAGAGAAACACCCCGTAGAACAGGCAACATGAGCTGTTGAGGCACCGAAATCTAAACTACTTTAACACCTCAATACCTCAACTCAAACAGAACAATGATGGTGGGTTACAGCTAAATTAAGATTAAATGTTAATTAATTGTTGCCTAACCCACCCTACAAATACAGTTAAGTATCAACCGTACTCAAGGCTAAATTGACATTCTCACGCACAGATTTGGCTGAATGATGTAAAGCCTCTTTTTCTGCATCAGTAAGATTAATTTCTAAAATTTGTTCTACACCACCGCAACCTAAACGACAAGGTACGCCTAAATAAATATCATTTAAGCCATATTCCCCTTGTAGATACACCGCCGCAGGTAATAAACGAGATTGATTTAATAACATCGACTCAATCATATAACAAGCCGAAGAAGCAGGGGCATAATAAGCACTGCCAGTTTTTAATAACTTAACGATTTCTGCACCGCCGTCACGGGTACGTTGTACTAATCTGTCAATAGTTGCCTCATCCATTAATTCAGTGATGGGGATACCACTTACGGTGCAATAACGAGGTAAAGGTACCATCAAATCACCATGTCCTCCTAATACCATTGCTTGCACATCAGTAATTGATACTCCCAACTCCATGGCAATAAAAGCCTGAAGCCTTGCTGAATCTAAAACCCCAGCCATACCAATTACATTCTGTGGAGGTAAATTAGTCGCTTTCCAAACAAGATAAGTCATCACGTCTAAGGGATTGGTAATGACTATGTAAATAGCGTTAGGAGAATATTCAACGCATTTTTGGGCGACTTCCGTGACGATTTTTGTGTTAATTTTTAACAAATCATCCCGACTCATACCGGGTTTACGAGGAATTCCGGCAGTAATTACCACTACATCTGAGCCTGCTGTATCAGCATAATCATTAGTACCAGTAATCCGACGATTATGTAACTCTAAGCCCCTTGCTTCAGTTAAATCGAGGGCAATACCTTGGGGCAAACCATCAACAATATCTAGTAAGCAAGCATCAGCGTGATTATGTTCAGTAATTCTTTGGGCGACTGTGCGTCCAACATTACCGGCACCGATGACAGAAACTTTAGGGGATTTAGTACATAGAGGAGCATTAACAGATTCACTCATAATTATTCAGTAATGAGCTATTAACTCATTCTACCAGTTCTAAATGATCTAAACGAAACCAAACACTTGGAGTAGGGGTGTAAAATCGAACTAAAGCGTATTCTTCTTTGATGTCTAAAATTTCGCCTTTGCTGGCAAAAATATAGTCAGGAAAACGATTATCACTGGCTTTAGCTTCTAAGCTATTTTCTAATTTTTCTCGAATAGCTTTCACAAACGCCCCTTTCTTAATTTTAGTTGTCATGATCTTTTTTTCAAAGTATTTGCAATGATTCTTAGTAAATTGTGATCTTAAATCTAGAATATATTAGAAAAACAAAATTTTGACAAAAGAAAATAAGGATTCGAGCATCGAGACTTCAGGCTTGGGTAATTCATAATTTATAATTCATAATTTATAATTCATTTGACTACTTCATTATTGATTTCCGAAACGTTGATGTCTAAAGAATAAGAGATTATCTCCGTATTCCGAGCTAACAAATTCTGATTGAGTTTCTATTGTGCCAATAATCTCAGCTTTTTGCCTGTAATTAGCTTCATCAACCAGTTTAGATATTTGATTGCTATCATTAGATACCTTTTCGGGAATGACACCGTAAACAGTAAATAAGAGACTTCCTGAAATAATCGACACTAAATCATCTCGAAAATCATGGGGAGGATTTTCTGGAAAATTTAACTGTGGATTAGGTACAAGAAAAATTTGATAAGGATAATAAGGTTTATTTTCTGAATTACCGTGTTGGTCAATTTTTGCCATATCTTCTAAATAGAGTTTAGTAGGGAAACGAGTCACACGGCTAAAAATCCAATTAATAAAACGTGGACCAAATTGATTAACCACAGGTACAATATTGGAAAATTCGTTAGCAAATAAATTATAGTTATTTCCTTGTCCTGTAAGTGAAACTAAAGCCGAAAAATTCTCAGAAGGATGTTTATCTATTAAAAATTTCATTGCTAAACCTGGTGCAAAACCCCGATCTTGAGGATCTCCTGTCACCGATAAACGTACTAAACCGTAATCGGCTCCCTTAAATAAGCCTGTTAATGGTGTATTAGCAATAGGAATAAACTTTATTTTAGCAACACTTCCATGAGCATGAATGGCTTTTTGCCAGCGTCTAGGTGCTTCATCAGCTTTAAGATCCATTTTAATACTTAAAGGAGTAAAAAATAACCCTAGCACATTAATTTTTTTTAAAGAAGGTAATTCTTGATAACGAGAAGCTAAAATTTTTTCCTGCCAAAGAAAATCTTGTTTGCGTTGTGCGTTCCAAGTTTCATAATCAGCAGGTAAAGGTGGTAATTTAGAGTTTGCCGTCATATTTGTCAAAATGTTATATACTTGCTTTTTGTAGTAATTTTGTGGCAAAAATCTGGTTAATTTAACAAAAGATAAAGAGCTTTATTTTATTCACCATTTTCGTGAATGTGTGCTAATTCTAGCCGATATTTACCCGTAAAGCCTGTATCCTCAACTTCAAATTCCCATCCATTATTTACTTCATCCATCAAATTTCCTCCGGTAGAATCATAGGGAGATTTCTGTAAGAAAACTTGAAGAGTCGGACTCAATATAAAACGAAGATAATATTGCTTGGACAAAATTACGTTATCAGAAAAACCCACTACAAAATCTCGTTCTCCAAGATAAAAATCTACTCTGATTACGATATCTTGTTTTTGATCAGAAAGCTCACTATTAAGATAACCCCCACACAAAAGGCGATTATCATCAGCCCAAGAAAAAGCAACTGTATCTGGATCATCACTTAAATCTTTTTTGGCAAAAGGACCATAGCAATTTTCGGCTTCTTTACTTTGATAGAATAAATAAAAGTCAACGTTACGAGGTTTAATGGAAACACCGTGGAAAAATTCACTCTTGCCCACCCAATCAAAACCTTCGCTGATATTAGCTTGCACTAGACGTAAACTAATTTTGACATCTCCGAAAAAGAACCTTGTTGCAATTTCA
>CAJHXH010000154.1_pt1 | contig 24211 bp, 18 predicted proteins | sample 9198571 | NCBI WGS metagenome assembly CAJHXH01 (sample SAMEA7708301, study PRJEB35096) | sediment metagenome | biome: marine neritic benthic zone biome [ENVO:01000025]; feature: sediment [ENVO:00002007]; material: shallow marine sediment [ENVO:03000034] sea grass bed [ENVO_01000059] ... | reverse complement strand
CTAACCGCTTAAAATAGAACTGCTTGTAACTGCTATAACAATACCCATGAACAAAAGTTGGATTAATCGTGCCGATCGTTTAAGTGCCTTACCTCCCTATGTTTTTGCTCGTTTAGATGAATTGAAAACTAAAGCAACAGAGCAAGGCTTGGATTTAATTGATTTAGGAATGGGCAATCCCGATGGTTTCCCCCCTGAACCTATAATTGAAGCCGCTCAAGCCGCTTTTTCTCTCCCCAGAAATCATGGTTATCCCCCTTTTGAAGGAACAAATAATTTTCGTCGAGCCATTACAAATTGGTATCAAAGACGTTACCAAGTTGAATTAAGTCCCGACAATGAGGCGTTACCTCTATTAGGTTCTAAAGAAGGTTTATCTCATCTTGCCCTTGCTTATCTTAATCCGGGAGATGTGGTTATTGTGCCAAGTCCTTGTTATCCCGCCCATTATAGAGGCCCGGCCATTGCCGGAGCGAATATTTATGCCCTTAAATTAACTGAGGAGAATAATTGGTTAATTGATTTGAGTAATGTTCCTGAAACAGTTGCCCAACAAGCAAAAATACTCTATTTTAATTATCCCAATAATCCCACCACTGCCACGGCACCAAGAGCCTTTTTTGAGGAAATAGTCTCATGGGCAAGGCACTATGAAATTATGCTAGTTCACGATTTAGCCTATGCAGAATTAGCATTTGATGGTTACGAACCCACTAGCTTATTAGAAATTGAAGGGGCTAAGGACATTGGCGTAGAATTTCATACCCTTTCCAAAACCTATAATATGGCAGGTTGGCGTGTCGGTTTTGTGGTAGGGAATAGTGATATTATTCAAGGGTTACGCACTCTCAAAACTAACCTTGATTACGGTATTTTTAGTGTAGTTCAGTCCGCCGCCGAAACAGCTTTACAGTTACCAGATACTTATATTTATAAAGTACAACAACGCTACCAACAACGGCGAGATTTCCTCATTAACGGTTTAGCTAAGTTGGGCTGGCAGATTACCCCTCCTCAAGCCACTATGTATTTATGGGTTCGAGTCCCTCGCAATAATAATTCTACTAATTTTGCTTTAGATTTATTAGAAAAAACTGGGGTAGTTGTAACTCCTGGCAATGCTTTTGGAGAATATGGTGAAGGTTATGTGCGCATTAGTTTAATCGCTGATTGCGATCGTCTAGGAGAAGCCTTAAAACTCTGGGAAAATGCGGGAATTCATTATTAGACTTTGCCGCAAGTTTCCACAGGAAACCTCTCCGTTACTGGTTTCAACTAAATTAAGCAATCAAGAAACGATTAAACCAGTAGCAAACTAACTAACATATAATAGTTAGAGAAAAGACAACGCAATATCAATTAATGGCAAAAATTGAAAATTGTTGCAACTAGCGTAATTATTCTATGGATTAAGTAAATGAGTGACAAACAAGGATTTCGTCATATTTTCGTAATCGAAGATCGTAAAGGTAGAAGAATACTGTCTTTAGAAGATTCTAACTATACATTAGGCAGGGATTCTCATAATCCGATTGTCATTTATGATTATCAAGTATCTCGTACTCATGCTACTTTAATCCGCAAAATCGAAAGTGAGACTCAAGAATATTGCTATCGTATTATTGATGGGGATTTACAGGGAAACCGAAGTACAAATGGTTTGTTAATTAACGGGCGATCGGTAATTTCCCATGAGCTAAAACACGGAGATACGATTCGGTTTGCTAATGAAGCTAAGGCTAATTACTATATCATTCCCACTAATTCAGGTATTGATTTATTTAACCCTGATGATTTAGGGATAATCGAAGCCTCTAAGCATACGCTAACAGATCAATCTAGTCAAACAATGATTGCCAAGCCAAAAGAAGAAAGTAAGACAGATGATCAACTTGAATTAATTCGTCTCGCTTCTTTTCCTGAATTAAGTCCAAATCCGATTATTGAGTTGGATTGGGATGGCAAAATTACTTATCTGAATCCTGCCGCTAGTATCAAATTTGACAACATTCACCAAGAAAAACTAAAGCATCCAATTCTTACTGGCTTATTGTCGGAATATAATAATCGTCAAGGAAACTTATTTTTAAGGGAAGTAAAAATTGGTTCCGAAGTTTTTGAGCAATATGTTCACTATTTGTCAGAGAAAAAGCTAATCAGAAGTTATATCTTTGATTTCACGAGGAGAAAACAAGCAGAAGCTCAATTAAAAGAAAGTGAAGCTCGTTATCGAGCAATTGTTAGACAAACATCAGAAGGAATTTTTCTGGCTTATGCTAGTAATAAAGTGATTATTGAAGCTAATACTGCTTATGCTAACTTGTTAGGTTACACTCCCGCAGAAATTACTAATTTAACTTTGTACAACTTAATCGCTAGTGATTTACAAACCGTTAACCAAGATTTAGCCAACATTATTAATCATAAACAAGATTTTGTCGCTCAGTATCTTCATCGTTGTAAAAATGGCACATTGCTGAATTTAGAATCAAGTATTAGTTTGATTAGTTATCGAGGGAGAGATATTTTTTGCTTTGTGGTGAGAAATTTGAGTAATAAACAGGAAGAAGATGAATACATTAGTTATCAAACTTTTCACGATATATTAACCCATTTACCTAACCAAAGACTATTTAATGAACAATTGGGTATCGCTTTAGCCAATGCTCAACGCTATCAATATCTGATGGCAATGGCGATAGTGGAAATTGAACAACTACAAAAATTTCGAGAAATAACTAGTGATGAAGAAACTGAAACCTTAATCAAGAACTTTGCTCAAACTTTTCAATCCTGTTTAAGAGGAGGAGATTTAGCCGCCCGTTGGGATGAGAATAAATTTGTAGCTCTATTTTCTCGCATAAAAGGACCACGAGACCCAGCTAAAGTAGTAAAGCGAATTTCTAGTACTTTGGAACAATATTTGCAAGAACAAAAAGGAACAGCTAGTGTTGATTTAAGTATCAAGATGGGGATGGTAGTTTATCCTATTGATGGAGATGATACCTCAACTTTAGTGAAAAATACCTTACTTTCCCTTGAACAAGCCAAAAATCCAGTACCGAATAATTATGGTTTAAGTGGTTTTACCATTAGCCCAAAAACTGCTAGTTTATTGAAACTGGAAAATCTAATTGCCAATGGGATTAAAGAACAAAAGTTTTATCTTTGTTATCAACCTCAAATTAATACCCAATCTGGAAAAATCACTGGTTTAGAAGCACTTTTGAGATGGGATCATCCTGAGTTAGGAAAGATTACGCCGAGACACTTTTTACGCCTAAGCGAAGAGACTGATTTTATCTTACCTTTAGGAATTTGGATTTTACAAACTTCAGCTAATCAAATACAAATATGGCACCGAGCAGATTTATCTAAAGTTTCCATTGGAGTGAATATTTCCGCTCGTCAGTTTCATCAATCTAATTTTGTCGAAATAGTCGAGAACCTTTTAACACAGACTAATTTATTACCACGACAATTAGAAATAGAAATCAATGAAAATTGTTTGTTGCAAAGTCCAGAGTTTGCCTATCAAACCATTGAAAAGTTGTCTAAACTGAAAGTGGGTCTTTGTTTGGATAATTTTGGAACAGGTAATTCTTCCCTCGGTTATCTGCAACAGTTACCTTTTGATACCATCAAATTAAGCCCTCATTTAATTAGTCAATTAGAGAGCAATGAGAAAGAAAAAGCTTTTGTGCAAGCGATCTCTACTTTAGCTCAAGGATATAATTTAAGATTAGTAGCGGTAGGAGTAGAGAAACTAGGGCAGGTGGATTTACTCAGAAGTTTAGGTTGTGTTGAGATTCAGGGTAATTTATTTAGTAAACCACTACCAACCAAAGATGCAACTAATTTTCTCCAAAAAGGCGACCATGTTATTATCGGTTAAACTTAATACAGGTATTAATCATGAAAAGATATCTATTTAGTATAGTCATAATATAGGATTTTTGCAAATAAATTAAATAATTCTTCGCTTTTCTGGTAATCAAGTACAAGCATAATAATGGGCAAATAACTGACATGAACAATGATTATAGCAAAACAACTTTAAGTCATAGCCTTCAATCTGTTAATCATGTATTAGTAGTAGAAGATGAAAACTTTCGTCAGACTATTGTTTTAGAAGATGCAGAGTATTCTGTTGGCAGAGATCCTCGGAATAAAATTGCTCTGGCTTCTAAAAAAATATCTCGTTTTCATGCCACTCTTTTAAGAAGAACTGATACTAAAAACAAAACTTTTTCTTATTGGCTATTAGATGGAGATCTACAAGGAAATCGTAGTACTAATGGAATTTACATTAACGAAAAAAGATGTTTAGTACAAGAACTAAAACACGAAGATGCCATTAAGTTTGGTTATGAGATAGAAGGTCGTTACTACATTACCACTAGTGTTTCTGACTTAATGTTGTTACAATCTGGAGATTTTCAACAAGCAGCTACCCCAGAAAAAACTGTTCAAGCTTCCTCAGAGGCAGTTACTGGTAAAGCCAAATCATTCTCGAAGAACTCAGATAACAAAGAAACTTTAGTCATTTCCGAGGCTAACCTTGAGTCTTTGCAAAATCAAGAGGAGCAAGATTCAGACTTAAATAGATTAGCTTCTTTTCCAGAATTAAGCCCCAATCCCATTATTGAACTTGATTGGCAAGGAAAAGTTACTTATTTGAATCCTTCTGCTAATCAGAAATTCCCAGAATTGAAAAATGCTGACGTAAACTCTTCTGAGCATCCTTTGTTAGTAGGGCTACTTAAAGGAAGGAAAAATTATGGTAGTAATAATAATTTATTTGTCAGGGAAATACAGGTAAAGAATAAAGTATTTGAACAATATATTCACTACCTAGGCGAGCAAAAATTGATTAGAAATTATATATTTGATTTTACTAAACGGAGTAAAATTTCAGACCATCAATTAGATGAAGGAGAACAAAGATATAAGGCAATTATTAGTCAAGCCAAAAATGGCATATTTTTAGTTGATGCAGTTACTCACAAGATTTTAGAAGCTAATAATGCTATTTGTGATTTATTAGGATATAGTTTAAATGATCTTTATTCTTTGGTTCTGTCTGATTTAATTGATTCAAATAATTTGGAATCTTTAGAGGAAAAAATTGAGCAGTTAATTAATCAAAAACAAGAAGATATTAATGCCAGATTTAATTATAAACACCGTAATCAATTACCAGTTGAATTAGAATCTAGTATTAATTTAATTAATTATGGGGATCAAAAAATTCTGTTTTTTACTGTTCAGCCCACAACCTCAAAAGCTTCTCAGGAAACAGTTATACAAGAAACCGAACAAGGTTTATACGATCTCGAAACAGGCTTACCTAATCGTCAATTATTTATTGAACAGCTAAATACAGCGATGGCTAATAGTCATCGTAATAGAAATTTACTTTGCATATTTTTTGTTGAGTTAGAGTTATTACACAATGTTAAAGAAACCCTTAATTATCATCTTAAATCTCAGATTTTAGAAGGTTTTGCCAAAAGATTACGAGCATCTTTGCGTTTAGGAGATACCGTAGCACGATGGCAAGATCATCAGTTCGTAGCTTTGTTGCCACAAGTAAGAAGCATAAAAGATATAGGTAAAGTTAGTGATCGTATTTTGCAAACTTTAAAGCCTCCTTTTTTCCTAGAAAATAAGAAGATTTATACTAAAACCAGCGTGGGAGTTGCAGTTAAAGAAGAGTCAATTTATCGAGCAGAAGTATTGCTAAAGAATGCTGAAAATGCTTTACAAAAAAGCAAAGATGCTGGCAGTGATAATTACCAATTCTTTAACCCTAAAACTCAAAAAGAAATAGAAAGATTATTACGGTTAGAAAAACTATTAGAACAAGCCTTAAATCTCAAAGAGTTTTGTCTTTATTACCAACCACAAATTAATTTTAATACTAGAGAAATTACAGGAATAGAAGCCTTCATGCGGTGGCAACATCCAGAGTTAGGGCAAATTGCAGCCAATCAATTTATGCCCCTAGCAGAAGAAACTGGTTTAATTGTGCCGATTGGAGAATGGGTAATTAACACAGCTTGTCAACAACGAAAAATTTGGCAAAAAAACGGAGTTATTGATAAACCAATCAGCGTTAACATTTCTACACAGCAGTTACAACAACCGAATTTTACCAACATGATTTTTGACGTGCTACAAAGTAACCAACTACCGCCAACATTATTAGAGTTAGAAATAAATGAACAAACTATTACTGCGGATCAAAATTTAGCGGAAAAAACCCTAAGCGAATTGAGGCAATTAGGTGTAAAAATTTGTTTAGATGATTTTGGTAGTGGGCTTTCGGCTATCGGTTTCTTAAAACAATTTCAGTTCCATACTTTAAAAATTGAGCAAAATGTTATAAAAAATCTCTATAAAAATCCCTCTGATATAACTATTATTTCTGCTATTGTTGCTATTGGTAATAGTTTCAATTTAAGAGTAGTAGCTGAGGGTGTAGAAAATATGGATCAACTAAATTTATTATCATCTTTAGGCTGTCAAGAAATACAGGGTAACTTAGTTACTGAGCTTTTAACTAAGGATGATGTCACTAACTTTCTCGCTAATCCTCACTTTAAATTTTAAGCGATATACACAACTACACTGTTATCGCCTATAAGCCTTAATCTGCAAGATGAAGATTGATTAAGAAAGACAAGACGAGGAAAAAAGAAGGCAAGATAAGGACGGTAATTACATCTAGACGTTAATTTGCTAACAAGATCTAATATAAATAAATGACAAAATAGGTAAAATAGATTGACAATCTATAATTTATTAATGGCTCATCCCCTGTTGCTAATTATAAATCTCAATAACTAGCAATTTGAATTATCGTAACTGTTTTGACATCTAATTTTGTGACCTAAAAAACAGTCATATTTAATCCCTAGATGTTAAACCTCAATTATCATTCCTTTGTCTTTGTCTTTCTCGTCGGCTTGTAAGATTAATATCAAATATGCAAAATTTACGCACATCTGTACCAAATTATTATCAAACTCTAGGAGTAACCTCTGATGCTCCACCTGAACAAATTAAAAAGGAGTTTCGCAGTTTAGCTAGACGTTATCATCCTGACTTAAATCCAGGAGATAAGGTAGCAGAAGAAAGATTTAAGCAGATTAATGAGGCTTATGATATTCTTTCTGATGACAAAAAGCGTCAGCAATATGATTTGCAATTATTTGGTACTTCTAGACGTAGATTTACTCGTACTCGCAACGGTAATGGTGATTTTATTGGTAATCTTTGGCAAGATCTAAAAAATCAGAGCAACTCCGCCACTAAACCAAAACCTCCTCGTACTCGCCCCAAAACTAATACTGATTATAGTCCAGGTAACACCAAAAGAATTAAGTCTGTACCCCAAGCTAGGGACATTGAAGCGAAATTAACTTTACCTTTGTCAAAAGCTTATGAAGGCGGTAGAGAAAGAATTAGATTAGAAGATGGGCGATCGCTGGAAGTAGATATGCCCGCAGGAATGTATAATGGTCAAAAAATTAGACTTAAAGGACAGGGCATTCAAGGCGGGGATTTATATTTAAAAATTTTCATTGAAGAACATCCTTTTTTTCAGTTAGAAGGTGTGGACATTTCCTGTGAAATTCCGATTACTCCTTCTGAGGCAATTGTCGGCGGTGCGATTGAAGTCCCAACTATTGATGGTTTAGTGAAAATGAATGTACCTGCTGGAGTAAAATCAGGACAAAGATTAAAGTTAGCGAATAAGGGTTATCCCAATAGTAGAGGGCAAAGAGGCGATCAATTAGTGATTATTAAGGTGGTAATTCCCACTAAAGTTAGTGAAGCCGAGAAACAGTTTTATCAACAAATTCGAGAAATTGAGCAGTTTAATCCTCGTCAAAAATTAATTAATTTCTATCCGTAAGCAGTTATGAATTATGAATTATGAATTATGAATTATGAATTATGAATGAGAAATGAGAAATGAGAAAAAAAAGTTGATTGAAGACAATTATCAGTAAAATCATCTAAATTTCTGGTCAAGGTCGGTTATCATATTAGAATTATATCAATGACTATTTTAACCTAGGGCAGAAACTAACTTAAAAATTTAAGAGATTGCCCAATTTTAAGTGTGAGGAGAAACAAATGAATTATTGGATTCAAGAAAGATTAGCTAGTTTAGAAGAAGCATTCAATCCCCGATATTGCCGAGCGATCGAACAAGTAACTAATTTGATTGCATCTCGCTTTCAATCTGACCATAGTTTATTAATCTGTGGCAATGGTGGTTCGGCGGCTGATGCTCAACATATTGCGGCTGAGTTTGTGGGGCGTTTTCAATTAGATCGTCCTGGATTACCGGCGATCGCCTTAGGAACTAGTCCAGCAACTTTAACAGCATGGAGTAATGATCACGAATTTGAGACTATTTTTGCTCGTGAAGTACAATCTTTTGGCAAAACAGGGGATATATTATGGGTACTATCGACTTCAGGACGTTCTCGCAATATTCTTCACGCCCTTAAAGAAGCAAAGAAAAAGGGTTTAATCACAATTGGTATGGCGGGCAACAATGGCGGAATGTTAAGTAGTTTCATTGACTATCCCCTATTTGTTAGCGAGAAACATACCCCTTATGTTCAAGAAATTCATTTAATCACTTATCATCGTATTTGTGAACAGGTAGAAGCAGAATTATTTGCCCACAATGCACCAGAAAAACGTCTAGCTGTTTAATTATCTGTCTTCTGCGATCGACTCCCGTTAAAAAACGAGACTGAGTAGAGATGTTGCATGCAACGTCTCTACCCACGTTCGGTAAAATCAATTCGCCAACAGTATCTTAAATTTATTAGTTTCGGTTAATTTCTCCATTTTGTAACGATCAAAGGTAATATTTCCATATCTAACTGTTTCTATGTCAAAAATATCAAAACCTTGTCGAGTAAAAACAGGTTGAGAAAAAAAACTCGCTTCGGTAAAAAATCTCTTAATACCTAAGTTTTTGCCTGCATTTAAAACATAAACTAAAATTTTAGTTCCGTATCCCTGACGATTATAATCGGGATGGACGTAAAAAGAGGCAATATGTCCATTCATTTTTAAGCCACAAAAAGCAATAATTTCTTTATCTTTTTCCAGTAAATAGGTTTGAGGTTTAAATATAAACTTATAAAATTGTTCGTGATTATCAGCAAAACCAGACCAGGCTATTACTTGTTCTTTAGAGTATAAAAAAGGGGCAATTTTTTTTACTGACTGACGATAAATATCAACCACCGTTCCAAAATCATGTTGATTTGCTATGCGAAAATTTAACTGGTTATTTGGCATAAAACTAACAGATATTTGATGCTTTTTCAGAAATCAATTACTACCTTATCCTGTACTAATAGAGGATGATAATTGAGAGATAGGTTTATCTGGGGTTTTATTCAAGGCTTGACAATCTGCTAAATATTCGTCAATAACCTGATGGAAAGCTTGTTCTAACTCATCAACCGATAAGCCATCAAATACAATGACATCTTCAATATTGATAACACGACCAAAAAATAAACGGTCTTCTTCATCATACTCAATCTTTGCTTCGTATCCTTTGTATTGCATCATTCAATTCTTGCTTGAACTAAAAATTCACGAATGGCTTTAACTTATTATATTGTAATAATCAAACTTCAACCGTTATTTTAAGATTACTGGGTTTTGGTAAAGGTTTATTTCTTGCTTGATAATCTTCGATTAAAAGTTCTAACACTTCTTGCCCATTTTTTAAGGCTTCTTCATAACTATTCCCATGAGTGTGAGCATAGGGACCAAATTCAGGTAAACTAACGATATATTTTTGGTCTTCATCTGACCATTGAATAATAATACTGTATTGATAGTTCATGGATTTACTCCTGTAAATTGTCTAAATCTTTGAGTGCATTTTTAACATCTTTTTCCTGATAGCGATCGGCATCTGCACCATCTTTACCTGAAAGTGTTAAGCTATAGGGTAGAAAAGGATGACTCCAAAGGGTGTGACTTCCTTTACCAGAGCGATAGTTAAATCCTGCTTTGAGTAACATTGATTTAAGCTCTCTTATTTTCTTTGGCATTCAATTTAATCATTCATTAATAACGCTGTTTTTGTTCATTAATTTATAATCACCAATTATAACTAATCCTAATCATAGCTTCTTACTCGACCAAATAAATATAGTACAAAAATGAATGAAGAACGTACCCAAGCTTATATAAACCTCATTATTCAATAACACAAATCATCATCAAGATTTTTTCTTAGGTTTAGTAACTCGTTTAAAGTCCAGACTAGTACTCCCAAAATTAATAAGTAGGCCAACATCTAACCCATAAGCTTCAAGGTAATTAATTGCTTGTGCTAAATGAGCATTTTCCAGTCTAATAACTGCCTTTAATTCTACCATGACTTGACCTTCAACAAAAAAATCAACTCGTCTTGTTCCTATGTGATTACCTTTATAGAAAATCTGCATTTCATGTTCTCTGGAAAAAGACAATTCCTGTAACGTCATTTCTTGTGCTAATGCTCGCTGATAAATAACTTCTTGAAATCCATTCCCTAGGAGACGATGAACTTCCATTGCACAACCGATAATTTTGCCTGTTAATTCGCTTTTAGGATATTGGGTATTAATGAAAGTCATAATTGTCTAAACTATGATTTTAATGATGAAATGAAAACTTTGATTAAGATTATTCCTGACAATTGAGATGGAGCATCATATCATAAAGATAATCACTGAAAAACCATCATAGCCCATCATTAAATCACAAAAATCACAGTAAAGACAAATGAATGAACAACGCACCCAAGCTTATCTAACTCTCATTAATCAATTATTATCCTGCAATCAAGGCGATGAACCCCGAATATTACAAGAAAATCAAGAATTATTAGATCAGGGATTAATAGAGGTAATGATAGCAGTAGCCCAACAATTTGAGGAAGCAGGAAGAGAAAATGAGACGCAATGGTTGATGAATATGGCGCAACAGTTAACGCAAGCATTAGGGTTATTAGAAGATGAAAAAACAGAATCAGAGGCGATAAAGCTGTTAACTTAGAAAAAGCGATCGCAGCTTTTACTGAAGCTTTGAAAGTGAGAACCTTTGACGCATTCCCCCAAAAATGGGCAATGATACCGAATAATCTCGCTATTTCTTACCGTAACAGGAGTAGAGGAGATAAAGCTGGTAATTTAGCAAAAGCTATCAACCATTATCATAATGCCTTAACAATTTACACTAAAGAAGATGAGCCCTTAAATTGCTTAAAAACTGCCCGCAACTTAGGTATCCTCTACTACAACGAAAAACAATGGCAACTAGCAACAGAAGCTTATCACACTGCCATTGAAGCAGTCGAAAACAACCGATTAGAAGCCCTTAACCCCCAAAGTCGCCAAGAAGTCTTATCTAACGCCATTGAGGTTTTCGATCGCATCGTACAGACATATCTTAACCTCAATCAACAAGAATTAAACGAGTTTATTGAAGAAAAAATTAGTCCTTCTATCACTAGAACATTAGAACCAATCATCATCATCATCCCAATCATTTTGATAAGGAATATCACGCTTACGCCCAGCATTGTAACGGCGTGAATTTTCGGGGGGGTAATCATCATCCCGTCGATTCGCCCTACTTGATGAACTATAACGTTCAGTATTTCTTTGAGAACTACGAGAACTACCACCACCAGAAGATAAACCACTACCACCATAGTCATAGTCATTATTATTGCTATAACTATCTCGGTAATCTCTTTGAGGTGAAACTCTTGGGGCAGAAGTATCAGGATAACTATCACGGTAAATATTTCTTCTGTCTCTGGTGAAATCTTCGTCATCCTCTGCGGTAAAAGTACGTTTAATCGACTCAAAAAAGCCTTCTTCTTCATCAGCGTATTGCAGTCTTACCTCTCGGTTTAACTCATATAAAACGTCTTGTAAATCTGCCTGTGCCCTATCTAAACGACGATCGTCATTTTTCTCTAAACTATCAAGAATTTCGGTACATAAAGATTCCACATCACGACGATAGGGAGTAGTAAACTGACTACCAAAATCGAGGGTAACTTCCCGTAAACGGCGTTGGGATTGATCGGTTAAAGCCTTGGCACGATTACGTTTTTCCACCCTTTCCCGTCTTTCTCTGTCATCTCTAGCAAAATTATCAGCATCTTCAATCATGCGGTTAACTTCTGCTTCCGAGAGAGTAGAAGCCCCTTGCACAATGATACTTTGCTCTCTCCCTGTAGTTTTATCCCTAGCCACTACCTGTAAAATGCCATTGGCATCAATATCAAAGGAAACTTGTACTTGAGGTACACCTCTAGGTGCGGGAGGAATACCCGTTAATTTAAACCGCCCCAAAGATTTATTATCTTCCGCCATTTCCCTTTCACCCTGCACCACATGAATTTCTACCGAAGTTTGATTATTTTCGGAAGTGGAAAAAGTATCTGAACGTCTTACGGGAATAGTGGTATTGCGGGGAACAAGTTTTTTGGTGACACCGCCAATGGTTTCGACTCCAATTGATAAAGGACTTACATCTAACAGTAAAATATCTTTGACATCCCCGGCTAAAATTCCTGCTTGAATCGCCGCCCCCACTGCCACAACTTCATCAGGGTTAACATTTTGATTTGCTTCAATATCAATAAAACTGCGGACTAATTCCTGTACCATAGGAATACGGGTTGAACCACCTACTAAGACTACCTCATCAATTTGTACAGGGCTTAAACCAGCATCTTTTAATGCCCGTTGAATCGGGCGACGTAAACGAGAAACTAAATCACCGCACAATTCTTCAAACTTAGATCTTTCTAAAGTTGTTTCAATATGTTTTGGTCCATCTTCGGTAGCCGTAATAAATGGTAAATTAATCTCGGTTTTACTTACTCCCGATAATTCAATTTTTGCTTTTTCCCCTGCCTCGGTTAATCTTTGTAAAGCTTGGCGATCGCGTCTTAAATCAACTCCTTCGGCTTCTAAAAATTCCTCAGCCAGATAATCGACAATTTTCTTATCAAAATCATTGCCTCCCAACTGAGTATCACCGCTAGTTGCCCTAACTTCTAAGACACCATCACCCACTTCAAGGATAGAAACATCAAAAGTCCCACCCCCTAAATCAAACACCAAAACCTTCTCACTGCGTTTTTTCTCTAAACCATAGGCTAAAGATGCAGAAGTCGGCTCATTAATAATTCTTAATACATCCAAGCCAGCAATCTTGCCAGCATTTTTGGTTGCTAGACGTTGGGCATCATTAAAATAGGCAGGTACGGTAATTACTGCCCCCGTTACTTCCTCGCCCAAATAACGTTCGGCTTCTTCTGCTAATTTCCGTAAAATCATCGCCGCAATTTCTTCGGAAGCAAACTCTTTTTTTAGGCGAGGACAACGAATTTTAATATTATCTACTTCATCTCTTCTGATGGTATATGGTACTCGCTTAGATTGTTCACTCAGTTCGCTATATCTTCGCCCCATAAAGCGTTTAACAGCATAATAGGTATTTTTGGGGTTTAACACGGCCTGTCGCCGTGCCATTTGCCCCACCACTAATTCACCATCTTTATTAAAACCAACGACAGAGGGAGTGGTGCGACTACCTTCAGAATTAGGAATAACTAATGGTTTACTCCCTTCCATTACTGCTACGACTGAATTAGTTGTACCTAAGTCTATACCTACGACTCTTCCCATTACTGTTTTGTTCTCCGTTTTCGATACTCTTGTCTCACTCTAAATCAGAGCTTGATCTACTTTACTATTAATTTAGTATCTTATTGTATCGAATCAACCGTAATTCTTTCTTAACTATTTAGTTATTGGCAAAATTAATCTTATTTAATTAGGGCTTGCCGAATAAATCGAGAATCTTTAGCAGGAGAGGGTTTTGGTCATTTATAGACGAATTAAGTGCAAGGGTGAAAAACTCTGAAACCACTGAAATCAGGTTAATCGCCGTAAAAAAGCCTTGCACCTTTTGAGGATTTTATTGGCTATAATCACGCCATAGCAAGGACTATGAATTTTTGATCAGCAAGCCCTAATTAAGCTTCTGTAGTGGTCAGATCTTTATGATACTCTTCCAACAACAAGCGGATACAATCTTCGAGATAGCCAGGAAAACTACAAACAAAAACCCCTTCTTGACTATCAGGATGGGAAGATAGCCACGTACCTAATATTTTTATTTCAGTCTCATTATGCTCGCTGATTAATAATTCAAAAGTGTGATTAATATGCTCACCCAGGTTATCAATTAAATTGCAGAGATAGGGCGAATCAGAAGTGAACATAAAACTGACTTGAGTTGATTCTATCCAAATAGGTATTCCTGTACTTACAGATAGTAACATACGGCTATTAATCCAAGCATCTAAAGATTGATCAACATGATCTAATAACAATCCTTGATCTGTATAAGTTAATTTCAGCATGACGTTTTCCTCTTCACAAACTATTTATTCTAATAAGGTAATTTTATTCTTTTTGCCAGAAGGCTTCTATTTCTATTGTTACCCACTTTTAGGGAAAAAGAATACACCTTTATGCATACTTCATTTCTGTTTTAGGAAATCAAAGAAGAATCAATACTTCGAGCGGCTGAATATTATATTTATAATTTAAAAACTACAAAGTAATAATTATCAATTATGAATTATGAATTATAAAAAGTTATGAATGAAACAGAAAACTTAGTTTCAGCCTCTATCAAGTGACACCTCTAAATCGTAATAAATAATAATAATTCGGAGTTTTTCGGACTCTCCTCGCTCGCTCGGCAACGTGTCCTTACGCACGCCCCACGTAGTTACAGCTTATCTCAGACCGTAATAAGGTAAGAAAATCACAGGGATTGCCACTTCCCTTTAATAAGATTGATGCCATCCCTCTTACGCTCGTTCAAATCTAAAAAGGGTTTACATGGACAGGTTCTGTAGCATGATAACCAATAGAAGTCTTGCTTCGCAAGGCTTTGAAGTTAGAAAAAAATCTTTGTATGCCTTACCGCCATATAAACTTCATAAAGTTAATTTCTTAATCATAAAATTTTCTGTTCTAACAAGGGTGACTTTTCGTTATTTAGTAAAAAGTTTAATGATTTTTGTTGGTTTTTAGAAGATTTAATTTGATCCCAAATGAATAATCCTATTAATATAGAAATTAAGCTGAACACAATAATAATTATTAACTTATTTTTTGATTGACTTTTATTGTTATTAACAAGATTAACTTTTTCTTCAGGTTGTGGCAAATCAGGTAAAATTTCTTTTAAATATTTCCATGATAAATTGTCTTGTAAAGGTGACTCCCGTTTGTTAAGCTGACAATAAACGAGGGCAATCGTTATATTATCATGACCATTTTTTCTTACCCCTATATCGAGCAAATTTTTGGCGGCAGTCTCTATATCTCTCTCTTTCTGAATAATTGGTAATATATCTGATTGCCAATATTGTTCTACTCGATCGAAATCTGACAATCCATCAGAACACAATAAAAATACACAGTCTTCATCTAGCACTAACCGTTGAATATGAGGATGAATATTACGAGAATCTTCCATGCCTAGAGCTTGGAGTAATGCACCTGTTTGAAGATTTTTGACTATTTCTCGGTAAAAAGCATAACCTAAGCTAACTTCTCTAGAAGCTAAATCATCGTCTATGGTTACTTGATGACAACTCTCGGCAGTAATCCAATAAATACGAGAATCACCAACATGAGCTAAATAAATTTCGTGATCGAGTGCCATCGTCATTACTACAGTAGTGCCCATTCTCGCTCGATCTTTTCGTTTTTTAATATTATTAATCCCTGTAATTTTATCATTGGCTTTAGCCACAGCTGAAAGAATTTTATCTGCATCAATTAAAGGAGTCCAATGTTTATTATGTAAAGTTTCTTTTAAGGTTTCTTGATAACTTTTATTCAATTCATTTTGTAAAATTTTACTTGCTAAACGAGAAGCAACTTCACCTCCTTTTTGCCCCCCTAATCCATCACAAACAATTGTTAAAGTTTCTAGTCCAGCTTTAGTTTCCTTTTTTACTTCTGGTTCTGGATAGCAATAATCTTCATTTTTTTTTCTTCTTCTACCGGTATCCGTTTTAGTAATAATTTGATATTTTCTTTGATAACAATTAATGCCTAAACTGTATAAAGTTTGATCAATAATCTCTAATATCTTTTCAGGATCAGTGATTAATTGTTGTTGTAAACTCTCAACAATTTTAGTCATAATCTCTTGAATAGAAGAATCCAGTTTATCCAACCAATTACGCCATAAATTACCTAGATCAATTAAAGTGGGAGAACTGCTAAAATCATTATGTAATTCAATTAGCTTAATAATACTGCCGTTGACTCGAATATTATTAGGTTGGAAGAGACTAGAGAGTACTTTTTGCTCAGTTAAAGGTTGCCAAAGTTGAGTTATTTGCCAAAGCCAATTAAGCTGTCTGAGAGGAGATGCTTCTGCTAATACTTGTTCTAAAGGGAGAAATAATTGAGGATAGATTAATTCTCCTTGCTCATTCAGAGGGATACTTTCGTATTCTAATAGCCAAACAGAATCTGGATGTTTAATATATCCGTAAATTTGCGGTAGATAGAGACGGTGAGAAAATAACTTCAGATATGGAACAATTTCTTCGGGAATAGTGGGAGTTAAAGGTGGTATTAAATTTGGTTGAGTATCGATGACAATTTTTTCTGCATAATAATAAAAACGGTTTTGAATTAACTCCCCTACTTGATATTCAGACTCGATATTTCCTGAACTCCACAGATAACGTTTAACCATAGGTGTACGGCATCGACTACAAAATTTTTCCTCAAGGGCATTGAAAGTTTTGCATCTCTCGTTAACACATTGAATCTTAATTACCGTACTAGCCATAACGAGGGAATTCTGCTCTAGGTTCAAAGAAATTGATATTTACTACTGTTAGCATTATCAACAATTTTGTTTATGATAATACTGATTATAACATGGAGTTCGATTTTGGGGTCTATGTGCTACGAATGTTGTTTTTTGTCAAAATTCATCTCTACCTTGTAGAAGACTAAGTAATTTTATCGAACAACAAATCCATCTAAAACTTTAGATATGAATAATCCTCAAGATGCACAATTGCTAGTTTTAAAATGAATAATCTCGTCATTAAAATAGAGGTAAATCATTCTTCATTCTTCATTCTTCATTCTGCATTCTCTCATTAGGTGCGTAACTCCTGAAATCAATTAAACTCAGATCTTGCACCTGATTAAAAATATCTCAGTTTTTAGGTTTTAGGTATTTGGTATTAGGTTTTAGGTTAAGTGAGAAAAAGCAAATTTGAGATATAATGAAAAATACCGCTCTTATTTCGGTATCAACCCTGAAAATAGCGAAAAAATCTTTGACCTAACACCTAACCCCTAACACCTAACACCTTTTCTTAAGTATTTATGTGTTTGCGTGCAAGATCTCAGTTAAATGGACCTAAAATATCTTTTTCTAAAAGAGTTTGTTTCGCAGAATTATTGCCAAAAGTACGAGTAATTTCTAATTGCACTTGTACAGCCCTATCAGTTTCTAAATATTTAGGATCGATCGGCAATTGTCCAATATCAATGATAAAACGATTCCCACCATAACGAACAAATTGAGGGGGTACTTCTCCTTCATATCTAATGGTATAGTCAGACACTGGACGATAACGAGCTTCACCTGAATTAGAAATACTATACTTAATATAAAAACTGGTAGAAATTAAATCTGATCTTTGAGCCTCATCAACCAATTCCCATTGTAATCCTAAGCCTAAACCAGATAAGCCTTTACTTTTCAATTGAGTTGCTTCCTCTGCTTTAATGGCATTAAAAACAAACAATTCCGTCACGTTATTTCTTGGTAAAATATTTGTTTCTAACCATAAATCCTTCGGGAAAGACATAGCAACACTGCGATCGTCTTGTAAATTAAGAGTAACAGTGCGATTGCGAAAAGGGGCAAACTCTTGGGGGGCATTCCAAATTAAAACCACAGAATTTTCTACCCTTTCTACTAATTCTAAATATTGATCATCAATAATTGAACCTGGAGCAAAGAGAGATAAGGCACCAGTACGGGTTTCCCAGATATTTTTTGATAAATTAAAACCCCGTTCTTTTAATTCCGCCATACTAACAGAGGCACTAAGGCGATCGGGTGCTAAGGGTTGACTACTATTAATAAGGGTAAGACTGCCTAATTTTCCTTTTCTGCCAGCCCTGCCAGAGCGTCCATTTTTTCCGGCTTCACCATCTAAACAGCGATACTCTTTAGTACTGCAATTATAATCAGTACTACCTGGGTTACCAGAACAAGTTTCGACAGTCCAATATGGTTGTGGGCAATTGCAACCACTGCCACCAATACCACCTTCTCCTGGTTTGCCACCTTCTCCCCCTCCTGCAGTTACCAAAATTTGGCTTAAATAACTCTTATCTGTAGCATAAACAGTCAAAGAGCCACCATTACCGCCATCACCGCCATTGCCACCGTTACCCCCATCTCCACCACTCGCACCCCAAAGATTATAGTTCACATTTACCGGTTGATTTTCACAAATTGCACTCTTACCATTTTCTCCAGCTTCTCCAGATAAACCTTCCTGCCCAGATAAATCAAGATTAAGAGGCGAACCATCGGCAAAAATAGTTAAAATTTCACTATCTCTGCCATTTTCTCCTTCTTTTCCATCTTCTCCACTCGCTCCATCTTGCCCAAAACTAACGACTTGATTTGCCGATGCTATTAAACGGCATACTTTAGCATCTTGAATAAGAGGGGAAATTACCTCTGGAACTAAAAGAAATAAAAATGTACTAGAAATGCTCACTAACCAACCCATGATAATTAATCTTAAATCTAATTAAGAGTTATGTCCGAATCACTGACATATAAGACTCTAACATCTTATCAATTATTAACCTAGCAATTTAATTTAGGACTTACTTATTGTCAAGATAGAATAAGGGTTCGAGATTCCTCCCTATCGCTCGGAATGACATCCCATCCGTTATGTTAGCGTAAGTCTTGTAATTTTCAATTTTTAAGGTTCGGTTAAGGAATATTTTGCTATGATTAACGATGCGAGGAAAATCTGAAACGAGTTTAAATGAGCTTGTTGATCAATCTCAAAGGAGTTTAAAGAATAAACTCACACAGGGCGTAAGCCCTTACGTTCCTAAAGAATTAGCCAAGCGGCCTTGTCTCAATAAATTATTATTTCTGCTTCGTGTTAATTAAGTCCGTTTTGTAGTAAATATCTTTACTATAGCATTTTTTTTTCTCCTTAGTCATTGTAAGTCTTGTCAAAAAGTAACCATTACAATGAAAGGCTATTTAAGATCAAAATTACTATTTGTTTGCTGAACTTAGTTCTCGATAACAATCACAGTGTTTCAGTAAATAAATATTTAATCTTGTTGACTAAAATTCATATCTAGTGTATGTACTAAGCAGATGACCCCATATCTGTGGTATAAAAGAGGAGTGCGAACAGAATAATAAGTTTTTTTGAGTAAAATTACTTAAGGAGTAAATAAACTACACCAATGTTATTAGACAGCCAAGAAAATACCGTCTCTAGCTATTCATCGATAACGAATTATGGAAATCATGCTAATTCATCAATCACCGCAAAAAGCAATATTGAAGTTATTAAGAGAAATGGTAGCAAAGCTACTCTTGATGTCACCAAAATTAGAAAAGTAGTTAATTGGGCTTGTGCGGGCAAAGATGTTAACTCAATTGCTTTAGAAGCTGGCTTAAAGACAAGGCTTCGTCATGGCATTACCACTAGGGAGATACAGGATAATTTAATTAATTGTGCCTTGGAAATGTGTAATGAAAATGAACCTGATTGGCGTTATGTGGCAGGGCGTTTACATATTTGGAGTTTGTGGAAAGATATTTTGGCAACTAGAGGGGATAACTATGGCAATTATGCTCAAACAGTGAAGAATTTTGTTGAGCAAGGAAAATACGATCGCCGTATTCTGACTTATTCTGAGGCGGAGTTACAGGAAGCGAATAGTTGGATTAGATCTGACTGGGATTTGGATTATGATTATGCTGGAGCGGTTTTATTAACTAGCCGCTATCTCTTGCCAGAAGAATTACTCCAAGAGGCATATCTTACTTGTGCTTTATTGTTGGCAATGGTAGAAGTACCAGAAAATAGATTAGCTTATGCCCGTCAATTTTATCAAGCGATCGCCTCTCGTCGTATTTCTCTCGCTACACCAATTTTAGCGAATTTAAGAGTGCCAAATGGTTCATTAACGAGTTGTTTTCCCGCCCATACTCCTGTTTTAACGATAGAGGGATTCAAGTCAATTGATACTGTGGAAGTTGGAGATGTTGTTTTAACTCATCAGAATCGTTTTCGAACAGTAATGGCTACTAATCAACGTTATGTGGACACAAACTTGGTAACAGTTAAAGTCGATGGATTACAACAGTCAATAACATCCACTGAAGATCATTTATTTATGATCATTACTCAGGATGAAGCAAGCTGTGAACGTCTCAAGTCTTCACAACTTTGTCTAACCAGTCAAGGCAAAAGAAAAAGATGTTTTGCTATGCCCAGACAATACTCAGAAAATTGCCAAGATTTGCATCGAAGTTTTATGCCAAAATGGATCTCCGCAGGAGATATTCGTCAGGGAGATTGGATGCAAATCCCATTTAACTCAGAAGTCCGAACAGTTCAAAAACTATGTTTATTAGACTTTGTTACCGAACAAGATGTTCAAATTATAGATGATAAGATTGTTCGCCTTAATATAGATGGAACACCTAATAAGAAACTCCATCAACCTTTGGCTAATATCCCCCTCAATGAAAATTTCATGCTGTTATTAGGATATTACTTGGCAGAAGGATACACATCAACCCAAAACAATATTGTCTCTCTAACTTTTAACAGCAAAGAGACTAAATATATTGAAGAATCTTGTCGTCTCATTGAATCTATCTTTGGCATTAAGCCAATTGTCAAGCCTAACAAAGACAATTCTACTTGTGTTAATTTGTATAGTAAATGGGTGTCACAATTTTTTCAGAACTTTTTAGGGACGGGTTTTGATCAAAAACTATTGCCACAACAGATAATGTTCGCAGATCCTGCATTACAGCGATTTCTTTTAAAAGGGGTATTTCGTGGAGATGGTTGTATTACTCAAAACACCTTAAAATTGACTTTATGTAATAAGGTTTTAATTGATCAACTCTTTGAAATTTGTTTGAGAAATGGCTTAACACCATCTACTGCTAAAGTAAAAAAAGGTAAGTTAGGAACTAAATATCCTTATAACTTGATATTAACCTTTTCTCAAAATGCTGATTTTATCCTAGAAGTAGGAAAGGATCTCGATAAAATAAAATCTGTTAAGGCTCATGTTCATGCTGTTTGGGTAGATGATAAGTTTTATCGCAAAGTTGCTAAAACTGAGATTAAATCTTTGGAAAAACCTCTTCCCGTTTATGATTTACAAGTAGCTGAAGATTCTAGTTTTTGTGTAGGGCGAATGGCGGCACATAATTGTTTCATAGTTTCCATCGACGACAATCTAGAGAGTATTTTTCAAGAGATTACCAATACTGCCAAAATATCTAAAAATGGCGGTGGTGTTGGGGTTAATGTGTCTAGAATTAGGGCAACAGGAAGTTCGGTTATGGGCAAATCGAATGCTTCTGGTGGGGTTATTCCTTGGATTAAGTTACTTAATGATACTGCGATCGCCGTTAATCAAGGAGGTAGAAGGGCGGGTGCGGTAACTGTTAGTTTAGATATATGGCATTTAGATGTGCCTGAATTTTTGGAAATGCAGACGGAAAATGGAGATCAACGGCGTAAGGCTTATGATGTCTTTCCTCAATTGGTGATTATGGATGAATTTATGGGGAGGGTGGAAAATAAGCAAGAATGGACTTTAGTTGATCCTTATGAGGTGAAGGAAAATTTAGGTATTGAGTTAGCTAGTTTATGGGGGCAAGAATTTGAGGAGGCTTATAAACTAATTGAAGCAAATCTCGGTGGCAAAATTACTCTTTATAAAAAAGTTAATGCCAGAGATTTATTTAAGAATATTATGCGATCGCAAGTTGAGACGGGAATGCCCTACCTTGCTTTTAAGGATACCATTAACCGAGCTAATCCCAATAAACATGATGGTTATATTCCGGGGGTAAATTTATGTGTAGCTCCTGAAACTAAAGTGCTTACGGATAATGGTCATTTTCCCATCGTTGACTTAGTGGGACAATGGGTTAATGTGTGGAATGGTAGTGAGTGGTCTGAAGTTCAAGTGAAACAAACTGGAACAAACCAACCATTGTTAAAAGTTAATTTTTCTAATGGAGAGTCTTTGGAATGTACTTATTATCATCATTTTTGGGTACAAGATAGTTATCGCTCAAAACCTCGCCGAGTACAAGCTAAAGATTTACAGCCTGATGATAAATTAATTAAATATCGACTACCATTAGTAGAATCTGATAATGATGTGGATTTCCCCTATGCTTATACCTCTGGTTGTTTTTCAGGAGATGGTAGTTATTCCGCTAAAGGACATCCAGAAATAGATTTGTATGGAGAGAAGAAAAACCTCGTTAGTCATATTAATATTCGTCATAAACTATGGGCAAATAAACAAGAAAAAAGAGAATTAGATACTATTGCCATTTATGAGGATCTAAAAAATGATCGATTAGTTTGTAAACTACCTTTAGATATTCCCCCTAAATATACTGTTCCTTTAAATGGTTATACTATTAAGTCTCGTCTAGAATGGTTAGCAGGGCTTTTGGATACCGATGGTACAGTTTGTCGTAATGGTAGTAATGAAAGTTTAAGTATAGCTTCTATTCATAAACAATTTTTATTAGATGTAAGATTATTACTGCAAACTTTGGGTATTGACTCAAAAGTTACTAACTTGATGAGTAAAGGCAATCAATTCTTACCCGATGGAAAAGGAGGGAAAAAGGAATATTGTTGTCAAGACTCTTATCGGTTATTGATTAATTCTCATGGCTTATTTCAATTAGCCCAATTAGGACTAAAAACTAATCGACTTCAGTGGAATATCAGAAAACCCCAAAGAGAAGCTAGTCATTTTATTAAAGTGGTTGATGTGGAGTTAACTTGTCGGGGGGATGATACTTACTGTTTTACTGAACCTAAAAAACATTTAGGGATGTTTAACGGCATTTTAACAGGACAATGTACCGAAAGTTTTAGTAACGTTACTCCTGGGAAATATGCCCACTGTTGTAACTTAGTTTCCCTTAATCTTGCCAATATTGAAGCCGAAAATTTAGAATCTATCTGCAATTTAGCCGTCAGAATTTTAGATAATACGATCGATATTACGGTACCACCCTTTACCGATGCTAAACAACATAACGATCGCTATCGTACTATTGGTGTAGGAGCTATGGGATTAGCGGATTGGTTAGCGAAACAAAATTTAACCTATAAAAATATCTCCGAAATTAGTTATCTTTTTGAAGATATTGGTTATTACTGTACTTCTGCCTCTATGTTATTAGCCCAGGAAAGAGGGGCTTATCCTGCCTTTGCTGGTAGTGATTGGAGTAAAGGTTTATTAATTGGTTGTAAACCCGTGGAATGGTTCGAGGAAAATGCTTATAGTAAACCTCGTTGGCGGCAATTAGCTCAAGATATTCAACAATTGGGCATCCGTAACTCTCATATTACTGCGATCGCACCAAATACATCATCTTCTCTAGTGCAAGGTTGTACTGCCAGTGTTTTACCTGCCTATAGTCGTTTTTTCTATGATAAATGGGCAAAAGGGACAGTACCTATCGCACCCCCATATATTATTGATAAATTTTGGTTTTATCAAGAAAATAAAAACCTTGAGCAAACTCAAGTGGTAAATGCGATCGCCACTATGCAACAATGGATAGATACAGGAATTTCCATGGAATTACTCTTTAATCTTAACCAAGGAGTATATTTTCCTAACGAACCAGAAAGGGCAATCAAAGCTAAAGACATTTTTGAGATTTTAGTGCGGGCATGGAAACAAGGCTGCAAATCGATTTATTATGTGCGGATTGTGCAACGAGATTCTTTTAAAGAAGAATG
>CAJHXH010000498.1_pt1 | contig 25748 bp, 19 predicted proteins | sample 9198571 | NCBI WGS metagenome assembly CAJHXH01 (sample SAMEA7708301, study PRJEB35096) | sediment metagenome | biome: marine neritic benthic zone biome [ENVO:01000025]; feature: sediment [ENVO:00002007]; material: shallow marine sediment [ENVO:03000034] sea grass bed [ENVO_01000059] ... | reverse complement strand
TTTAATCTTGAATATAATCTTGTCCAGTTTTTAAAGCATATTCCGCTCGCATAAATTCTCTACCTAAATAGCAAGCATGATCAAATTTACTAACAGGTGCAGGTTGGGTTTGTTCAAATAACTTAACACAAATTTCTTTGGCTGTTCTACCAGTAAATAACCGAGTCTCAGTTCTAGGTTTACTGCCTTTACAAGCAATCATCTCTCCCGTATCTGGATCAACGGCTAAACCTTCTTGATTAATCGTGTTGGTATAATGTTTAGCACAAATTAATCTTGCCTCAGTGTCTATGTAGATAATAAAGTAGCCGTTAGGATCTAATTCGATAAACCTTTTAGACAGTTCGTTATCTAATTTTTCTAAGTCTGTTAAGTTTTCTAAAGTTCGGGGCATATTTGTATTAATTACCAATAAAAAGTTTGAATAATTTATGGCGATATTGATGTCCCACCAACAATATTGTCCGTCGTCACCTTCGGGTAGAAACGAAGCACATTTAGGTGTAGAGACGTAGCATGCTACGTCTCTACAAGTTTGATGGGATTTTTCTGGCGGAAAATAGATAATTAAAATAAAAGAAAATACTTAGTAGATTATACCAGAATTAGACTTGTGCCATTTCTTTCTCTTCAGATTTAGCGGTAGTACCAGTTAACTGTTCATAAGTTTCACGCATTTTTAATCCGACTAAAACTTGGAATAAACCAGTACCATTATTAGAACCGGGGTAATCTTTATGTTTGAGCAACAACTCAGTCATTTCACCATAGTACTTAGTACCAGTACGGCTTAAATGACTTTCAATGTAGATCATTTCTTCAAGATTGTCGAATTGCCCATCAATTTCGAGGATAGAAACTTCGTTGCCCATATAGGCATCAGGACCATAGTACATTTTTAGTCCTGGATAAGCACAGGTTAATTTCCGTCCGCAGGGGCGCCAGTCGATGGTAGAACCTTCATCGAAGAGATACGTAGGATCAAAGTGATCAATACCTTCTTTTTCAATTAAACGAACTCGTAAAATTTTAGCTTCTTTATCCTCAATTAATTGAGTAGGTAATACTTGAATTACAATATCAGCATACTGTTTTTGAGGTTCGATATAAGCAGTAAAGTCTGGTTTTCTGGCATTAATAGAAGCTAAGACATCCTCGTAAGTATGACCTCTTTCAGCCATATCTCGTTGAATTTTCCATTGGATTTTGACTTCTTGGCTAATATCGAGATAAACACTAAAGTCAATTAATTCTCTGACTCTGGCATCATGTAGAGGGTGTAAACCTTCAATAACGATTACTTTATTGGGTTCAATTCTTTCTGGCCCTTCCAGCATACCATTATCATGATTGTAAATTGGTTTATCAATTGCTTGACCATTTTTTAAGGCTTTAACTTGTTCAGCCATTAAATCAAAGTTATTAGCACGGGGATCGAGGGCTGTAATACCAGTTTCTTTTCTTCCTTTACGATCTAAACTATGATAATCGTCTAGACAGATAACAGTCATAAACTCTTTACCGAATAAATCTTCTAAACGACGTAAAAAGGTTGATTTACCACAACCGGAGTCCCCTGCAACTCCAATAATTACTACTTTCTCTTCGGTCATAATTTCCCTCTTATGTAAATTAAATTTTACTTATATCAGTAATTTTTCTATTGTTTGTTATCTTATCAGTGTCTCGCACAATTTTTGCCAATAACCGTAAGTAAGTTTGGCGTTAAGATCCCGATTTAATTTAGAAAAAACTGTAATGTTTAATACTAATTCTGGATTGTATCAGATTAGATCTTTTCTTCACAAGGTTTATCAATAATTTTTTAGTTTAATTTGCCCAGGGAGATTAATTACTTAAGCCTTGATTTTCCTAGGTTCGGAACACAGATAATGATACAATGAGAGTTTAGCCGATCATTTTGAATACGGTTCACTCAGAAATTTATGTAGTGAAAGCTTGACATGACAGGCTATTTAGACAAAGTTTAACTTTACTTTTATAAAATCAGGAGTATATTAAAATTATGGGAACGACCCAAGGTGTAAAAACTTTTGCTAACAATTCTAAAATAGGAGAGCGTTGCTTCTTATTTGAGGTTGTTGGTATTTCGGCTCAAGGTGGTAATAGTTTAAATTATCCGATTCGTCAGAGTGGAAATACCTTTATTTCTGTACCTTACTCTCGTATGAATCAAGAAATGCGTCGTATTAATAGACTGGGGGGAAAAATTATTAATATCACTCCCGTAGGTATTGATACAGCTGTTGCCGCATCTAGTTCAAATTCCCAGAATAAGTCAAATTCTAGCAATAGTAAACCGATGACTCAAGCAAAAGAAAAGAAAAAAACTAATATTCCTGTTAATATATATAAACCCAAAAATCCCTATAAAGGCAAATGTTTAGAAAATTACGAATTAGTTGCAGAAGGAGGTAGTGGTACTGTCCGTCATTTAACTTTCGATCTTTCTGAGGGTGATTTACGCTATTTGGAAGGACAAAGTATCGGTATTATTCCTCCCGGTACTGACGATAAGGGAAAACCTCATAAATTGCGTCTTTATTCGATCGCTTCTACCCGTCATGGGGATACACTTGATGACGAAACTGTATCTTTATGTGTACGTCAGTTAGAGTACCAAAATGAACAGGGTGAAACTGTTTATGGTGTTTGTTCTACCTATCTTTGCAACTTATCTGTAGATGAAGATGTTGCTATTACTGGCCCTGTCGGTAAAGAAATGTTGTTACCTGATGATGAAGATGCAACTATTGTTATGTTAGCAACTGGTACTGGTATTGCTCCTTTCCGTGCTTTCTTATGGCGGATGTTTAAAGAGCAAGAACAAAACCCTGATTATCAATTCAAAGGTTTAGCATGGTTAATTTTTGGTATTCCTTATACTGCCAATATTCTTTATAAAGATGATTTAGAAAAAATGGCGGCGGATTATCCTGATAATTTCCGTTTAACCTATGCCATCAGTCGTGAACAAAAAACTGATGAAGGTAGCAAAATGTATGTCCAAAGCCGTGTTAGTGAATACGCTGATGAGTTATTTGAAATGATCCAAAAACCTAAGACTCATGTTTATATGTGTGGTTTAAAAGGCATGGAACCTCCTATTTCTGAAACTTTCACTGCTGAAGCCGAGAAACGTGGCATGAATTGGGATGATTTACGTAAACAAATGAAAAAAGAACACCGTTGGCACGTTGAAGTTTATTAATCATTAATTATATTTGGATAAATTTAGGGGGTAAATAATTGCCCCTTCTTTTGTCATTATAAGAATTTTAAATTCATGTAAAAAAATCTTTAATTGTTTTCTAGAAATTAAAAGAAGTTCGTAAAGCACCTACCCATAAAGGATCTCGGTTATTTTCAGGATTAATACCGACCCAAATTGCAGGAGAAATAGAGATATTATCATTAACTTTGAAGACGTAAAAAGTTTCCACTAAAAAAGGAGTGTCCTTGGTGGCGACAATATCGGTTTCCACGTCATTTTTATTAGTTAAAGTACTAGCATAAGGAGGGCTACCAACACTAACCACCCCAATATTTCCCTCTCGGAATAAATCAGGGAAAGCAAAACTTACCTTCCAATTCCAAATTTCAGCATAATCACCATCTCTAGCACCACCTTCGGCATGAGAATCGGTAAACATTCCCCAACCAGAAATATTAAACCCTGAACTTACTTGCCATGCCCAAACTAGAGCATAATGATTGGAAGAGGCGGCATTACCATCAAAAGGATCATCTGTATTAGCTACCCCTGTATAACCCATCATCGAAAAATCACTAAAATCTCCCGTGCCACTATAATCCCGCGCATAGGCAAAGGCGATACCCGTATTGCTATCAATTTGATAAGTTAACTGAGTGGCAATGTTATATTTACCGTTAAATAAACCATTACCCTGATTAGGATTACTACCATTTAAGGCAGAGTAAATTACTCCTAAATTTAAGTTATCGGTAATGTCCACATAAGCACCTGCACCTGGGCCTTCATAATCATTCATTAAGTATATAGGTGCTAAACTAGGAAAAAAGGCTACTGAACCATTACTGAAATCTGCGGTATAGGGAGAAAGGGGATCTGAAACATCATCAAGAGTAATTTTAAGTCCTGCTAACCAAAATTTGAAATTATCACCCACAGGAAAACTATACTGTACTTTATTTAAAGAGGTGTTATTTTCACCCCCTGCACTGAAATTAAAGTCAGTTAAATTACTTCCGCCTCGTGCGAAGGGAAAATTACCCATTTGTAAACGGATTTTTAATAAATCTTCTCCACTAAAGCTAGTATCAAAATCAAAACGGGTGCGATAGTTAGCGGTAATTTGTCCATCGGTAATAGATGTACCTTTTTCTTCGCCAATAGCAGCAGTTTCATTACCCCAAACTCCCGAAAAAACAATAATATTTTCACCTCTTAAAGTCGTATTAGTGGAAAAACTATGATCTTCTAAAAAGGCGACTCTACTTTCTAAATTGTCAATTCTCGCCCCTAAATTAGCTAATTCGGTTTGATATTCTTGGGCTAGTCTTTTCATTAACTCAATGTCTTCTTGCAGAACATTTACACCCTCTTGTAAGATTCTCTCTATGGAGTTTAAACAAGCGTTTAATCCTGCGGCAAACTCGTAACGACTTAGACTTCTATTACCCCTAAAAGTTTGATCTGGATAACCGACAATGCAACCGTAACGCTCAACTAATCCTCTTAAGGCTTCATACGCCCAATCTGTGGGGCTAACATCTCTTAATTGAGAGACACTATTAATCTGACTCATAGAGTTATTTTTTGACTCAGATAAGCTAATGATTGATTGAGCTTTAGTGGTATCAGAATTTAATAAGTTTAAACTTAATAATATAGCAGAAGATAGTAATAATTTTTTAAACATTAGTTTGACACTCCTCACAATGAATTGAGTAATAATATTTTCTTTAATTACTTCAAAAATTAACCAGCACTTTCAACTATCAACTATTCACTATTAACTAAGATCATTTCTGGGAATAAAAACACCATTTTGATCCCCCCTAACCCCCCTTAAAAAGTGGGGAATTATTTAAAAGTTGGTATATTCTTTTCCAGAAATAACTTAAGCTGATGCTTCTTGTAAAATGGCTTTCTTTTTGGCTTGCCCAACGGGATCCATTTTTTGTTCTAACCATTTAAAGAAAACCGATGACAAGCTAGTTAAAACTAGATAAACTAAGGCTACCGCAATATAAACCGCAAAGGCTTGATAAGTAGTGGAAACAATTAATTGCCCTTGGCGGAATAACTCGGAAAAACCAATCACTGCCACTAAACTGGTGTCTTTAATTAGGGTAATAAATTCGTTGCCCAACGGCGGTAAAATACGGCGAAATGCTTGAGGCATAATCACATCTTTCATAGTTTGCCATCTATTCATCCCCAAAGATTCACAGGCTTCCCACTGCCCTGTATCAATAGATTGAATTCCCCCTCTGATAATCTCGGCTAAATAGGCGGCAACGTTTAAACTTAAGGCAATAATGGCGGCAGGAAATCTATCTAAACTCCACTCTAAGCCGATTCCTTTAAATAATGCAGGTAAACCAAAATAGATAATAAATAGTTGTACCAACATAGGTGTGCCTCTAAAAAATTCCACATAGAGACGTAAAATATTTTTGAGGATGTTATTATGAGATATTAAACCGAAAGCGATTAAAGATCCGCCAATTAAACCAAAAAATACAGAAAAAGCCGTTAAGGTTAGAGTAATGATTGCTCCTTGAGGTAATCTTTTTATTAATAGATTTAATAGTGATTCACTACCAGTGCCAGTGGTTGCCGTACCAATATTATTAATAGAATCGGATGATGTACTACCGACTAAAGCAGGGGCAATTAAAGGTAAAGTTAAAGGCTCACCTGCAAACCATTTTTGGTAAATTGCTGTATATGTGCCGTTGCGTAAAATTTCAAATAAGCCATGATTGAGTAGTTGCACTTTATCAGAATTTTTGGGTAGTGCAATACCATAAAACTCTTCAGTGACTAATTCTCCTACCACTTTAACTCCCTTTAAACCTGCGTCTTTAATCGCGAACAATGTAACAGGTCCATCATTCACCACTGCGTCAACTTTGCCGTTAACTAATTCTTGTAAGGCTAAAACCGCAGAATCAAAGGTTGTAATTTGGGTATTAGGAACTTTTTCGGCTTCCATCGCCCCTGTTGTACCAATTTGTACGGCAATTTTCTTACCTTCTAAATCCTCAAAATCTTCGATAGTATCGTTATTTTCTTGAACGGCGATCGCCAAACCGGCTTTAAAATAAGGACTGGCAAAGTCTATGGATTTAGCCCTTTCAGCCGTAATCGTAATACCACTAATAGCCGCATCAACTGTACCTGATTGCAAAGCTGGAATGATACCATCAAAGGGCAAAGATTCAAACTCTACATCTAATCCCATTTCTCTGCCAATAGCTTCCATCAAATCAATGTCAAAACCTTGTAAACCTGTACCATCTTCTGACTGCATTTCAAAAGGGGGAAAAGTAGGCTCAGTGGCAACTTTAAATGGAGTTAATTGACTTCTAACCAACTGAGTAACTAATGGTGATAAATTAAACAGAATTACCGCCATACAAGCTAATAAGGCTAAACTAATCCTTTTTAACCATTGATTTTGTCGTTGATTAATCATTATTTGTCTAAAATTATATATACCTAAAAACTTTTGAGAGTAAGTATGACAATAAATTCTGTGAAATTTTGTTATTTTAGATACATTCATAGCAATAAGAATTAGTTACTTTAAAATATAAATTGAAGATTTATTATTTGTATAATTTTAGAAAATATCAACTAAAAATTAAAAAATTATGGCTGTATCTGAACCAATAATCGTTTGTGATGGTTTACTCAAAAGTTTTGGTACTTTACAAGTTTTAAAAGGGGTAAATGTTGAATTACACAAAGGCGATGTAGTGTCGGTGATTGGTCCTTCTGGGTGCGGTAAAACTACTTTTATTCGTTGTTTAAATCGTCTCGAAACCGTTTCAGGAGGCAAGTTAGAAGTAATGGGGATGGATATGTCTGCCCCCACTGTGAGTAAAACTGCTTTGCGTGAATTAAGAAGTAGAGTCAGTATGGTGTTTCAACATTTTAATTTATTTCCTCATCTAACTGTTTTAGAAAATTTAATGTTAGCACCCCAAAAAGTTTTGCAAAAAACCACCACTGAAGCCAAAGAAAAAGCCTTACATTATCTGGAAAAAGTCGGTTTGGATAGTAAAGCTAATTTTTATCCTGAGCAACTTTCAGGAGGGCAAAAACAAAGAGTGGCGATCGCTCGTAGCTTGTGTATGCAGCCTGAAGTAATTTTATTTGATGAGCCTACTAGTGCATTAGATCCCGAATTAGTAGGGGAAGTACTTTCGACAATGAAACAGTTAGCAGAAGAAGGAATGACGATGATAGTTGTTACCCATGAAATGCAATTTGCCCGTGAAGTTTCTAATTTAGTTTTATTTTTCAATGAGGGTATTATTGAGGAAATGGGCAACCCCGATGATTTATTTACGCAACCAAAAAGCGAGCGTTTAAAAGCCTTTTTAAAACGGACAACTTCTGCTGTTTATGCTTAGTTTAAATTAGACATTAATCTTGCACTTATGTCATAGCATTGTCTGTTTATACCTTGAGATTCCTTATACCATTAGGTAGTCCTGATTAACCTTTAAACAAATAATGGTGGATTCAGAGGGAATTATCTTCAAGTTCAAATTGTTTAATTGTGTTTTTATTTACTAAATCTTGGTATTTCTGATAAATACTCAAACCAGGTATTTCTGTCCTAAAAATTTTAGGTTGTTTATATCTAATTAAGGGATATTTTTGCCGAATATCGAAAAGTAATAAATATCTTTTTTCTAAGGATAACAGAATTCCTGAAAACCTTTCAAATCTTAAATAAACATGGTAATATTTTTTACTTAAAGAGATATATTGAAGCATTATTGCATAAGTTTGAAGATTATTTTTTTCTGATGGTACTCCAATAATTGTTCCTAATTTAACAAACAGTGGCTCATGAGTTTCTACAATACTACGCAACAAGTCTAGATCTTCAAGATTTTTATTTTTAAGAGAATTAACTATTTCTCCTATTTTTTTGAGGATAGATAAATCCCTGAGACTTTCCTTTTTAAAAAGACCTAATAATTTTAAACCTAATTCTTCTTCTTCGGCTAAATTTTCTAACTCTTTACTATATGATAATAGAGCATTTTTACCTTCTTCAGTCTTAATACTAGGTTCAAGTTCTACAACTTTTTCCTTAAGTTTTTCAATAAATTCGTTGTTGCTCAAATTTGATGTTAATAAAGTACCGACAAATTTATATAATTTTTGTTGAGTAATGCTACAATAACGGGATTCAGTTGCATCAATACGTAAAAAGATATTTTTGGTCTGAAGTGCTACTCTAAAAAGTTCTACCAGAGGATGTAGTTCATTAAATTCATCAATATTGTTTTTCAATTTATTATTTATTTCTAAATATAAAATAAACTCTGGATTCTTAAAATGAACATTATCGAGAGTTTTAAGTATAGCTGATAATGGTCGTATATTAGATAAATATTTGTTATATAAATCAAGATCTTGCGGAGGAATATCTTTTCTAATAATCGCAGTCGTTATAGTTTCTACCGCACTTTTGTCACCCCATAAGGGTTTATTCCACCAAGTTGCTGTAGATTCTTTAGTAGTTTCAACAGACACAGCTGAATTCGGTAAATTTGTCATGAATAAAATAGCTCCGCATTTTATTTCAATTTTATACTATTTTTCTCAATTTTATTACCGTAAAACTTACTAAATTTTAAAATTGATATTGAGGTTGTTTCAGTATTTTTACTGAATATTTTTGGGTCAAAGTTCAGAGAATTTACGTAGCTAAACAAGTTGAAGCAACGGAAATAAAATTAGAAAAAGAGCAAAAAATAAATAGTAACTTTAAGCACTTGGACAAAATTAATTGTACATTTTTCGTCAGATGGACATTCCTCACTAAATATCCAAAACTTTTATCAATAGCCTATTGTGGGCAGTGCATCGCCCTACAGGTTTTAGATAATTAATTTTTTCTACCTACTTAATAGCTAGTTAAAAATTATTGAAATCAGAAATCAGTTGCACCAATTTATCAATCTGCGTTGTTTTATGAGTTGCCATTAAAGAAAAACGTAAACGGCTAGTGGGTACTGTTGGAGGACGAATTGCGGGGGCAAAAAGACCTTGTTGTTTTAATTTATTGGCTAAATTAAGGGCTTTTTTCGCTGAATTAACTTTTAAACAAATAATTGCCGATTCAGAGGGAATTAAATTTACGTTTAAGTTATTTAACTCTGTTTTAAGATAATTAATATTATTCCATAATTGCTTTTGCTTTTCTCTGTCTGTTTGAATTATATTAATCCCCGTTAAAGCGGCGGCAGTATCCGCAGGAGATAAGGCGGTAGTATAAATCCATGTTGGGCAACGATTCCGCAAAAAGTCGATTAAGGTTTGACTTCCTGCGACATAACCTCCTAAACTTCCTACGGCTTTGCTTAATGTACCGATTTGAATAATATTGTCATTTTTTAGTCCAAAATGGTCTAAACAACCTGCTCCAGTTTTGCCGATTACCCCTGTGGCGTGGGCTTCATCTATTAATAACCAAGCATCAAAGTTATTGCTTAAATTAACTAATTCTGGTAACGGGCATAAATCACCATCCATACTAAAAACGCTATCGGTGACAATTAAACAATGACGATATTGAAGACGATGGAAAGCTAATTTTTGAACTAAATCGAGATAATTATGGTGTTTATAGTTGATAACTTGAGCTTGACTTAATTTTGCTCCGTTTTTGAGGCTAGAATGGTTATATTCGTCAGCTAAAATTAAATCTCTTTTCCCTACTAAAGCACTAATTGTACCTAAATTAGCTAAATATCCTGAACTAAATACTAAAGCCGATTCCGTTTGTTTTAAAAATGCGATCGCCTGTTCTAACTGTTGATGTAATTGTCGATGTCCACTTAAAAGTCGTGAACCTGTACTGCCTGTGCCATATTTAGCAATTGCATTTTGGGCGGCATTGATTAAACGACTATCACTGGCTAAACCTAAATAGTCATTACTGGCAAAATTAATTAACTCTTTCCCTTCTAATTCGATTACTGCTCCTGCTAAACTATTGATAGTTTGTTCTTTTCGATACCAGTGGGCTTTTTTGATGGTTTGTAGAGATTTTTCTAGATACTTATTTAAGGAAGACATGATTGTAGGGGCGAATGGCATTCGCCCATTTGAGGTGTTGACAGTTGAGGTGTTGATAGTTGATAGTTATTAGAGGAAGAAAGTGATTTTGCTCATCGAAAAGAAAATAAAAGAAAATAATTGTTAATTATTCATTGTTCATTGTCCATTGTAAATTGTCCATTGTAAAATCATGTATCTATTAATTCCGGCGGCTGGTATGGGGAAACGGATGGGAAGCAGTCACAATAAATTATTATTGGAGTTAAAAAATAAACCTCTTTTAGCATGGACATTATTAGCCGCTAACTCCTCCTCAACGATTAAATGGATTGGGATTATGGGGCAGAGTTATGATTTTCCTGCCTTTAGTGAGATTATAAAAGAATTACCCCTATCGAAACCAGTACAGTTAATTCAAGGGGGCGATACTCGTCAACAATCAGTTTATAATGGTTTACAAGCATTACCAACAGAAGCTGAAAGAGTTTTAATCCATGATGGTGCTAGATGTTTGGCTACAGGTGAATTATTCGATCGTTGCACAGAAGAATTATTAACTTGTCAGAGTTTAATTGCGGCTATTCCTGTCAAAGATACCATCAAAATAGTGGATGAAAAGCATTTTATTACTGATACTCCTAATCGAAGTAATTTATGGGCGGCACAAACTCCTCAAGGTTTTGAGGTGAAGTTATTAAAAGAGTGTCATGAAAAAGGAGTTAAATTAGGTTGGCAAGTAACCGATGATGCGGCTTTATTGGAGAAATGCGGTTTTCCTGTCAAAATTGTCGAAGGGGAAGAAACTAATCTTAAAGTTACCACTCCTATTGATTTAACGATCGCAGAATTTATCTTACAACAGAGATCTTAGTACAATTAAGTTATTAATTAATCAAATTGAAGATGATAAATTTTATGAGTTGTAGGGTGGGTTAGGCAACTATTAATTAGGGTTTGCTGAAAAAGTCTTTTGGTGAAGATAGGAGTCAGGAGTCAGGAGTAATGAGTGCGATCGCCTGTAAGTTAGGGAACGAAACCCAAAATTTTTTAATAATAATGGCTAAATGACGAATATTAATCGCCCTCTTGAATTAGATAAAAAACATATACCTAAACATCTACCAAATACACCCCAAATGAAAAGGCTTTTAAAAAAAGGACTTTCAGCCCATGTATTTATAGATCTAAAAACGTTGGAAGAAGTTACTCAAGCTATTTTTGAAAGGGGAAAATATCTAGGTAAAATAAGAAAATATGAGCGATATGGATTATATTTTACCAACGTGATTGGTCATAGAATTAGTCCAGAAGACGAAAAATTAAATCTGTATTACGGAGAAATGAAAATCAATGAAGACAACCAATATCACGTTATCCCCAGAACAAAACCAAGTAGAGAAGAATTGGCAATTTACCGAAGTTTGGATTGATCCTATGTTAACCCCTCCTTACTTGCTTTTACTATTAGTTGATGCTGAAGGTAAATGTAATATTTATGATCCAGCTAAAAATTATCAAGTTATATTTTCAACTAATGATTATGAAACTGCTAAGTTATGGCTATCAGAGGATGAATATGAACCTTTAGAGGGTAAATTATTATTCAGCAGTTTGTCATAATAAGGTGAAAGTTTTATCCTTTAATTATTAATTAACCGAGCAGTGCAGGGCAAACGCACACAAAGCAGGGCTGTTTCATTTTCAAGGAAATGGCTGTTTAGAAGGGGAAGACAAGGCAGACAAGGTTGACAAGGAGGAATAAGACTAATTTTACTCTAATTTACCTAAAATTGGTTTACAAAAATTTTCTGGGTTTAACGAATTTTTCAAACCTTAGAAGTTCAGAATTAAAAAATTACCATTGATTAACTTGAACAAAAACAGTCTGTTTTGACCATTTTAAACAATAAAAACCTCCCTTGTCTCCCCAATCTCCCAATTCTTCTTTTTACTTTAATTTTCTTTTACTTGAAACAGCCCTGCCTTAAAAAGGGGGGAAACAAGCCAGAGATAATGTTCTAATCTGAATACGTAGTGCTATATCATGCTATTTAACTATTAACTATCCTCCATCCATTCAGTGTGGAAAAATTCACCACGAGGTTTATCTGTCCTTTCATAAGTATGCGCACCAAAGTAATCTCGTTGGGCTTGGGTTAAATTCTGGGGTAGGCGATCGCGTCTGTAACTATCGAAATAGTCAAGAGAAGCACTAAAAGCAGGTACTGCAATACCAGTTTGATTTGCCATCACTAAAACATCACGCCATGACTGTTGACGATCGAGAATACTTTGTTTAAACTCAGGGGCAAGTAATAAATTAGGTAACTGGGGATTGTCAGTAAACGCCTTTTTAATTTTGCCTAAAAATCCTGCTTTAATAATGCAACCACCTTTCCAAATACGAGCTACTTCTGGTAAATTAACGTTAAACTCATACTCGGCTGAGGCCTTGGCAATTAAAGCCATTCCTTGGGCATAAGAACACATTTTCGAGCAATATAAGGCATCTCGGATTTTACCAATATATTCGGTGACATCACCATCAAATTTACTGGTGACACCCACTAATTCTTTATTTGCCGCAACTCGCTCATCTTTAAAACCAGAGATTACCCGTGCATTAACTGCCGCATAAATAGTAGGAATCGGCACAGCTAGTTCTAATGAACTAATTACCGTCCAACGTCCTGTACCTTTTTGCCCAGCTAAATCGAGGATTAAATCAACTAAATGCTGATTAGTTTCAGGATCTTTTTTACGGAAAATATCGGCAGTAATTTCAATTAAGAAGGAATTTAGCTCATCAGTAGTATTCCATTCACTGAATACTTCGTGCAACTTCTCATTACTTAAGCCTAGACAATTTTTTAATAAGTCGTAAGCCTCAGCAATTAACTGCATATCTCCATACTCAATGCCATTATGAACCATTTTCACGTAATGACCAGCACCACGAGGACCAATATAAGTTACACAAGCCCCATCATCTACCTGTGCCGCAATTTTAGTTAAAATCGGTTCTAATTCTTTATAAGCGGCTTCTGTACCACCTGGCATTAAAGAAGGGCCATTTAAAGCTCCCTCTTCACCACCACTAACGCCCATTCCCATAAAGCCTAAACCTGTGGCTTCTAACTCATTCGTGCGTCTTTCGGTATCTTCATAAAGGGAATTACCGCCGTCAATAATCATGTCTCCTTTTTCTAGTAAGGGCTTTAATTGCTGAATTACCGCATCAACAGGTTTACCAGCTTTTACCATCACTAAAATTTTGCGGGGGCGTTCTAAAATTTGGACAAATTCTTCTAAAGAATAGGCAGCTTTTACATCTTTGCCCACTGCCCTCGTTGCCATAAATTTCTCAGTTTTTTCTGGGCTACGGTTATAAACAGCGATCGGAAAACCACGACTTTCTACATTAAGGGCTAGGTTTTCACCCATCACCGCTAAACCAATTACACCAAATGTTCTTTGAGTCATAAAATAATACCAAGTAAAGATCGATAAATCTATTTATCTTCAGGTTAACTCGATCTGATGGAATCGTTCACAAAAAAATTATTAAGATTATCTTTACTAAGGCGATCGCATTTATAGCGGTTTAACTATTAACCATAAGTCTGGACAAATCTCATTATTTATGTTACAGTCGGAAGATGATAAAACTTAATCTCTGATATTCTTCGCTGCATTAATATCCGAACTTATGTGGTTAACTACTAGGAAAAAACCGATTTACCTTTCTTTCTCATCGATTGCACTTTCAGAGGAAATCTTCTTAACGCATGGTGACAAATTCTTCCGCAGAAGTCGGGTGAATTCCCGTTGTAGCATCAAAATCTGCTTTTTTTGCTCCCATTTTAACTGCGATCGCCACTCCTTGAATAATTTCCGCAGCGTGATCTCCCACCATGTGGGCGCCTAAAACTTGATCGCTATCTTGATTAACTACTAATTTCATCATAGTTTTCTCTTCTTTTCCCGTAAGACTATAATACATAGACCGAAACTTACTGCGATAAATTTTCACTGCATCTCCATATTTTTCCCTTGCTTGGGCTTCCGTTAAACCGACAGTTGCCCCTTGAGGATTGGCAAAAATAGCCGTGGGAACATTTTCGTGACTCATCAGGCGAGGTTTTCCCCCAAATTCGGTATCGGCCAAGGCTCTTCCTTCACTAATGGCCACTGGTGTTAAATTGAGCCGATCTGTACAGTCTCCCACGGCATAGATATTATCTACGGTGGTGCAACTATATTCATTAACGGCGATCGCTCCATTTTTAACTTCCACAGCGGTATTTTCTAAGGCGAGTTTTTCTAAATTAGGTTTTCTCCCTGTCGCAGCTAAAGCGATCGCATCGGTAAAAATAATCGATTCTGCCTCTCCCTCACCTTGAACGGTAATTTTCAAGCCATCTTCAATTTTTTCAATTTTTTTAGTATGAGTATTCTCTAACATTTTAATACCATGACTTCGCATTCCTTCACTAATAGCAGTACGCAAATCTTCATCAAAACTGCGTAAAATTTCCCGTCGAACAATTTGGGTGACATCAGAACCTAATCCTTTCATAATACAAGCAAATTCAACCCCAACATAACCGCCGCCAATAACTACTACATTTTGAGGTTGCTTAGGGAGAGTAAACATAGCATCAGATACCACTGCAGATTCAATGCCAGGAATATCTGGTGTAACAGGATAACCACCCACAGCAATTAAAATTTTATCAGCAGTAATTTGCTGTTCTCCAATTTGCACAGTATGATGATCCACAAAGCTGGCATAATTTCGAAAGAGTTCTACTTTAGAGGTATCCAGCATTTTTTGATAGATAGCGTTTAACCTTTCTATTTCTTGGTTAACCGCCGTAACCATTTTTTGCCAATTAAGTTGACTCTTTACTTCACTCCAACCGTAACCCACTGCTTCGGTAAAAATTGCCGGAAAATGAGAGGCATACACCATTAATTTTTTGGGAACACAACCGCGGTTAACACAAGTACCTCCTAAACGATTTACTTCTGCCAAACCGACTTTGGTGCCATATTCAGCCGCACGTCTAGCTGTGGCAATTCCGCCAGACCCACCACCAATAACAAACAGATCGAAATCGTAACTCATAATTAACTCTACTGCCTATCAAAGCCAATTTTACTAACTTAATTAATATTTAAATCTAAATTATGCTCTTTAAGTTTATCTTATTTTTAAGGTTGTAGTCAGTATTGGTAAAATATTGCCTAGTTAGAAAATTGTTTAAATTTATCCTAATCCATTTGTAAATATATTCGATGGTTATTGATTCAGTCATTTTATGCAGATATTTAATTTTCAGCATTACTTTATTTTAAGTTAAGTTAGAGAGCTATTTTCTACTAAAACGTAAGGTTTCAATTGATTGTGCGGTTAAAAACAAACCTAAAATTATATAGCTTAAAAATACCATTAAATTGCTAGTATCATAAATTCCTTGGACAAAAGTTTCATAGTTTTTCATTAAAGAAAAATGCTCTAATATTTTGCCCATTTCTCCGCCAATAGTATTCGCAATCGCATCTAAAATTGAGAGAAAAATCACCACGGTAAAAGTTAGAATTGCCGCAAAAATCGTGCTATCTGTCAAAGAAGAAATAAACATTCCGATGGATAAAATAGAAGCAGCTAATAAAATTAAACCAAGATGGGCTAATAATGGTACTTGAGGTTGAATCGGTGGATTAGCGGATTGAAAGGCGATCGCCTCGTATAATAAAAGAGGTAAAATCATAGTCATAAAAAATAATAGTACTCCCAATAATTTACCAAGGGCAACTACCCAATTAAAAATAGGGGATGTAGCTAATAACTCGATAGTCCCTTTTTTCCTTTCCTCTGCATATAAACCCATCGATAAAATTGGCAAAATAAATAGACAGATAGAACCAATTATACTAAAGAAACTCTGTAAAAATTCATAGGCAACATCGATGGGAATATCATTGCCTAATTGTTCTTGTACAGCTACCGCTTGAATAATACCCTGTTCACCTAACAAAATAAATACAAAAAATAAACCAGATATAAACCAAAATATTCCAGCAATACTGAAGGCTAAAGGTGAGGCAAAATAAGATTGCAATTCTTTCTGTAAAATAGCTATTATATTGGTAATTATTTTCATGTTTTAATTAATCTTGTTAACAGTTCATTTATAAACAAACCATTAATAAATTGTTGTAGTTGTAGTTGTAGGGTGGGTTAGGCAACAACTAATTAACAGTTTTTACCATTCAATTTTAAATTAGCCGTAACCCACCACTATTTTTATGCTTGATTGATCTGAGTTAAATACAAGAATTATGAATTATAAATTATGAATGATGAATTACCCACGCCGTCGGCTTGGAATAAGGAATTATTTTTCGAGAGTTTCACCTTTAAAAAGGCGATGCTCGTATCCTCTATTTTTTTGGTCAAAACTATCATAACTATAACTGTTTCATCGGTTGGGTTAGAGAGAGCATAACCCAACAAGATCATTATTTGTGTTGGGTTTCAGCTTGTTTAACCCCACCTACAATTACTGCGATCAGAAACAGAGAAAAAACTAGAACTTAAAGACGGTACGAATTAGACCCACGATCGCATTTTCTCCTTCAATGTTGCTATTTCCACGAAATATAGCGTACAAACCAGGAGTAATAGAAATATTATCATTTAGAGGGAATTTATATTGACCTTCCACAATCCATGGTTGCTGACGATCGCGTCCGAAAGTACCATCCACATTAGTAACACGAGGAATTTGTCCACCGGCAATCGAAAGAATAGCACCTTCTTTGAGTAAATCAAGGAAGGAAAAATTAATATTCCAAGTGAATAAATCGGCATTATCTCCTTTACGATTCATGCCAGTGCTGTCGTGGGAGTGTCCTTTAGCAAAAGACCAACCTACCCAACCAGCAATATTCATAAAATCACCAATCATCCAACTAGCCTGTAAACCCACATTCTCAGAACTTGTTGCAGCTCCACTAAAAGGATCTCTCGCCCCCCGGAAACCACCTTTACGAGAACCATCAGGATTCAAAAATTCTTCACTAATTTGACGGGAAACGGTGGAAGTGAAATTACTGCCAGTACTCCCAGTTAAGTTGCTTTCCCCTTCAGCAAAATAACTGTGCATATAGGCAACAGCTAAATCTAAACCATCAAAGGGATTAAAGCCAAATTGTACCCCCGTACTGTAAGTACCATTAAATAGACCATTTCCCGAACTTGGATCACTCCCATTAGCCGCTAAATAAGAAGCCGTAATATCGAACCAATCAGTTACATCAAATTTTAAACCGATACCAGTATCACCGGGTTGACGATAAATAAAGGGATTATAACGATTGACACGGGCTAAAGCACCTTCTGCATCTTGCCCCAAGAAAGGATTAACGGTGTCATAAATATCTTGAGGTGGAACCGCAGTACCAACCCAAAAAGTAGCGAAATCAGCTAAAGGAGCTTTATAATAAGCACGATCAAGTATCACATCATTATCGGTATTTTGTTGAAAATTAAGGCGAGCCATGTCAGTACCTATAGCTTTACCTAAATCGGGAATATTACCTGCCGCCAAACGAACCCTCAAAAGATCTTTGCCTGTAAAGCTAGAATCAAGAGTTAAACGAACTCGATCGCTTAAAGTTGATTGTATATCAGAATCTTCAGCATCGTCCTCAGAAGAAAGTCCTCGATAGCGTTGATCTTCTTTAACTTCGGCATCTCCCACTGCCACAAAAGCCATGATCACTTCCCCTTTTAGTTTAGTGGTGGTAGAAAATTGGTGATCTTCTAAGAAAGCTACACGGCCTTCTAAGTTATCTACTCTTGCCCCTAGCATTGCTAATTCATTTTCAAATTCTTTCATTAAGCGTTTGAGAATTTCGAGATCTTCTCTGATAACTGCACCACTAAGAGCTATTAAACTTTCAATTTTCTTAACACAGGAATTTAATCCAGAGGCAAACTCATAGCGACTTGTAGCTCGATTGCCTCTGTAAGTCCGATCGGGATACCCAACTAAACATTCATAACGCTCAACTAAACTTCTCAGTGCTTGATAAGCCCAATCAGTAGGATACACATCTCTCAATTGGTTAACAGAGTTAAGCTGTTCCATGGGCTGGTTTTTATTGTACTGATTAATTTGTTGGATGGTTGATTCAGTAGCATTTAGTTCATTAGCACTAACTGATTTAACCGTTACACTATTGCCGAGCAAAGCTAGTGAAGTAATTATCGGAGTCGTTACTAAATAACGCTGGCTTAAGTTTAACATTGGCAAAATTTCCTCACACCTTTTAATATTTGTCTATTATAAATCTTAATGAATCCCCTGTTAGGTAATCATTCGTATTTATTAAATTGGTTGTTTCCAGAGGTTTTCAGATTAATAAATTATAGTACTATTTTTAAGATGACAATGATTTATAGCTTGCACAGGCAAGATGCCTGTTTTACTGAGATCTTGCACCTTATGTAATAATATTGTCGGTTTTAAATTTAGAATGCGCGAATTTACAATGAGCGTAAAAGATATTAAACGTTTAAGATACGAGAAAATAGTTAAATACTGTTTTTTCGCTATAAATTCCCTTAATCTCTCTTTTTCTTTCCCGTTTGCCCTTTGTTGAAAAAGTTTGAGTATTATTGTAGGGCTTGCAAGATCTGTGTTTTAGGCTCTTGTTCTGATTTGAAAAAACACTGTCAGTCAAATTATAAGCCAATTATTTCTTATTAGGCAAAAATTGATTATTTAACTCAAAAAAAAACAAGGAGTAGTTTTAGCCCCTTGTGCAAAAAAAATTAATTATCTTTTCTGTCTAACCTTGAGTAAAAAAATCTCAAACTAGATTAGAACTTAAATACAGAACGGAGAACCCCCACCACAATCGTGTCATTACTAGAGTCATTATTAGGATTGAAAACAGCATAAACACCAGGGGTGAGGGAAATATTATCATTGATAGGGAATTTATAATTACCTTCCACAAGCCATGATTGATCACGATCACGTCCAAAAGTTCCTTCTACATAACCGGCACGGGGTAATTGTCCACCACCAACGGTTAACACAGCACCTTCTTTACCTAAATCAGGGAAGGAGACATTAGTACTCCAAGTCCAGAGTTCAGTCCAATCACCACGACGGCTTGTACCAGTGCTATCATGAGATTGTGCAGTAGCACTAGACCAACCACCCCATGCAGAAATATTTAACCAGTCAGCAACTCTCCAGTTACCTTGGATACCTACGTTCTCAGAAGTAGTTGCAGCACCAGAGAAGGGATCTCTTGCCCCACGGAAACCGCCACGATCACCAAGAAGAGAGAGAGAATTAGAAACACCACTGGAATAATTACTACCTAAACCACCACTTAAGTTAGCACGAGAAGCAACATCAACCCCATCACGGGAGCCATTGAAGTAACTATGCATATAAGTAATACCTATGCCAATGTTCTCGGTGGGATAAACACCAAGTTGAACACCAGCAGAGTATTCACCATTAAACAAGCCACCACCACGACTAGGATCACTTCCATCTCCGCTTAGATAACTTGCAGTAATGTCAAACCAGTTATCAAAATCATATTTAAAAGCTATACCAGTATTACCGGGTTGGCGATAGACAAAGGGATTGTAACGGAGAGCACGGGATAGAGAACCAGTTCCATCGCTTCTGGTGTAAGGAGCAAAAGTTTCGTAAATATCTTGAGGAGGCAAGGCCGTACCAACCCAGACAGTCGCATTGTCATTAAACAATGGAGTCTTGTAGTAAACACGATCTAGTATGACATCATTGTCAGTTCTCTGTTCAAAATTTAGACGAGCTTGATCCGTACCAAAAGCTCTTCCTAGACTAGGAACATTAGCGGCGGCTAAACGAACTCTCAATCTGTCTTTACCAGTGAAGCTACTATCAAAAACTAAACGAACTCGATTACTTATGGTTGCTTGATCATCTACTTCCTCTGGATCTTCAACAGAATCAATAAGATCCTCAGCTAATTCCTCTCCCAGATCGGCAACAGCCTCTTCAAATTCTTCTTCTGTTATCTCTCCGGCATCAAAAGCATCTTCAAGTTCTTCAAAGTCATCGGCAAATTGTTCCCCGCGTTCTTCCAATCCTGAACGAGTGAAACTAGTACCATAAATTACTTTAGAAGAAAAGGTATTTCCAAAATCAGCTAGAGGAGATGTACTAGGTAAGCGATAGAATTCATTTAATTTAAAATCATTATCACTACCATAACCTTGAGCAGAAATGATCACTTCCCCTTTCAATTTAGTAGTGGTAGAGAATTGGTGATCTTCTAAGAAAGCGACACGGCCTTCTAAGTTATCTACTCTTGCCCCTAACAGAGCTAACTCATTTTCAAATTCTTTCATCAAGCGTTTGAGAATTTCGATATCTTCTCTTATCACTGCCTCACTAGCCGCAATTAAACGTTCAATTTGTTGCACACAGGCATTTAAACCCGCCGCAAACTCGTAACGACTCAAGGCACGACTTCCTCTGTAGGTACGATCGGGATAACCCACAATACAACCGTAACGCTCAACCAGACTTCTTAAGGCTTCGTAAGCCCAGTCAGTAGGAGATACATCCCTAAGTTGCCCCACAGATGTCACCTGCCCCATAGGACTTTGGTTGTTGTAATGTTGGATTTCCTGTAAAGTAGCATCTACATCATTAGCACTAGCAGAGTTAATATTCACTCCACTACCTACTAAGGCTAAAGCCATGATAGTAGGTGCTGTCACCATATAATTTTTAATCATTTTTAACATAAGCTAAAAGCTCCTCACACCTAAATTATCTACTAATTTATATTTTAGTCGATTTACTATTAATAATCATAGAACAATTATCAGCAAATAACCAATAAAAATATCTCTCACTAATTTATAAGTTTAATTAATATTGTTAGTTATATTGATTAGTACTTGATCAATGCTGATATTAATAGTAAATAGTAAAAGTTAAGAAAAGTTTAAAATTAGTTAAAATTTTCACAATTTGTTTTCGTACCAAATAGATTCGATCTGTTGAGCGATTAGTTTCCCTTGCTCAAGATAATATTGTTGTTGATCATCGTTCAACAAAACCGTAACATGACCTAATTTGCGTCCTGGGCGAAATTCCTTTTTCTGATACCAATGGACAAAAGCCTGTTCAATTTTGCTGATTTCGGCTAATTTTGCTGGATAATCTTGACTACAGTTTTCTGTCCCTAATAAGTTAACCATTAACGCCCCTTTACTTTTTAAACTTATCTCTCCTAATTTTTGTTCTGTCACGGCTTGTAATTGCATGGCAAATTGAGAAGTAACACAAGCATCTAAGGTATAGTGTCCAGAATTATGAGTACGTGGGGCTGTTTCATTGACTAAAATTTTGCCTTCAGTGGTTAAAAATAATTCAATCCCCAACACACCAACATAATCTAATTTAGTTAATAATTTCGTGGCGATCGCTTTTATTTCTTTAACTTGAATTTCATCTAATTGTGCAGGTGCAATTACCCAACGACAAACTTGTTGTTGCTGATAGGTTTCGGTGACAGGATAAATTTTGATCTCGCCATCAACACCACGAGCCGCCATCACGGCTAATTCTTGGGAAAAAGGGATAAATTCTTCTATTAATAACGGTGTGTCTTGAAATTTATTTAAAGCCTGTTCTAATTCAGTGTCAGAGTTAATAATTACCGTACCTTGCCCATCATAACCATGACGACGGGCTTTTAAAACTAGGGGAAACTTCAATTGATCAAAATCTTGAGGAGAATTATAGGCTTGAAATTGGGGTACTGGTAAACCAATATCTATTAGAAAACAGCGTTGTTGATATTTGTCTAACAGAGGTGCAAGACTAGATAACGTAGGACGAAAACAAACTCCTTGGTTGGCTAACTGTTGTAATGCGGTTAAGTCCACAAATTCGTTTTCAAAAGTAATTACATCACAATAACTAGCTAATTTAGCAGTGGCACTAGCATCTGCGATCGGTGCTAAGATAACTTGTTGAGCTAAACTAACCGCAGAATCATCGGGATTAGGAGTTTGTACGAATAATTCTATGCCTAAACTAGGGGCTTCTTTTGCCATCATCCATGCTAATTGTCCACCTCCAATTACTCCTACTCTAGTCATGGTAAGTTTTTTTTATTTACCTAATTTCCTTTTCTTCCCCATAAGTTTAGCAAAAAATTTCTCTAGGATGAATAGGTGATTTCTCTCAAATATTTTCAAGGCGATCGCCTAAAGAGGAAAAAAACCCGTAGAACAGGCATTTTGCTTGTCGAGAAAAAACCGAACAAGCATCTTGCTTGTCGAGAAAAAACCCGTAGAACAAGCATCTTGCTTGTGGAGAAAAAACCCGTAGAACAAGCATCTTGCTTGTGGAGAAAAAACCCGTAGAACAGGCAACATGAGCTGTGGTGGAAAGTCAAAAAAAATAAACAGCCGAGACGGCTGTTCTACGGGGGAAAAAACTCAAATTACGGGTAAATTATGATTAATATTTGTTATTTAAATTTTGATATTGAAGTTTTTAACAAAATACCTTAAATTATTATGACATATTGAAATGCGTTATATATAAAAAAGAAAATATGATTAATTTTCAACCATCGGATGACCTTGAAATTCGTTACCGTAATTTGCCTCATTGGGAATTAGGTGGTTCAATTTATTTTATCACTTTTAATACTTGGAATAAGTTCGAGTTAAATCCTTCTGCTCGTCAAATTGTCTTTGATTCTTGTCTATTTTTTCACACCAAACGTTATCAAGTTTATTGTTTTGTGATTATGCCAGATCATATTCATCTGCTTATACAACCGTTCATTAAAGAAGGGGATAAATATTGGTCATTGGCAAGCATTTTTCATAGCATTAAAAGTTATAGTGCTAAACAAATTCCTCAAGTTATGACTCATATTGGGAGAATTTGGCAACCAGAAAGATACGATCGAATTGTTCGCAATGAAGATGAATTCCAAGGTTATTGGCATTATATTCGTCAGAATCCTGTTAAAGCCAATTTGGGGCGATCGCCTGAAGAATATCCTTTTTTCTGGCAGGTAGAATAGCAATCCCATATTCCCAACTGTAGAACAGGCAACATGAGCTGTGGAAAAAAACCAACTATTCCACGGGGATAAATCTCTCAATAAAAAAGAACAGCCGAGACGGCTATTCCACGGGGATAAATCTCTCAATAAAAAAGAACAGCCGAGACGGCTATTCTACAGGGATAATCTCTCAATAAAAAAGAACAGCCGAGACGGCTATTCTACAAAAAAATGAACCCAAGCCAATATTTTTTGATAGGATTAACTTGTAGTAATTAAAAAAGCTAGGGCGGAATTTTTATGGCAAAACCCCGTAGTGTTTATATTTGTAGTGGTTGTGGTGCTGAATCTTCACAATGGTTTGGTAAATGTCCTAGCTGTAATGTTTACGGTACTTTAGAAGAAGAAATAGTTAATGGTAATAGTAAGGGTAGTTTTACCCGTGCTGGTTGGCAATCCCAGACTCGTCAAAAAGTTAAAGTTGAGGCGACGGCGAAACCCAGAGCATCAGTAAAGTTTTCTGATATTACTGATGAAGAGCAACCTCGTTTTAAGTCTGGCTATCAGGAATTAGATCGGGTTTTGGGTGGTGGCATTGTACCTGGTTCATTAGTATTAATAGGGGGAGATCCAGGTATTGGTAAATCGACTTTATTACTACAAACTGCCAATCAACTAGCCAGTCGTTTATCTAGAATTCTTTACGTTTCCGCAGAAGAATCAGGGCAACAAATAAAAATTAGAGCTTCTCGTTTAGGGGTGGGTGTGGCAGAAGAGATAATTGAGACTGATAACCAGAATCAGGACAATAAGGGGAGTAATCACAATAGTAATCATCAGCAAGTATTAGTACCTGAAGAAGATCAAAAAATTGACAGTATCCACAATCCAGAAGCTCATTTATACGTAATGCCAGAAACGGATTTGGAAGAAGTTTTACGGGAATTAGAATCTCTCAAACCCCAAGTTTCTATTATTGATAGTATTCAAACTCTCCACTTTGCAACTCTCAATTCAGCTCCGGGTTCGGTTTCACAGGTAAGGGAATGTACCTCCGCTTTAATGCAAGTGGCGAAACGAGAAAATATTACTTTATTTATTGTTGGTCATGTTACCAAAGAAGGGGCGATCGCAGGTCCTCGTGTCTTAGAGCATTTAGTGGATACAGTGTTATATTTTGAAGGCGATCGATATGCTTCCCATCGTTTACTGCGATCGGTAAAAAATCGCTTTGGGGCTACCCACGAAATTGGCATTTTTGAAATGGTAGATCATGGTTTGGATGAAGTTTCCAATCCCTCGGAATTATTCTTGAGCAGTAGAGATGAATTAGCTCCGGGTACAGCAACGATCGTTTCTTGTGAAGGTACAAGGTGTCTAGTGGTGGAAATTCAAGCCTTAGTTAGCCCCACCAGTTACACTTCTCCTCGTCGCTCAACCACAGACGTTGATTATAATCGATTGCAACAAATTTTAGCGGTATTAGAGAAAAGAGTGGGTATTCCTTTGTCTAAATTAGATGCTTATGTCGCTTCCGCTGGAGGCTTGAAAGTTGAAGAACCAGCCGCAGATTTAGGTATGGCGATCGCCCTTGTAGCAAGTTTTCGCGATCGAGTAGTAGATCCTCGTACAGTATTAATCGGTGAAATTGGTTTAGGGGGGCAAGTAAGGTTAGTGTCGCAAATGGAACTGAGATTAAAAGAAGCGGCGAAATTGGGCTTTAAACGGGCGATAGTACCCAAAGGACAAAGTTATCCCAGTGATTTAGGCTTAGAAGTTATTACGGTAGGAAAAGTGATAGATGCGATCGTTGTTGCTATTCCTCATCCACAATCTCTGGAAGAAAACGATGAAGAATAAACAGTGGACAGTTGAATATTTGAAGTCCTCGGTGAAGGTTGAACATTGTTCACGCTTTGTCCACTTAAGGACTCAAAACTTTAACCCACCTTGAACTCAAGTTCAAGTCTAATAGCATCGAGTCCATTAAAATGGACTATGGTTTGGAGTTAGGGTGATGACTTTGTGGCAAATTCTCAAAATCAATTCATACACTTTATCAATCAACCGCCTTGCAATAAATCGCGCAGCGTTGCGAGGCAAGTTTACAGGCAAGATGCCTGTACCACGAAGCAATTCTCTTGGCTAATAGCGATCGTTCATTAAAATGAACTAATGTTTGTTAATCTCAGTTCAATTTATTGAACGTAATCTATTAGCCATGAAATTAATTTCATGGCGAGATCAAGAAAGAGTTCTAGGGCGTGAAATATAATGCTTTATTTCCCTTAAAGTCATCACC
>CAJHXH010000863.1_pt1 | contig 26050 bp, 26 predicted proteins | sample 9198571 | NCBI WGS metagenome assembly CAJHXH01 (sample SAMEA7708301, study PRJEB35096) | sediment metagenome | biome: marine neritic benthic zone biome [ENVO:01000025]; feature: sediment [ENVO:00002007]; material: shallow marine sediment [ENVO:03000034] sea grass bed [ENVO_01000059] ... | reverse complement strand
TTCTAGCGATCGTACTATTAAAGAATATTGTGACGAAATTTGGGATGCTCAATCAGTAAAAATCAAATTAAGTGACTAATAACTAGACATTCTACTTGATTAAATTAAACGTAGGGTGGGCATTGCCCACCTTATTTAGGGCAAGATTCAATACGTCAATCGACTTTTTCAGCAAGCCCTACTTAATAAAAGGTGTTAGATGTTAGGCATTAGGTGCTAGGTTTAATAGTTTTTAAGTATTTTAGAGACGGAGAAAGTAATTAGAGCTGAGTCTCTCGAATCATTGCTGAGAGGGCGTTTTGGATAAAACTATCTTTTGTTTATTTACGTTGATCTACTTAATAGAGACTCGTTGACAAGAAATTTTTGTCTTTGGTGATAGTTTTAAAATCAGTAGTGGGTAAGTTAGGTTCAGAGAGAAAAAAACAAACTTCTAAATTAAATCACAGGACAAACAAAACTATGAAACCCGAAGTAACTTTAAAATACTTATCCTATATCCGTAACAAAAAACAAAATGGAGAAGAAGGTTTTACCTTAATCGAACTCTTAGTTGTTGTAATTATCATCGGTGTATTAGCCGCAGTCGCCTTACCGAACCTCTTAAACCAAGTCGGTAAAGCCAGAGAAACTGAAGGTAAATTGGGAGTGGGAACTATTAACAAAACTCAACAAAGCTTTCACGTTGAGAAAGGGGTATTTAGCCAAGATTTAACTAACGCCGATTTACAAGCAAATAATGCTTTAGGTGTTGTTGTTCCTGCTAGTAAATACTATGATTTTGCGGTTACCGCCACTGGTTCTGCTACACTTGCTTCTGTTACTGCGATTGGTAAAGATACAGGTGGTACGGCAGATAATGGTGCGGCTCAAGGTACAAGAGATTTCATAGGGATGACTGCATTTGCCCCAGGTGCTGGTGCTTATGGTAGCATTATTTGTCAAGCAGACGTTTCGGGTACCGGAGTTGCTACCACTGCAGGTGCTGGTGTGCCTACGATCGGTACTGCCGCTGGTACTGGTTGTGTGGCTGGTGACACTGAGATCAAATAAGTTTCTTGTCTATTTATCAATATCAATCCTTCACAATCTAACAGGAAACAAAAGGAAGAGTGTGGAGGATTTTTGTTGATGATCAAATTAGGAAGAAAACAGAAGAAAACAGGAAAAAGTATGCCTCTTTAAGACTTTTAAAACAGCTTTTTAGGTAATAGCTAATCGATAATAAGTATAAAAATTAACTAAAACTATCCTAAAAATTAATTTTAAATATTCGCCTTGTTAAGTTTAAGTGTACTGTTGCAAGATCTCAGTATAATATTCAATTGAATAAGGCGATTTCTCAAAAAGATAATAGGGGTAATCTAAAATATAACCAAGGCGGTTCAAAACCTCAAAAATGATGAAGTTTAAATCACTGATCTCACTACTTTTAAGGAACTATCTTAGCCGAAAAACAGGAGGTTTCACTCTCATGGAACTAATGATAGTAATGATTATTATCGGACTCTTGGTTGCCGTTTCGGTTCCAGTTTTGTTCTCCCGAGTCGGCAAAGCACGGGAATCAGAATTGTTAGTGACGATGGGAGCTATGGCTCGTGCTCAACAAACCTATCATGTTGTCAATGGAACATTTGCCCTAACCCTTACTGATTTAGAAAATGAGATGGGTACTATTTCTGTTGAATATTACGACGTCGATCACATTACAGGAGATAGTTCTAAGGTCAAAATGCAGGGGGTTCCACTTGATGGGAATAAAGATCAAGTCCGCAACTATGCCTTTGGGGTTTATTTCCAGAATGGATTATTTAATCGGGTAACTTGTCAAGGTGAATTAGTTGGTAGTAATGTTCAGGTAGGAGATCTTCCCACTGATCCTTGCACTGATAATGGAAGGAAAATGTAGGAATTAAAAATAGAGAAAAGCAAAGGATAGAAAGTAGAAGCTAAACTTATAAAAAGATTGGATCTTTTTTTAATGTCAAACATCTTTCTTCACATTGCTATAATATCATTGTTGATATTATCTTCCCTACAGTTATATTTTAATCATGAGTTTATTCAATCTTGTTTCTTGCTTTCTTACTTTAGCTGTTTCTCTTGGAGGAATTGTTTTTATACAAGCACAGCAACTTGAAATGATGAACGAGAATGTCAATAGAGATTATCAACGAGAAGCAGAGAAAGAGCGTCTTTTTTTAGAATTTCAACCGAAAATTCCTCGTTTTGGCTTAGAAAATCTTTGGGCAGATTGGAACTATCTTCAGTTTATTCAATATTTTGGCGATCGACTTGCCCGAGAAAAGACCGGATACCTACTTACTACAGAATTTTTTACCTCTATCGTCCAAGATGATCCTCGCTTTATCTCAGCGATACTTATGCTTTCCACCTCAAACTCTCTCTATGCTGTCAGCCCTGAGACTACAGTACAATTAATGGATCAAGTCCTTCAGCAAATTTCTCCCGAATTAGATCCCCTGACTCCCTATGTGTGGAGCTATAAAGGGGTTGATGAAATGCTCTTTTTAGGGGATATGAAAGCCGCTCAACATTCCTATGAAATGGCGGCGGAATGGGCCTTAAAAACGAACGGAAAAGATAAAGAAGCTGTTGCCCAGCGAAATCGGCAAACTGCCGTTTTTCTCGCTGAAAACCCTGATAGTAAAAAAGCAAAAGTAGCAGGCTGGAGTTTTATTCTTAGCGGTGGGCTGAATGAAGAAACACAAAAATTGGCAATTCAAGAAATTATCTCCCTTGGTGGAAAAGTAACCCCAACTCCTGAAGGTGGTTTTCAAGTGGAATTTCCTGATCAAGATTAGACATCAAATTTACTTCTTTTTCCAAACCGAACTTTAAGGCAAATTTAGTCTGAAAGCTCCAGCAAAATATAGGTAAAAGTTTCTAATTTAGTAAAAAGTTCTTGAATTTCCTTACAGGCTTGGGCTTCTGTTTTAGTATTTAAAGTAACTGGAGCTCTTGGCTGAAGGAGAAGCCAACGCTCTAATAAACTAACAAAAGACTGAGGAGAATCCCATAGGGGTAACAAACAAGAAGCAAATAAACTATCAATGGAAATAGGCACAATTGTCGGTAAGGGAATATATTGACTGATGGTAAAACTAATTCGCTCTGCAATTGCTTGGTGTAAATCTTGTTTAACCTTTTCCTGTGCGAGTACTGGATGAATATGAACTTGACAGGATAACCATTGTTGCTCAGACCAATTTAAAGGAGAGACGGGAAGGGGTGTATCATCTTGTTGTATTGCCCAAAAATCTAACAATCGGTGTATAGGCTCAAAAAGTTCAAATAATTGTAATTTTTCTGCTTCTGATGCTTCTTCTAATCCCCACTGCCAAAAAACAGGCAAATTTTCTGGATCTTTGAATAAACTATTAATGTCCCATTGTCGCCAATTTACCATGGATAAAAAGTCTAATTCTGCCACGTCGAGGAAATCAAATAGCTCTGTTATTGTGTAGCCTTTATCTCCCCTAATCAGATAATTAACTAAAATCCATTCTTTGATTAGTTTGGCATTAGGTTTTTGCTGAGATTCAAAATGTTTGAAAAGTTGTTTGAGTTTAACAACATCTTTAAGACTATCTAAAGTATCTTGGACAACTTCGATCGCTGTTTCGGTAGAGGTTTCATCAAATAAACCAAGTAGTTTAAAGGCTTCTTGACTACGGAAAAAAGCATTGCGTTGGTAATAACTATGAAGATTAGAGCGAATAATACCTTGGGGTTTGAGTACAGAACGAAATACTTGTAACATTTTACCGGGGTTGGGCAACAAATAGAGAACTTCATCGCAGTTAATATAGTCAAATTGATAACCTAAAGATGCAATCTCTTCTAAAGATAGTGTATGAAATTCAGCATTGTTAAAGCCATGATGAGCGAAACGTTGACGAGCTAATTCTACTGATTTCGGAGAAATATCAACCCCCACAATTTTGGCTCCTGGATTCGCTAATGCTAGTACCAAAGATTGTACTCCACTACCACAACCAGCATCAAGGATGATTTTATTACTAGGATCTATCACTTGTTGATACCGTAGATAGTAGGGTGTAGTTAAACTATGAATAAATAAACTCTGTAATTTATCCTTGGGGAGATAATCTATGTCTGATTCGGGATAGGGTAAAAAATCATATTGTTGACGAATTTTTTCGTTGAGATTACTGGAGTCAGGGGATGATAGATTCATAATAAGTCAGAGTTTTGTGAGTTGAATTATTTAAAATGATTATATAGCACTAATAAAACCTGTTCAATAGTCGCAATGGAGTTTTCGGGTAAGGATTCTTATTAATTCAGTTAATCGCTTTTAAAAATTCTGTCACAGCGTCATATTGATCATAATAAGTAATATATTTTGTTAATATTTTTATGTCTAAATCAGGAAGTAAAACGCTTTTTTCTACTTGTTGATAATTTTCTTGTAAAGCATAAATTTTTAAGATTCCATCTTGCCAAAACCATACTTCAGGAATATCTATTCTGTTATATAATTCTAGGGTGTTAATTCCCCCACTGGTAACTACAATTTCAATAACTAGATCGGGAATGGCTTTTTTGGTATAGATATTATAGGACTCATCAGGTTCTTTTTTACCCCCTATTTTTTTATTCCCCAGAGTAGCACTCCCCTTACCGTAAAATCTGATGCCTTTTATCCTCATATATGCTTCTAATAAAGCACTAATGATAAATTTTTCTTCTTCATGTTGTAAACTGAGATTCATAATTGCTAAAACTCCATCAAGATAAGTAAATCTTAGACCTCCTATGTCTTGAAAACTTGCTTCAATGATTTCTAATTGCGTCCAAGTAACATCAGAAATTAGTAATAAATTATTTGATTCAATCGGTTTGTCTAGGGTAGTTTTCATAAGTTAAGTATGGGGTATAATGAAGTTTTTTCGACAATGGAGAATTAACGTTTCATTAGTAACGTAAGAGAAATATAGTGTTAATAAAGATTTCTGATTATAACATTTAACTATTAAATTTCTACAAGTAACGATCACATTTAAAGTTTTTGAGGTGGGTGTTGGGTTTCATGCCTCAAATTAAACGACAAGGCGATCATAAATGTATATATATGATGCTTGTTTTTTTATCCACCTTTTTCTCTTTGGTTCATGTCTGAGATGTTCTGAGAACATTAGTGCAGGGTTTATAAAGGATTCTATCTACTCTTGTTCCAAACCAGCAAGGTTGATCTATATTAGGCTGAACAATGTAGAGACGTTGCATGCAACGTCTCTACTGACTTTTGACTTACTTCACCAGTAGCTTTTATGCTTGGTGCAAGATCTCAGTTTTAAGGATATCTTTAGATTTCATGATGTTGATCCATAAATTTAGCTTTAATATCCCTTGAATGCCGCCCTTTAAAACTCTTTGATCTAATTGTTTTTACGAAGGAGAATGTCAATTCAGTAGATAGCAATAGGATTAGCTGGCGAACCTGTCGCCCCTTTCATTTTTAAGGGAGCAAAAACAAAGAGGAATTCGTACACCTCATCTTCTAATAATTGATCTACCTCTAAATTTTCCATAATTGTAATACCATGCTTAACCATAAACTCAATGTGACAGTCAAAGGGACGCTTAGAGTCTTCTCCTGGAAACGCCTCGGTTCCCCAGGTATCTGATCCTACCATAGCCACTTTCTGTTGCGACAAGTAGCGGCAGGCACTAATTCCAGGACCTGGTTCTCCGACATTAAATATTCGGCGGTTTTCGGCCTTCTGTTCCTCACTCAAACTGTCCCAGTTACGACCCCAATATTTGCCATGTCCAGTGTGGAAGATGACCACATCTCCTGGTTGAATGGGGGAGATTTTTTGTTTTTTAATGGTTCCTCGAATATCCGCAACAGTAATTATACCAAGATCTCGGCGGCTTTTCCCTTGAGGAATGGGAAGGCGATCTACTCCCCGATAGCCAGCAACATCTAAAATCACACCTCTGGTAACATAGCCCACTTCCCCTAGTTTTTCTACCCCTAGCTTATTTAATCCGTAGGGGGTGCCAAATTCTTCTAGGAGGTTGCCATTATAGAAGAAGTTTCCTTTGGAGGTATGAACTCCAATATGACCTAAACCGTCGAACTGAGTTCCTACCTGTCCCAGTTCAGCAGAAATATATTCATCGTTATAGACAAGGGAATTATCGCCTCCAGGGCCACCAGTAGGCAGTCCGGGTATGATTAACTTCCAGTTTCGGTTGCCAAAAAAAGGAATGTCCTTTTGGTAAACTTTCCCCAGAGTTACCACTTTCCCCCGCTTGACTAACTTGAGAGAGTCCAATACTTTTTGAGTCCCAATCCAATTGAGGGAACCAACTTGATCATCCGAGCCGAACACAGAAGGAGCCCAATTCTCTCGGAAAGGAGTTTCATCTGCCCTGCTGGGGAGGGAAAAACAACAGGTGAGGAACAGGATGAGAATCACCAGAGAAAGGAAATGACGTTTTGGATCAGATTTCATTGTTCTGTTTAGGTTATGATCTATGACTATTTATTATATTTGTGTGAAAAGATATAGCTTTCCCCGTTAAACTAAACGCTCTTACTTCCGTAATTTTTACGGGGATAATTTCACCTTTTAATTCATTAATATCACCCTCAAAAAAGGTAAGGCGATTACTGTCAGTCCTCCCCATTACCTGAGTGTTATCTTTAGGATTAATATCTTCTACTAATACTTTTTCTACCTGATTTAAGTATCGTTGTGATCTTTCTCCTGCTTTTATTGCTACTAAATGATTTAACCGTTGTAGGCGATCGCTCTTTTCTTCCTCACTAATTTGATTATCCCACAGTGCCGCAGGAGTATTCGGGCGAGGGGAATAGGCGGCGGTATTAAGTTGATCAAAACCAATATCAGACACTAATTGTAAGGTATTTTGGAACTGTTCTTCCGTTTCCCCCGGAAAACCGACGATCGCATCGGCACTAATGGCTGCAGAGGGCATTAATTGACGAATTTTGGCGATAATTTGACGATAACGTTGATGAGTATAACCCCGTTTCATCGCTTTGAGAATCTCATTATCCCCTGATTGGAAAGGAATATGGAAATGTTGACAAACTTTAGGTAACTCATAACAAGCCCGAATTAAACGCTCGGTAAAATAACGGGGGTGAGAAGTAGCAAATCTAATTCTTTCAATGCCTTCGACATCATGAATATAGTAGAGTAAATCGGTAAAAGTATGTTTATGTCTGCCTTCTGCCGTTACACCAGGTAAATCTCGCCCATAGGCATCAATATTTTGCCCTAATAAAGTTACTTCTTTATAACCCTGACGGGCAAGCTCTTTAATTTCTGCCTTAATTGACTCAGGGGTACGGGATTGTTCTACTCCTCTAGTACTCGGCACCACACAATAGCTACATCTTTCATTGCAACCGTAAATAATATTAACCCAAGCAGTAATTTTGCTATCTCGGCGGGGCTTAGTAATATCCTCATAGATGTGAATTGGTTCAGTAGCGACAACCTGATTACCAGCAAATACCTGTTCTAATAAGCTATCTAAACGATTAGCATATTGAGGACCCATTACCAAGTCCAATTCAGGTACTCGTCTTAATAATTTTTCTCCTTCTTGTTGGGCAACACAACCAGCTACCACTAAAGTTAAATTAGGTTGCTCATGTTTTCGCTTGGCTTGCCTGCCTAAATAGGAATAAACTTTTTGTTCCGCATTATCCCTAATGGTACAAGTATTGTAAACCACAAGATCGGCTAAATTAGGATCTTCGGTAGATTCAAAGCCCATATGATCTAAAATACCTGCCATTCTTTCCGAATCTGCCTTATTCATTTGACAGCCAAAGGTGGTAATGTTATAACGGAGATGGTTGTTAGTTATAGTTTCAATCATAATTTAATATAAATAAATATTTTGCTTTAACCTTTCTAGTATAGATCTATCTTTGATTGATCTTGGGCATTAGTACATAAATACGTAAACAAAAAGATATAGCAATCGAAGTAAAGGTTAAGACACCCTGTGAGATTCCTCACTTTGTTCGGAATGACAAGTCTGCCCTCAAAAAAACGTCCTAATCTATCGTTTGACTGCTATAAATGGCTAATAGGCAATCGGCAATGGTAAAGAAAAAAGGGGATTTTTCATGAATGACATCAATGACAATCAATTGAAAGTATTTGTCTATGGTACACTTAAACCTAATGGGAAATTTTACCCTCTCTATTGTCAAGGAAAGACGATACAAGAACAAAAATGTTGGACGAGGGGAAAATTATTTGCTTTATCGGTAGGTTATCCAGGGATGATTGAGGGAAACGATCGAGTTTATGGATTTTTACTGACTTTTGCTTCGATGAGTGAGTTAGAAAATTTAGATAAATTGGAGGGTTATTCTGAGTTAAGAAACCTCGTTGAGAATGAATATGAGCGAAAAAAAGTCTTAGTTTATGATGAGTTTAATCAACCTTTAGATGAGGCTTGGGCGTATTTTATGACTTTGGAAAAGGTAAAAAGTTTACAGGGAGTTTATCAACCTTCTGGTTGCGATGATTCTTCAAAACTTTGAGATTATAAACTTAACGAAATTTATCACAGAAAATCATAATTATCTTTTTTTTTGCTAATAGCATAATTGTAGGTTGGGTTAAACGAAGTGCAACCCAACAAGGATTAATAGTTGGGGGTGTTGGGTTTTGTTCCTCAACCCAACCTACGAAACGATCGCGGTTGAATGCAGAATGCAGAATTTAGAATTAAAAATACCAAGCGATCGCACTAAATTGGCAGAACATGAGTTGATTAATTAGGATAGGTTTATAAGGGAATTTTTGCCAATCGATTTATCCATTCTTCTGCTTCAGAAGCTGACCAAATTAAGATTAATTCATTAATGACAATCTCAATTTCTAGCCGTTTGGATACAATAAGAACACCTGAGCTTTGATCGGTAAGAAGGAATTGGGCAAAGTGGTAAGGCATTGTTTTACGATCGTGAGTGACTAGAATCCTTTTTTGCTCTGTTGCCAAGGCTAATACTTCTAAATCGGTTAAACTGGATAGTTGAGCTTCATAAGCTGTCTGAAAGTCGATCTTTGGTTCTTGTCGTAAAACCCCTGTAACAATAGCCTGATTAAGATCAGCATCGGCTTGATAACGAATAGTCACGATTGAGAGAGTTTTGTTTGATTTTTGGCTGCTATTAATTTTTGATATAAAAGGGGATCGCTAGTTTGTAGGGGTTGTGACATCATTTCAAATTCTTGCTCTTCAGTAGCTAAGTAATCATCAATTTCAGTACGGTTAGCTAAATAAAAAGCAATTGCACCATAAACTTGTTCTAATGTTAATAGTGGGAAGGATTGATGGATACTTTGAGGGGATAATCCTTCTCTAAACTGATAAATCACTGAATCTAGAGAAATTCGAGTTCTTGTGATCCAGTATCCGTTATTTCGGTATTCTACATAAGTTTTGCCTTGAACAACTGCCATAGATTTACAGATATTTATGAAGATTTTAGCTTTATTTTAGCATTGGCTTGATTTCTCCTACAGTAAATCATCTTATTAACAGCGATCGTATTTTAATCATCTCACTCATGAACAACGATCGCACTTTAACTAAATACCATAATTGTAGGTTGGGTTGAATCAAGTGAAACCCAACAAAAATTAAGCGTTAAAAGTTTTGGGTTTTGTGCCTTAATCCAACCTAAAAAGCAATCGCACTTATGATTAGTTAAGATGAGGAATAGAGCGATCGCCTTTTCAACTTGATTAATTGGGAATTACAATACCGAGGATAATCGTATTATTGCCCTAGGACAAATCATCGTGGGGTTGGGCATAATGGTATTATGCCCCTACAATCTCACTATCTTTTAAAATTAAAACATCTGCTGAAAAATCTACCTCCAATCGTCTTTTCTTTAACCACTGTAAACCCATAAGAATTTCTGGAACGTTTATTGTAGCAATAACAGGAATAATAAATTCCTTTCCATCTACGAGTACTTTGCCTTCATATAGATCAAAAAATTCCTCTCCTCTAGCTGTTTGCATCGCTTTTGCTGGTTCTAGTAAAAACCATCCCAAACTTTCAATGTCTTGAATATCCATCGCTAACCATCCTGTGGTGAACCCCGTATCTATTAGTGCTTCTGCTAATAAAATATCACCATCAACACTGATTATGCCAATTTCAAAATATAGCTCGCCTATGTCCCCAAATTTGCCCTCAATCATATTCTTCCACAACTCCCTGTCTCATTAAGACGGAAAGCACCTAATCTTTTGTGGGGATATTTCTGACGAGCTTTTTTATATGCGGTTTCTTCATCTGCATCTATAACATAGTTAGAGCTATCTGGTTCAATGACAATAAACCAATTGTAATTCTCTTTTATTAAGTGTGGTTGAACTTGCTCAAAAATCATGCGACAACGTTTATATAATCTGTCTTGTTCTGCTTTACGTCTTGCTAAGTCCTCTTGTGGAATTGTATATTCGGGAAACAATCTACCTCTATGAACTTGATTTAGGGTGGATTCTGGACTAATTTGACTCATTTTCATCTTAGTTTATCATTACCATTAAATACTATCATAATTTCTTATTTCAAGCCCATTATTAAAATTGATCGCACTTTAACTAAATACCATAATTGTAGGTTGGGTATCTCGAAGTGCAACCCAACAAGGATTAAGTGTTAAGGATGATAGGGTGGAGTGCCTTAATCCCACCTACGAAGCGATCTCATTTTACTCAAGAATGGCAATTTTCCAGCATTCATCGATTTATTGCAGAGGGGATTTATCCGCCGAATTCGGGATTGGATAATGTTCCAGAGATGCCAAGAGGAATTTGGGATGAGTAGGGTGCGTTAGGCGTTTTTGGGATTAATCAAAGGGAGATTTTGTCTGCTTACGCCGTAACGCACCAAAACAACCGATAATGATAACGGTGCGTTACGGTGGATTATTGCATTCAATTTTGTTTGATAGATTGTCGCCACCTAACGCACCCTACGAGATCTTTTACCGTTTTAATACATTAGACTTGATTAATTGGGAATTACAATACCGGGGATAATCGTATTATTGCCCTACGACAAATCATCGTGGGGTTGGGCATAATGGTATTATGCCCCTACAATACCGTCCTCGTAGGGGTTTAACACTGTTAAACCCACATCGTGAAAAGCCTGAAGCCTCGTCAAAAATATTCGCAAAATAAAGCTTGACAAATTCCTAAAATTGTTGTAACCTAAAGGTTGCAGACTTTTGCATAAGAAAAGAACCTAATTACATTACCTTCTTTCCCACCTACACGACCTCCTATGCCTAATGGAAGGTTTCCTTTTGTACTTCGTTTATAGTCTTTGAATGCACCCAACTCATTCTCGTTCAGATACCCCTTGCTACTTTCTGTTCCTGATTCTTCTGTTTTCCATCCTACCATTATATAAAACTCTCTCCACATCTCTATTGGAGAATTATCGTATGTGGGACTTCCTAATTTTTCCCATATTTCTTTTTGCACGCTGAAGCCATATTTCCCTTTTGAATGCTTTGTCCACAAATCATCTATTGTTTTGAGATGAGAACAAGAAATATTGCTATAACTAAGTAAATCAATATTTTTAGAGTAGGCTGAAGACAACATTGCTTTCCATGTTATCTTGTCCGCTTTCCGCCAATCTTTATTTTGAGGTAAATCTTCATAGAAGATGCGATCGGCTTCTCGAGTGACATAACTTAATTCTTCATTGCTTAAAGCCCCACCAACCTGGTAGCGATAGTTTTTATGAGATTCTTCCGTCATGTGGAATTATGAATTATGAATGATGAATTATGAATAATTTCCGAAAATTTGTTGTAGGGGTGCAAGGCTTGCACCCTTTTTGAATTAAGGCTTGTCCTAAATACCATAATTGTAGGTTGGGTTGAACAAAGTGAAACCCAACAAGGATAAAGCGTTGGGGTGTTGGGTTTCGTGCCTCAACCCAACCTACTAAACTAAATTCTAACTGTCAATATTTTTGTAATGTCGAACTCAGGTTAATTAGCATTCTAATGTAGGGAAAATATCTTACTTTATCTCACATTTTCTCACAGACAAAACGAACTTTGTTTTTTTAAGATAGTAATCAAAATAAATAACTTTTCTTAGTTACTGAAAAAGGAAAAAATAAGTAAAAATGTTCTATCGTAGTGTTCGTGATCAATGTAACCCTCCTTCGTTTTCATTACCGAATCAGTTATTATCTCAGTCAGTGCTTCAATTATCACAACCAACAGAGAATTTAGATTTAGTCACCATTAATCACAATTTAATTAACATTAATGCTGACGAGATAGTAATATGGGCAAAGCAACAGTTTGGCAAACATTTAGTGATGAGTACCAGTTTTGGCATCCAGTCTGCTGTTATGTTGCACTTAGTAACGCAAATTATTCCAGATATTCCGGTAATTTGGATTGATACTGGTTATTTACCTAAAGAAACTTATACATTTGCGGAAAAATTAACTAAACGTTTTAATCTTAATCTCAAAGTTTATCAATCCCCATTAACTTCTGCTAGGATGGAAGCCGTCTATGGCAAATTATGGGAGAAAAGAGACTTAGAATCATTGAATTTATACGATCGCATCAGAAAAGTAGAACCGATGCAAAGGGCATTACAAGAGTTAGACGCACAAGCATGGTTAGTGGGATTACGACAAGATAAAACTCAGTTTCGCCAGCAATTAGATTATATTAACAAGCAAGGGGAACAATATAAGATTTTCCCCATACTTACTTGGAATTCTCGTGATATTTACCAATATTTAACGAATCATAACTTACCCTATCATCCCTATTTTGATCTTGGTTATGTTTCAGTGGGAGATTGGCATTCAAGTCGCCCTCTTACTAGTCGTGATGAGGATGAGCGTGATACTCGTTTTCATGGTATCAAACAAAAGTGCGGTTTACACTTATAGCAACTATCCCCGCCTTGATGATGTATTTTTTTTTGCCCACACATTAATTTATGATTACGTATTAGATCGATCTCATCGAAAAAATTTTTTGAGTTAAACAACAAATTTGTTGCTAAAGTATCCTAGAATAGATTAAAAGTAAAGTAAATAATAGTTAAAATTAAGGCAAATCAGGCTTACAGTCTGCTATATTATATAAATTATATTATTATGAGTGAAACCATATTATCAGTCCGCAATTTAACCGCTAATGTTGATGGCACTCCTATTTTAAAGGGAGTTAATTTAGAGATTAAAGCAGGGGAAATACACGCTATTATGGGGCGTAACGGCTCAGGTAAAAGTACTCTTTCTAAAGTATTAACAGGGCATCCTGAATATGAGGTTACAGGGGGAGAGGTTGTCTATAAAGGAGAGAATTTACTGGAAAAAGAGCCTGATGAGAGGGCTTTAGCTGGTATTTTCCTTGCGTTTCAGTATCCTTTAGAAATCCCCGGTGTTAGTAATTTAGATTTTTTGCGAGTTGCTTATAATGCCCGTTGTAAATATTTAGGAGAAGAAGAAATTGATGCTTTTGATTTTGAAGATTTAGTCGAAGAAAAGTTAGAAGTTGTCAAAATGAATTCCTCTTTCTTAGGCAGAAGTTTAAATGAGGGTTTTTCTGGTGGTGAAAAAAAACGTAACGAAATTTTACAAATGGCTTTACTTGAACCAACTTTAGGTATTTTAGATGAGATTGATTCGGGTTTAGATATTGACGCTTTAAGAATTGTTTCTGAAGGGGTTAATCAATTACGTAAACCTGATAATGCTTTTCTGTTAATTACTCACTATCAAAGGTTACTTGATTATATTACTCCTGATTTTGTCCATGTCATGTATGACGGTAAAATTGTGATGAGTGGCGATAAAACTCTTGCCCTTGAATTGGAAAGTAAAGGTTATGAATTTTTGGAACAAAAACAATTGCTAACAGTTAATAGTTAATCGTTAATCGTTAATATTGCAACGAACAAGTTGGTTAGGACACAATAAAAAGATAAAAAAAGTAGAACAGGCATCTTGCCTGTTTAAGAGATGTCCTAAAAAATATAGCGACTGCCATAGTTAATAGTTAATAGTTAATTAATTTAGATTCATAGTTTACCAATCAAGTTTCTAAATTCTAAATTCTAAATTCTAAACTTATGTCTAATATTCTTACAATAAATCCAGAAAGTTTCAAGCTAACTAAAGATGCCTATTTAGGTGGTTTATTACAATTAAGTGAAAGCCAACCTCTTGTTGATTGCCAATCAGAATTAGGCGATTTAATTACTCAAATTCGTCAACAGGCTGCGAATAAAGTCGTTAAATTAAATATCCCGACTACCAAAGAAGAAGAATGGCGATTTACTGATTTATCTGAGTTGCAAAAACAAGATTTTCATTTAGCCAAGCCTGTAGAATTATCAAAGACAATTTTAGGCGGATTTAGTTTAACTGAAACGGAAAATTCTCGCCTAGTTTTCGTTAATGGTTATTATGCCCCTAATTTATCAGATATTTCTGCTTTACCTGATGATGTTTATGTGGGTAATTTAAGTAATCTTGATGAGGATAAAACTCAAAAAATTAGCCAATATTTAGCTAAAGATGAATCTGATAACGAAGTTTTTACCGCTTTAAATACCGCCGGAATCACTGATGCTTTAGTCATTTGGGTTAAAGGGAATACCGAAATTAAAACCCCTATTCATCTTTTACACCTAACAGCGAGAGATGATTTTCCTAGTTTTGCCCAACCTCGTATTTTAGTCGTTGCTGAAGCTAATTCCTCCCTTAATTTTGTGGAATATTATGGTGCAGTAACTTCAGGGTGTTCTGATTCCGTCAGGCAGCAGTATTATTTAACTAATGTGGTGACAGAAGTTTGTCTCGAAGATAATGCCCAAGTTAATCACACCCGCATTCAACGGGAATCTGGGGATGGTTTTCATATCGCTAAAACTCTGGTTACTCAAGCCCGTCATAGCCGATACACTCTCCATGAAGTCAGTTTAGGGGGCAAATTATACCGTCATAATCTGCAAATTCAACAACAAGGTGAGCAAACTGAAACCTATCTTAATGGTTTAACCATGTTGCAGGGTAAGCAAGTTGGTGATACTCACTCTCAGGTTAATTTAACTCAACCTCATGGCACTGTCAATCAATTACATAAATATATTATTGATAATTCTGGGCAAGGTGTCTTTAATGGTATGATTCATGTACCCAAATTAGCCCAATTAACTAATGCAGCCCAACTTAACCGTAATTTATTACTTTCTCCCAAAGCCCGTATTAATACCAAACCTGAGTTACAAATCACTGCGGATAATGTAAAATGCGCCCACGGTGCAACGGTTAGCCAATTAGAAGCCGATGAAATCTTTTATCTGCGTAGTCGGGGTTTAAATGAGTATGATGCTTGTCACCTTTTAATTGATGCCTTTGCGGCGGAAATTTTAGACAAAATACCCTTTAAGTCTTTAAAACAAAGATTAACTCAATGTGTGGCTTGTCGGACTTTAGATTAATTAAATCTTTCGGAAACACTTTTTAAATTTACAGCTAAAGAGTGTTTCACCTCATTTTTAAGTGAGGAATATCCCCCTAACACCTAACCTCTAATACCTAAAACCTCTTTGAACTAATAATTTTTCATACTCAGTCTGGAAGAATCATAAAAATTAAACTGCTAAAAATCTTTGGATGATTTCTTGACTTAAATCCGCCGTATCTCCAGAAGCAACAATTCCTCCCTTTTGCATGGCATAATATTTATCGGCTTGACGAACAAAATGCAGATGTTGTTCAACCAGTAGCACTGAAATTCCCGTTTCCGCAATAATCCTTTTCACTGCTGCCTCAATTTCCAGAATAATCGACGGTTGTATCCCTTCTGTCGGTTCATCTAATAGTAGTAATTGCGGTTTACCTACCAACGCACGGGCGATCGCCAATTGTTGTTGTTGTCCACCACTCAAATCCCCTCCTCGCCGAGATAACATAGTTTTCAGCACAGGGAAAAGAGTAAAAATTTCTTCAGGTATCTTTTCTTTCCCTTTTCTACCTTGGGGTAACGCTTCAAAACCCAATAATAAATTTTCTGCCACTGTTAGACGGGGGATAATCTCTCTACCTTGAGGCACATAACCAATGCCCATTCTCACCCTTTTATGAGTAGGTTTGGGGTTAATCAAAGAATCTTGATAGTAGATTTCACCTGTGCGGGGTGGCAGTAAACCCATAATAGTTTTTAAGAGAGTAGTTTTACCAACACCATTACGCCCAATCAAACATACCATTTGCCCCTTACCCACACTTAAATCAACATCTCGGAGAATATGACTTTCCCCGTAATAGACATTAAGATCATTAATTCTTAACATTAAATCTGTTGTCATTAAAATTTATCCCCAAAAAATGGTATTTTTAGAATTGATAGAGACTCACAACCAGTTTTTCTTTTTTATTCTTAGTTTTCCTAATTTATAATTCAGATTGCTTCGTGCCTCGCAGATTGCTTCGTGCCTCGCATGATTGCCACGGCTTCGCCTCGCAACCTTCGGCCTTCGGCCTTCGGATTCATAATTCATAATTTATTCTGTTTCCGTACCTAAATAAACTTCAATTACTCTAGGATCATTTTGTACCTCATCCATCGTACCTTCACACAAGACAGAACCTTGATGAAGCACTGTAACATTACGAGCAATCTGTCGAACAAATTCCATATCATGTTCAATCACAATAATAGAGTGACTTTCAGCTAAATTTAAAAGGAGATTCCCCACATTTTCCGTTTCTTCATCAGTTAAACCAGCTACAGGCTCATCTACTAATAATAAGTCAGGAGATTGGGCAACTAACATCCCAATTTCCAACCGTTGTTTTTCCCCATGAGAAAGAAACTCTGCTTGTAAATCGGCTTTGGTAACTAAACCAATGGTTTCTAATAAACTGGCTACATTACGGTTTTCCTGAGAAGATACTTTTCTGAATAAAGTGGAAAAAACATTTTTAGTAGGATTAACAGCTAAGTCAAGATTTTCTCGTACCGTTAAATTCAAATATACCCTAGGGGTTTGAAATTTTCTCCCCACCCCGAAACGGGCAATTTGATATTCAGGCATTTTCTGGAGGTTTTGCCCTTTAAAAGTAACTTTTCCCTGAGTTGGTTGAACTTTTCCCGTGATTACGTCTAAAAAGGTAGTTTTACCTGCCCCATTCGGACCAATAATCACTCTTAATTCTCCCGATTCCATGGTAAAATTTAGCTGATTAAGGGCTTTAAAACCATCAAAATCAACGGTTAAATTATCAATGTCTAAAATTTTATCATTCATTTTTACTTACACTTCATTTGCCATCTACTTTTAATTAGTAATTATAATCATTTATTCTGGTTCTGATAAATTAAAATCCACACGCTGATATAAATCCTTTAATAATATTTCCCAATTCACAGACAATAATTTGAAAATAGAATTTTCTTCAGTATAAAAATTAATTAACCATTGACTATCTGACTGTTTAAAATATTGCTCTATTGCGTAACTATATTGATCAATTAAAACATATTCTTGTAAACTAGAAATTGAACGATAAAACCTAAATTTTTCAGTGCGATCGTAACTTTGGGTTGATTCTGATAATACCTCGACAATAATTTGTGGATTAGTTATTGTTAATTTTTTCTTCCCTTCATAAATGGGTTTATCTTTGATAATAATAAGATCAGGATAAGTATAAACATTAGATTGCGGAATCCATAAACGGACATTTTCCATGTATGTATAATAATCTTGATTATTAATTGTCAAAGGGAAATTACGATAAAAATTACCAGCAATTTGATTGTGATTAGTTGTGCCTCCAGTCATTTCAATCATCTCTCCATCTATATATTCATGTCTTAAGTCAGAATTTTCTTCCAGTTGTAAATATTCTTCTTTGGTGTAAGATTTGGTTGGTGCTTGAATAATCATTCATTTAATCTCCTTTTCAATAATCAGAATTATAATTAAACTTATGCTTTTTCCTCTTAGGCTTTTTTCTCTGAATTTTTTTACGATAGCATATTTATCAATCATTCAGATAATTGTATAATTAACAAGATGAAAATAAATAGAGTAAACTGTCAAAGCAGTTATATTTTTATTGTCTTTAATTTCTATTAACAATCTTCTCTCTAAGGATTGTAAAGCAATAATCAATTCCGACATAGGCATTTTAATTTGTGCTTTTAACTCTTCTAAACTAATTTTTTGTTGATCTTGAGTAAGAATCTCCTTATCTTTATTAATTACTATTAGTTTAATTTTATTCTTTTTCCTTTTTCATTGTTTCAATTTTCCAATTTTTCTAATTCTTCTCTTTCTTCCTGTATTTCGGGATTTTCGTCAATAGCAGGGTAGCTAATTACTTCTTTTCGCCAACCTAAACGAGTAATTAATTGTTGGATACCGCCAATAATTCCTTTGGGTAAAACCGTCACCACAATTAAAAATAAAGCCCCTTGAAAAAATAACCAAATTTCGGGAAATTGCTCGCTTAAAAAAGTTTGTCCTAATCTTACCAATAATGTGCCGATAATTGCCCCAATTAAAGTACCTCTACCGCCCACTGCTACCCAAATTACCATTTCAATGGAAAAGGCTACATCCATGGCATTAGGGGTAATAATTCCCGTTTGTACAGTATAAAACGCTCCCGCAATTCCGGCGATCGCACCTGAAAGAGCAAATACTAATACTTTAAACCAAGTGGGATCATAACCAGAAAATCTAACTCGGTTTTCATCATCTCGAATTGCCACTAATAAACGCCCGAATCTACCGCTGGTAAACCAACGACAGAGCAAATAAATTAACAGTAGAAATAGCACCGTAAACTGATAAAAAACTAATTGAGTGGTGCTATCACTTACTAACATTCCAAAAATAGTTTGAGTATCGGTTTTTAGTCCGTTAGTGCCATTAATTAATTTTTGTTGTCCATTAAAAAAGTTGAAAAAGACTAATAATGCCGCTTGAGTTAGGATAGAAAAATAAACCCCTTTTATCCTGTTTCTAAAAATTAAATAACCCAATAATCCTGCCACTAAAGCAGGGATGATAATAATAGCTAAAACGGTTAGAGGAAATGAGTAAAAAGGTTGCCAAATTAGAGGTAATTCTTTCACTCCGTAAAGGGTAAAAAATTCAGGTAATTTCCCTTCAGGAAGTTGTAAATTAAGATACATGGCAAAGGCATAACCACCCAAAGCAAAAAAGATACCATGCCCTAAACTTAAAAGTCCTGTATAGCCCCAAATTAAGTCAATTCCCAGTGCAACAATAGCTAAAGATAAAAAACGCCCTAATAATCTTAAACGAAATTCAGGCAAAATTAGGGGCATTAAGAGAGAAAATAGCAAAATTAATCCGAAGATAACTCCTGCTTCGATAATTAACTTTCTTTTTTGTCGCTTTTTTTGTTCAATGCGAGGCAAAGAAACCTCAATAGTAGAATCATTCATTACTCATGTTAATAGTAAATAGGTTGTCTAAAATTTATAGTTGAATAGGTATAGCAGTGGAGAGTTGACAGTGGAGGTGTGATTTTCATCACAACTTCTTCATATGTAACAAAAAAATCTTGTAAAACAGGCATCTTGCCTGTCTTGCCTATTAACCGTCAACTGTTAACTGTCAACTATAACTCCACTCCTCTCCCTTTCTGAGGAAAAATACCAGCAGGTTTAACTTGTAAAAAAGCAATAATTAAAGCAAAAACCATCACTTTAGCCATGCTGGTAGTCGCAAAAAAAGTAAAGAAATCCATCACAGGTTTGAGGGATTCTTGATTCATCATCATCAAAGCTAAAGTACCTGAACCAACTAAATAGCTAATAATACCTATAGCAAAAGCGGCAATAATCGAACCTAATAAATTGCCCACTCCCCCCACCACTACCACCATGAAAGCATCAACAATATAATTTTGCCCAGTATTTGGACCTACTGAACCAAGTAAACTAATGGCGACTCCTGCAATACCTGCTAAACCTGAGCCTAAAGCAAAGGTAATGGCATCAACCCTGGCGGTAGGAATTCCCAAACAGGCACTCATGGTACGATTTTGAGTGACGGAGCGAATTTTTAAACCCCAACTAGATTTATTTAAAAACCAGTAAACTCCAATTAAACAGACAATGGTTAGCACAATAATGAAAATTCTGGCATAGGGCAGTTGAAAATTACCGATCGGCAGTCCACCTCTTAACCATTGTGGAGCAGTTACATCAACATTTCTAGCACTGAACCATGCTTTGCTGAGAACTTCATTTCCCGATTGATTGATTAAAATTCCTGTGGTAATGGCGATCGCTCCTGATAATAGCAACGTAATGCCGATGACTAAATTACGAATTTTTAGCCAATTAGCACGACGAGACAACAACCACATGGCACCAAAAAATAATAAACAAAAGATAGTGATGCCAATAGTCATTGACCAACTACCACTACGAACTAATTGTCTTAAAATTAAACTAACTCCCCATGTAGCTAAGAGAGTTTCTAGTGGTCTTCCGTAAAGGAATCTTATGACACTGCGTTCCAGAATTAATCCAGCGATCGCTGCTACAACAAAAGCACAAGGAATAGCCACTAGAATGTAAACATTAAACCAGGAATCACCCAGAGGTTTCAATATATTTTGCACCACAAAAGTTGTATAAGCACCGAGCATCATTAATTCACCGTGAGCCAGATTAATGACACCCATTAATCCAAACACAATTGCCAACCCTAAAGCGGCAATTAATAATACTGAGCCGATGCTAATGCCATTAAATAAAGCTTCAAATAAAGGGAGCATAAGAATTTAGAATTTAGAATGCGCGAATTTAGAATTAGGCTCTGCTGAATAAATCACCAAGCCCAATAGAATAAGGGGGTGAGGCATATTGCATTTAGATAAAAGTGCAAAGTTTTGGAGCAAAATTGGCTAAAATTGCCATCACGACTTTTGTATCTTTTTTAAGATAACAATGTTGAAATGTTTACAAAAATTTAAAATTAAAGTCTAAGATCCTTATTTATAAACTCTTAACTCATTACTCATTACTCATTACTCATTACTCATTACTTAACCATCACCAGCCAATTGACTTGAATAGCAAGCCCTAATTAAGTTTCTTTATATTTACCTCCTTTATTGGGATCAGTCCAATCACAGGCAAAACCCTTAGTTTCTGGCACAAATTGATTCCAAGGAATCGGAGCTACAGGACCATCAGTTGAAGATACAATATTAAATAAACCATCATCTCTAACTTCTCCAATACGAACAGTTTTAGAAATATGATGATTAGGATACATTTTTACTTTACCTTCAGGAGCATCGAATTCTTGCTCCACTGCGGACATTCTTACCTTTTCTAAATCATCAGCAGTACCGGCTGATTCTACTGCTTGTTTCCAGAGATACACCATGATATAAGCAGCTTCCATAGGATCATTTGTAACTCTATCAGCACCGTATTCAGCTTTAAAGGCTTCCACAAACTTTTTATTAGCAGGGGTATCTACAGTTTGAAAGTAATTCCATGCGGCATAATGTCCTTTGAGATAATCCACACCAATTTGTTTAACTTCCTCTTCGGCAATACTCACAGACATTACGGGATATTTATCGGGATTTAAACCTGCTGCCTGAATTTGTTTAAAGAAAGCCACATTACTATCACCATTAAGGCTATTAAAAATTACTCCACCATTGGGTAACGCTGCTCTTAGTTTGGTGATAATTGGGGTAACTTCGGTATTTCCTAGTGGTAAATAGTCCTCTCCAACGGTTGTACCACCTTTAGCCTTTAATTGTTCTTTAATAATCGTATTGGCGGTACGAGGAAACACATAATCAGAACCAACTAAGAAGAAATTTTTGCCTTTATTTTCTAATAACCAATCCACAGCCGGCTCAATTTGTTGATTTGGGGCCGCCCCAGTATAAAATATATTTTTAGAACATTCCTGCCCTTCATATTGCACTGGATACCAAAGCATATGATTTTTCTCTTCAAATACAGGTAAAACCGCTTTTCGACTGGCAGAAGTCCAACAACCAAAGATAGTAACAACTTTATCTTGATCAATTAATTTTCTCGCTTTTTCAGCAAAAGTTGGCCAATCGGAAGCTCCATCTTCAACCACTGCTTCTATTTGTTTGCCTAATACACCACCTGCTTCATTGATTTCTTTAATTGCTAGTTTTTCAGCTTCAACTACCGTAGTTTCACTAATCGCCATTGTGCCACTAAGGGAGTGGAGAATCCCCACTTTAATAGTATCGCCACCATCAGCACCAGAAGTGCCTGTATTATTAGAAGGAGTATTACCTTGACAAGCCTTTAGGAATAAACTACTGGCGAGGGTAGCACCACCATAAATTAAAAATTTTCTGCGTCCGAATCTGTTGGTCATAATAATTTTATTTTCCTCGATCAATACAATTTAAAAACTGACGAGCTAAACTAATCTCAATTAAAAATGTCATATTTGGATCATAAGATAATACTTAAGAATAAATTGTTATCTAGAATACATTTTTTCTTTGCTGTGGGCGAGAAAGATTGATTTTATAAGTATATCAACGTAAGTAAGACATAGTTTGTAATAAATCCTAAAGGGTTTAAAATGTTTATACTGATATCTTGTACCATCTAAATAGCTCACCTCGAAATTAATCCCATATGGCTAAAGCCATTACATACGAACTCCAATTATTTTACGTTTAATTAACTGCTTCTACTTAGTTAGTTTTTGCCAAAATAATCAGGAAGGAAATTATCAATGAATTTTAATTACCAAATTTCGGTAAAATCTAACTCAAAATCTGGTAAAATATCTTCACCAGAAAACTTAACAGGGTTATCTAAAATTTCTACTGGTTGATTATGACGATAAATTTCGACAATTTTTCGTTTAGGATCAATTAACCAACCTAATTTAACCCCATTTTCTAAATATTCTCTCATTTTGGCTTGAACAGTACTTAATTTATCTGAAGGCGATCGCAATTCGATGACAAAATCAGGGGATAAAGGTAAAAATTTTTCTTGTTCTTGTAAGGTTAAACTATTCCATTTTTCCATGATAACAAAAGAAGCATCAGGAGAGCGATCGGCACCATTAGGCAGTTTAAATCCCGTCGAAGAATCAAATACTTTGCCTAATTTTTTTTGACGATTCCACGCTCTTAATTGATAATTAATATCAGAATTGCGATCGCCAGTCAAACCTCCAGTCGGTGGCATAATAATTAAATCTCCTTGGGCATTACGTTCAAATCTTAAGTCGGGATTTTGCTGACAAAGTTGGAAAAAATCTTCTTCTGTCAGTTGTAATTTTAACTCTAATGGTGATGATAAAGAAACCATAATTTTTTTTGCCAATTCTAATTAATTAAAAGAGGAAATAGCGTTGTGCCATTGGTAATATTGTAGCAGGTTCACAGGTTAATAATTCTCCATCGGCTTTAACTTCGTAGGTTTCAGGATCAACTTCAATATTAGGTAAAGCCTCATTTAATTTTAAATCCCTTTTGCTTAATTCACGGGTATTTTTTACAGGTACAGTTTGTTTTTGTAAACCTAATTTATCCTTAATTCCTAAATTTAAAGCCTCTTGAGAAACAAATGTTAAAGAAGTAGAAGCGATCGCACCACCAAAACTAGCAAACATGGGACGCATATACACAGGCTGAGGAGTAGGAATACTAGCATTAGCATCCCCCATTTGTGACCAGGCAATCAAGCCCCCTTTTAAGACAATTTCAGGTTTAACGCCAAAAAAGGCAGGTTGCCATAAGCATATATCCGCTAATTTACCCACTTCAATCGAACCCACATAATCGGCAATACCATGAGTTATAGCAGGATTAATAGTATATTTAGCCACATATCGCTTTGCCCTAAAATTATCGTTTTCTGCCGATATTCCCCCCCTTTCTAAGGGGGGGTTAGGGGGGGATAAACTTTCTAAGGGGGGATAAAGGGGGGATACACTTTCTAAGGTGGAGTTAGGGGGGCTTAATCTTCCCCGTTGTACCTTCATTTTGTGGGCGGTTTGCCATGTGCGAATAATTACCTCACCTACTCTGCCCATTGCTTGAGAATCAGAAGCAATCATACTAAAAGCCCCTAAATCATGCAAAATATCCTCAGCGGCGATCGTTTCTCGGCGAATACGGGACTCAGCAAAAGCAACATCTTCAGGTATATTTTTATCTAAATGATGGCATACCATTAACATATCTAGATGTTCTTCTAAGGTATTCATGGTATAAGGGCGAGTAGGATTAGTAGAAGAAGGCAAAACATTACTTAAACCACAAACTTTAATAATATCAGGGGCGTGTCCTCCTCCTGCACCTTCGGTATGATAGGTATGGATTACCCGATTTTTAAATGCTTCAATGGTGGATTCGACAAAACCGGCTTCATTGAGAGTATCAGTATGAATAGCTACTTGAACATCAAATTGATCAGCTACCTGTAAACAAGTATCAATAGCAGATGGTGTTGTACCCCAATCCTCATGAAGTTTTAAGCCCATTGCCCCCGCTTTGATTTGCTCAATCAACCCCTCTGGTTGACTACTGTTTCCTTTGCCCATAAAACCCAAATTCATCGGGAATGCTTCGGCACTTTCTAACATTCGATAAATATTCCATTCTCCGGGGGTGCAAGTTGTGGCATTTGTGCCTGTAGCTGGACCTGTACCACCTCCCAACATTGTTGTAATTCCAGAGGCGATCGCCGTTTCGATTTGTTGGGGGCAGATAAAATGAATATGACTGTCAATGCCTCCTGCTGTTACGATTCTACCTTCTCCTGCGATTATCTCAGTGCTAGGACCAATAATAATATTCACGTTATCCTGTATGTAAGGATTACCTGCTTTGCCGATATGAGCAATTTTGCCATCTTTAATCCCAATATCAGCTTTAACAATGCCCCACCAATCTAAAATCAAAGCGTTAGTAATCACTAAATCAACCGCCCCGTTTTCCCTCGTAATGGGAGATTGCCCCATGCCATCCCGAATTACTTTACCACCACCAAATTTAACTTCTTCGCCATAGGTGGTAAAATCTCTTTCTACTTCAATCCATAATTCTGTATCTGCTAATCTCAGGCGATCGCCTGTAGTTGCACCATAAGTTTCGGCGTAAGCTCGGCGATCTATTCTGTAACTCATATTTATTTTCCCTTCATTCAACCTGATTTATTGGCTACAGAGAATCATAACTCAACTCAAGAGGATAAAAAAGAATTTTATTAATGATACTTGACATTTTACTCTCAATATGAGAGAATAGTAACCACTTAGTTTATAAAGAGATAATTATAAATAAAATATGTTACATACTGCGAATGAATTTAATCTCACTCAGCAACTTAAAAAAAGATACTGCACGTTACCCTGATGTAAAAGCACAAGTAGAATCATGGTTCGCCACTGTTAAAAAAGCACAATGGCAGAATTTAGAAGAAGTAAAAAAAACTTATCGAGATGCGGAAGCCGTAGGAAATTTTACAGTTTTTAATATTAAAGGAAATAATTATCGTTTAATTGTGGGAATTAACTATCAAACTCAAACAATTTATTACAAATATTTTTTAACACATAGTGAATATGATAAAAACAAATGGAAAAATGATCGCTACTTTGAATAAAAATGTTTATGGTAATCTTTTACAAGAAACCTTACCGAAGGTAATTGAAACGGAAGCCGAATATGAGGAAATGTTGGCAAAAGTTGAAAAAATTTTTTTTGATAAAAATAATAATCCAGAACAACTTAATTTACTAAAATTACTTACTTTATTAGTTGAGGAATACGAAGCTAAAAATTATGCTTTTGATAAACCTCAACCTCATGAAATTTTACAACATTTAATGGAGTCGAATCATCTTCGTCAAGCTGATTTGGTGGGAATTATTGGCTCTAGTGGTGTTGT
>CAJHXH010000115.1_pt1 | contig 26593 bp, 30 predicted proteins | sample 9198571 | NCBI WGS metagenome assembly CAJHXH01 (sample SAMEA7708301, study PRJEB35096) | sediment metagenome | biome: marine neritic benthic zone biome [ENVO:01000025]; feature: sediment [ENVO:00002007]; material: shallow marine sediment [ENVO:03000034] sea grass bed [ENVO_01000059] ... | reverse complement strand
TTTCTCATTCGCAATGGTATTGTGGTGGTAATTAAAAATGCTGTCATTCCCGACAATACTGTTATTTAATCATTTGAGATTTACCTAAATCAAAGTATAAGAAAAAACTATCAATCTAAAGGTTGGACTTCGTAGGGGCATAATATTATTCATTCGTATCAACTTAAGCCACAAATATTTTAGTAGTTAGGTTTCATCGCCCACCAAGAAATAAATTTTAAACCCTTAAGTTGACAAAGCGTAAATATTATTCTGCTCCTACAATTAAATAGGATTATTAAAAATAACTGACTTTGAAAATCTGATCGATGATTAATTAATCTAAAGCGATCGCCTCCTTTATAAAAAATTATATATTTTAAGCACCGTAGGTTGGGTTGAGGTACGAAACCCAACAAAAATACAATTAACAACACAATTAACGGATGTTGGGTTGCACTTCGTTTAACCCAACCTACAACAATGCGATCGCCTAAAATTACAAAACTGATCGCCGTTTCATCTACAATAGAATCTAATCAGTTCGTAGTAAGCCTCAACTACAAACGATCTCTCTTCCAATTAAAATAGAAACAAAGATTAATCGTAAATTTTTGATTATTAATAGTTATGACAGAGACAGAATTTCAAACAATTATTCAAAAATTAGATCGCTTAGATAAAGATAACCAACTTTTATCCGAAAAAATTGAATTGTATCGCACAGTCAGTCAAGAACAAATCAATTCTATTCGTTCCGAAGTTGAATCAAATCAAAAACAAATTGAAGCCTTCCAACAAGCTAATCAACAACAAATAGAGGCTTTTCAAGAGGCAAACAAACAACAAATAGAGGCTTTTCAAGAGGCAAATAAACAACAATTAAATGTTTCTTTGGGTGTTCTTGTAACCGCCGCAGCAGCAATTCTTGCTAGTGTCGTTTTAGGCATGGCAAATTAAACTATTGATGATGAAAGTTCAGTTACACTAAAAAAAAAAGATTTAAATTGACTTTTAAAGAGGTGAAACAAAGAAAACTAATTACTTATTTCAAGGTAAAAATCTTATTGCTTAGGTAATTTTAAATTGTAAATTATAAATTATTTCTTATATTCTCGATGCTGAAACATAAAAAAATTTTAGTTGCTTTAGGTGGTGGTATTGCTGCTTATAAAGTATGTGAAGTTATCTCGCAATTATTTCAACAAGGGGCGGAAATTGAGGTAGTCATGACGGAATCTGCCCAGAAATTTATTACACCGTTAACAGTTTCTACCTTAGCCCGTAAACCTGCTTATACTGATCAAGATTTTTGGCAACCAATTCATTCTCGCCCTTTGCACATCGCTTTAGGAGAGTGGGCTGAATTAATGGTAATTGCCCCTTTAACGGCTAATACTCTCGCTAAATTAGTCCATGGTTTAGCGGATAATTTATTAACCAATACCGTCTTAGCTTCTAATTGCCCCATTATCGTCGCCCCTGCTATGAATACCGAGATGTGGTTACAATCGTCTGTACAAGCAAATTGGCAATTATTAACCCAAAATCCTCGTTATTTCTGTTTAGATACTAATTCTGGTTTACTAGCTTGCGATCGCATAGGGAAAGGGAGAATGGCAGAAGCGATGGAAATATTAACGGCGATTGAATCGATAATTTGTAGTGGAGGGAAACGAGATTTAGTGGGCAAACAGGTGTTAATTAGTACTGGAGGCACAAGGGAATTTTTTGATCCAGTCCGCTTTATCGGCAATCCAGCCACTGGTAAAATGGGTATAGCTTTAGCCCAAGCCTGTTATTATCGAGGAGCAAAGGTGATATTAGTAGGGGCAGGAGTAGCCCCAGAATTGCTCAAATTGATTCCTCACGTACAATTTATTTCGGTGGTAACGGCAGCAGAAATGGAAAAAGCAATGTTAGCTAATTTTACTCAAGCGGATTTAACTTTTATGGCGGCGGCGGTAGCTGATGTTAAACCTACCCATTATTTCAAAACTAAGTTAAGCAAGCAATCTTTACCTTCAAGTTTGGAATTAGAAAATGTGACTGATATTGTGGCGAAATTAGGAGAGATTAAACAACCACAGCAAAAATTAATTGGTTTTGCCGCCCAAACGGGAGATATTATTACCCCGGCACAAGGAAAACTGCAACGGAAAAAATTAGATGCCATTGTTGCTAATCCCATTGACAAAGAAAATTCTGGTTTTGCTGCTGATTCTAATGAGGCAGTAATAATTAAAAGTGATGGCCGACAAAAGGCGATCGCAGCTTGTCGTAAATTAGTCCTAGCTCATCAAATTCTTAATTTTATCTAAATCGACTTATTGACTTTTTTTGAGGAATACCCATTTTTTGATGATGGTTAATGATATATTTTGAGCAAAAATTCATTCAGCCGACATTTAAAGTCAGAGGTAAATAAATAATTTGATCTTGGTATTCATCAGGAAAAGAACCTTCAGCAATTAAAAGTAATTCCTCTATATTTTGACCAATTGTTAATTGAGGATTGAGGATAAAAATACCTGGAATATGTTTATTTTGTTGCAGGTGATCGCTTAAGTGTACTGGCATGGAACGCCGATTATTTGTAACTAAAATAAAATTATATTCTTCACACCAACATAAAATCTCTGGATCTTTTGTTCCTTTGGGAGGTGTTAAAGGTTCACCAATGACGACAACGCTTAATTCAGGTTGTTTTAAACGCATTTGAGTAGGATATAAAGGATCTACATTTTCATCTATTAAATATTTAAGAGACATTGGTGTTATATTGCATCAATTTTTGTTTTTGTTTACGGAGTTTTGTCAGTCTCGCCACCGCAGGATGTGGATTTAATTGTTGTTTTTTTCTTTGTTGATGTCCCCAATCTAACCATTCAGTGATATATTTACTAACACTTTTTTTGTTGTGTAAATAATAGAGAATGGTTGCATAAATTTGTTCTAAAGTAATACTAGAAAAATGTTTAATGATTTCTTCTGGTGGTCGTTGTTTATAGATATATTCATAAAGTATATTTTCGATCCCTACTCTTGTTCCTTTAATCCGAATATCATCTTCTGAAAAAAATTCAAAATAGTCTTCTAATTGCATTGTGATCGCTCCTTTATGTTTCTTCTCTAATTGTTGACGTTGAAGCTCCCCATCTTATTAATTTTTTATCAAATCAATAATTTTATTATTAAGGGTAATCGCTTCTCAAGATTTAACGAGGCGATCGGGCTTCGCATTGCCACTGCGTGATCGCCTTTTTTGAGTGGGGCTTATATTAATTAAGATTTCTTATAGTTAGGTTTTTCGTTACTCAGCCAATCGTACTTTTTGAGTAAGCTCTATTCACCTGTCGTTTCGGCATAAACAGGATTTTCATCAATGCCACCCATACGCTGAGGAGGCCAAAAACGGACAAACGCACGACCGATAATTTTATCTTTAGGCACAAAGCCCCAATAATGAGAGTCATAGCTATTGTTACGATTATCCCCTAAGACTAAATAATTGTCTTCAGGAACAGTAACCGGACCATAATTATAGTTAGGTTTTTCTTTGATATAAAATTCTCTTAACAGTTTGCCATTAACCCTAACTTCGCCTCTTTTTACTTCTACTGTGTCGCCGGGTAAACCGATTATTCTCTTAATAAAGGCTTCATTAAAATTTTGAGCTTTTAAAGCATCGGTAGCATTGAATACAATTACATCACCCCGTTTCGGCTCATTAAAACGGTAAGTCATTTTTTCGATTATCAGGCGATCGTTAATTTGTAAAGTTGGTTCCATTGAGGAAGAAGGAATATAACGAGCTTCAGCTATAAAAGTACGAATACCAAAAGAAAGAACAAATGCCATTGCTACTGTTTTCCCTATCTCTGCCCAAGGATTTTCTTCTTGTTCAACAGTTTTGGGCAATGTCTTTTTTGGTAGTTTATGAGTCATACTGTTTATTTTTAACGGTGATAATTTATCTATTTATCATAGTTTAACTCAAATTTGATTAAATTTTAGGAACAAGGAGTAAATCAAACCCAGAATTCAGTAGCTCAGAGTGTGTGTTTGAACAATTATAGAGAAACGAGCTTGAACTTGATTGATATTAATTACTTATTGGGTTATAACTTGAATAATCAATCAAAAACAGGATATATTAAGGTAAAAAATGGACTATTGGTCAAAAATTAAGTTAAATGTGACCGAAAAAGTTCATTTTTCTCATTATTTTGCGCTAATTTGTGGTTTGCGTAACTTTTATTGGTCTAAACTCCAGTATTAAGAATAATGTATTAATAAAATAAAGTCTATGTTTAAAAACTTTAGCATTGACATTTATATATATATTTTTTATGATGTCAATATTCAAGAAAAGATATTTATGTAGAGAAAGGGATTGATACAAACTACATTACATCAACTGAAAGTATTTGAAACTACTGCCCGTTTAGGTAGTTTTACTAAAGCAGCAGAAGAGTTAGAAATAACTCAACCGACAGTTTCTAGTCAGATAAAACATTTAACTAAAGCGATTGGTTTACCCTTGTTTGAGCAAATAGGCAGACAACTTTATCTTACGGAAACGGGAGAGGAATTATTACTTACTTGTGACCAAGTTTTTTCCCATTTAGATAATTTTGAGATGAAGGTAGCGAGTTTAAAAGGCACAAAGGAAGGAAAATTAAGTTTAGCCGTGATTACTACGGCTAATTACTTTGTTCCTCGCTTACTTGGTGCTTTTTGTCAGCTATATCCTGATATTGACGTGTCTTTGCAGGTGGTTAATCATCAACAAATTCAACAACGGATGTTAGAGAATCAAGATGATTTGTATATTCTCAGTCAACCTCCAAAGGAAATAGAGCTTAAAAGTAAAGCTTTTTTAGAGAATCCTTTGGTAGTGGTAGCCAGAGAAGATCATGAATTGGCTAACCATCAGCAAATTTCTCCTCAAAACTTACAAAATTATCCCTTTATTTTACGAGAAATGGGATCTGGTACTCGTAAAGTAGTACAAAACTTTTTTCAAGTTAATCATCTTAAGATTAAGTTGCGTTTTGAATTAGGCAGTAATGAGGCAATTAAACAAGCAATTTTAGCTGACTTAGGAATTTCTATCTTATCTAAACATACTTTAAACCCCAATATTAATGAGGGCTTAACTATTCTTGATGTGCAAGGTTTTCCTATTCTTCAAAATTGGTATATTAGTTATTTATCTGGGAAAAAACTATCGGTAATTGCCGAATCTTTTTTAGATTTTATCATGACAAAATCACAACAATCCTCGATAGCGAATAAATAATAAAATTACTGCCCATGAGCCTAAAGCCACTTTAATTGCTACTAAAATATTAAGTAGGGGAATAATACCTCCACTAACTAATGTCCCTATTTCTCCATGAGGTAATTCTAAACCGATTAAGGTCATCATTGCTAAGATCATAAAAATTAGCACAGAAATCTTTTCCCATGTAGCAGCGTGCCAACGTTGATAGATTTTTTCCATTAATTCAGAGGATGAGGTAATGGCAATTAAACCTATAGCTGTGCCTCCTGCTACTCCTGCTGCAAAACCTCCACCAGGGCTAAGATGCCCTCTAATAGCTAATTCAATGGCTACTAAGGCGGTAATGGTAGCACCTAAACGAGCTAAAATTATTGAAGGGCGATCACTAAATTGATATACAATAGTAGTAGGTTCTTCATTAGCTAAGAGAAATTTACAACCAATAATGGCGATGGTAAATACCACAACTTCAAAAATAGTATCATAAAGACGATTACGAAAAATAATTCCCGATACTGTATTCGGTACACCACTATCTTTAATGATTGATTCAACTATAGAAAATTCTTCCCAATCAGCTACAGGATTATCTATAATAAGCATTTTGAGACAAAAAGCAATTCCAGCACTAATATAAATCCATTTCATTAAGGTTACTCCTCCTGATTTGAGATTTTAAAATAATTGATGGTAGTGAGGGGTGAATTTAACTCTGTTTTGAAAATTTCAAAGAGACGATTAATTCTAATTTGAGTATGGTAAGGAAAAGATAAAGAGGAGTCTTCTCGTTTGTCTAATTTTTCTGCGGGGTGACAAATACCATGAATTTCTTTATTTTGTAACGCTTTTTCTAAAAGTGTTTTTTCGGAATATTCCACTAATTCAAGCCTTAAATGATATTTATCAAGGGTTTTTCTCAGGTTATCAATTAATTCTTGAAAATAACTATCTTTTTTGAGGTCATGATCTTTAATAATTCCTAAACGCATTACCAATGACGATCTAATGGCTACTACATAAAGAGTAACGGCCAACATAGTACCTACTAAAGCCTCTGTTAAAGCTACATCCGCCGCACCTAAAAGGGCATATACCAAAACCGCTATAGCCCCTAAAATAGCCCGAATTACTAAGGCATGATAAGGATTAACTTGACAGACTAACATTAAAGCTGTTAAAGGTAATAAAGCTACTATGATATATACATATTTATCAATCATTTTCTCCTCCTTTACTAGAACAATATGCTAAAACATAACCTAATATGGTATTCCAAATTGCCAAAGAAATCAGTGCCAGAATTAACAAGGGTAATTCTCTAGGAATTTTTAGTGCTAAACCAAATATAATGCTCATTGAGCCTAGAGTATCGGCTACGGAGAGACTATGTAACTTAAATAAAACTGATTTCTTACCAATCAGAGGAAATGTCCCCCAAAACCAGAAAATAATTCCTATTACCATTAAGGTATAACTTAAAATGTCTATCATATTTCGTTGAGTCTTTTAATTAAATTTGCTAGTAACATTAAACCTGCATTCCCTACACTGAGGATAATTACCCCCACTACCCCCAATGACCAATCATCTCGTAAGACAGAAATAATTAAGATCATAATGGAGGTTTTTGTGGCAATACTGGCAAAAGAGAGCATTTTCTGCCAAATATCTTCATTACGCCAGGCGGAATAAATGGGAATTAATAAAGCTAAAATCATGGCTATTAAAATTGAGTCCATCTTATTTTTTGATAATTAAAAATTGACAAAATATAATTGTTTATTTTTCTGTTTTTATTTTCATTATTTTTAAATGAGGTTAGTTATGCGCAATATTTAAAATGTTCACACAAGAACATTTTTATGGTTCCTAAAACGTTCTCATTCAACCTTTTTTGCTCAAATAAGAAGAGTTTTAAAATGCTCAAAAATTTTTGACTTCAAAAACAAAACTAATTTAAGACATACTTACGCCCTCAATCATTGCTTAATTTGTTCCCTTAAAATGTTCATGTATGAACATTTTAATTTAGTAAATATACATGATAATGGGACTTAATTTTGTTGACTTTTATCAAGATTATCTTTTTTTCGTCGTCGAATTCTATGTACTTCATACCATCCTTCTTCATTATGGTTAACAACAATAGTTTTAGGAGTAAAGGTTATTAAAAAGATGTCCAAAAATATTAATGCTGGAGTGCGTCGAGGTTTAACTCTTTCTCTGACTATTTCTTCATAGTTATGAGGGCGAAACATGATTTCAATGGCTTCTTTATATGCTTGAGGAATAGCCAGAATAATTTCCCATAATACTTTGAGCCAATCTTTTAATGAGCCAAGTTGACTTTTAGTGCTTGGTAATAATAATGCGATTATAACACCAATAATAATATTAGCTAGACTAAAATCGGCGGTAAGTAAAAACCAGATTGTGAGCCTGAATATTAAGTTAATATAGGTAGTCTTGTCCATAAAATCCAAAATAGTAAAATTAACATTAAGCTCATTACGCCAATTAAATGCTCAAATTCTTCCATTACTCTGGGTAATTTAATAGCTATTTTTTTGATAATGAGAAGATATATACTCCAACCAAGGGCAATAGTAATTAATGGTTTAATGATATTTTTAAGAGTATAGGCTTCGTAATAAAACACATTAGCAACAATTAAGCCACCGAGTAAAATAATCATTGCTCCCCAAAAACCAAAGGATATATTTGATTTTGAATTTTCTAAATCTTCTTTTTGACTTGTTTCCTCCTTATTAGCAAAAGCAACGGGCAAAAATATAAATTTCGCAAAGGAAATGGCTGTACCCAATGCGGCTATATTCATGACAATTAATTGCCAAGGTAATAGATTTTTATTGGTTAAGACTTTTGCACCAAAACCTGATAGTAAAGGAAAACCAGAAATGGAAAAACTAGCAATGACTAAAGCAATCCAAAGATTAGTATTAATAGGTTGAGATTGTAACTGTTTAAAATTACGGCTTGGTAAAACCCCTGCAATCAGAAATAAAGCTGATTTAACTAAACCGTGAGTTAAGGCATAAAAACCAGCAACTACTGGGGCAGCTAAAACAAAACCTAATTGAGAAATGGTATGAAAAGCTAACATCCGCTTGGTGTCTTTTTCTAAGATGGCATAACCTACTCCTAAAAGGGCAGTGCTAACTCCAAAAAATCGCACAATGGGATCAATTCCTTCTAACATTAAGGCACAACGCACTAAGGGAAAAACCCCTGCTTTCACTACCACTCCTGACAACATAGCTGATACTGGGCTTTGAGATTCAGAATGAGTTAAGGGCAACCATAACCCTGAAACAAAGATACCTCCTTTTACTAATAATCCGAGAAATATTAGTGCGATCGCCTCTGGGGGTGAACCTCGTAAACCGCTAAAATTAAAGGAATGATGTGCCTGATAGACTAAAACGGCACCTATTAAATAAAACAACATGGCAGTATTACTAACAAAAAGATAGCGTAAGCCTACCCACATGGATTTATCTGTACGAGAATAGGTTATTAAGAGGAAAGAGGCAATACTGATTACTTCTAATGCTACATAAAGACTAATAAAATCAGCACAAATAAAAGTTGCGTTAACACTGCCATGCAGAATAATCATCTGCATATAGAAAAAAGCCGTTTTATAACTATTCCAGCTATAAAAAATAACCGCGGTAGTTACTAGGGCATTAGTCAGGATAAAAAAGCCACTAACTTGATCTATTATTAAAGTAACCCCAAAATTATTGAGTAACCTTATCTCTAAAGAAGATTGAGCTAGAAAAATCTCTAAGACATAGCTAGCAGAAATTAATGCGGTAGCCAATGCCAGAAGGCGATCTAGTTTGGGTAGTAAATAGATAGTGAACCCAATAAAAAACGGTAAGGCAATCCAAATAATGGTAACATTCGTCATAGTGTGAGATTTTTTTCGATAGCACCAGTTTGGGTATTGGATTTATTGTCCATCTTCATTCTCTTCAAAAGTATTGTCATTGCTACATGCATGTTTTTAAAGTAAATTGGGATTTAAAATTAAGAAATTATACATTAAATCACTAGCTTATATGATTAAATCAAAATACTTAATCACACTTGCACCATCCAGAAGACGAGAATTAAGATTAAACTCATAACCCCAATTAGATGATCTAATTCTTCGATCATACGAGATAACTTGAATACTAACTTGTTAAAAATTAAAAAATAGACCAACCAACCAATACCGATAGTTACTAGTGGTTTGATAATATTATTTATTGTATAAGCTTGATAATAAAAACCACTTGCGAAAATTAATCCGCCAAGTAAAATCACCATTGCCCACCAAAAACCAGATGATATTTTTCTTTTTTCCTCCCTTGTTTCATGAGGAAGAAAGATGAATTTAGCAAAAGTTATTACTGTACCTAAAGTTGCCACATTCATGGCAATAACTTGCCAAGGTAAGAGATTTTTACTGGTGAGAACTTTTGCCCCAAACCCAGACAACAGTGGAAATCCTGAGATAGAAAAACTAGCGATCACTAAAGCTATCCAAACTTGGGTGTTAATGGACTGATCTTGTAATTCTCTAAATTTGCGGCTTGGTAAAATACCAGCAATCAAGAATAGGGCAGATTTAACTAAACCATGAGTAAGGGCGTAAAAACCTCCTACTACTGGTGAGGCGAGGATAAAACCCAACTGGGAAATGGTACTAAATGCTAGAGTACGTTTAGTATCCCTTTCCAATATGGCATAAGCCACCCCTAAAAGTGCTGTAGCAACACCAAAAAATCTCACCACAGGATCAATTTCTTCTACCATTAAGGCACAACGTACTAGAGGAAATACACCCGCTTTAACCACCACACCAGAAAGCATGGCTGATACTGGGCTTTCTGATTCGGAATGAGTTAAGGGTAACCATAAACCTGAGACAAAAATTCCTCCCTTGGCTAATAATCCCAACAGAATTAAGGCGATCGCTTCGGTAGGAGAACCCCGTAATCCTTCAAAAGAGAAGGAATGATGGGCTTTATATACGAGCACTGTCCCCACCAGATAAAACAGCATTGCTGTATTACTGACAAACAGATAACGCAGTCCTACCCAAATTGACTTATCTGTACGGGGATAAGCAATTAAAAGAAAAGCAGCAATACTAATTACCTCTAAAGCCACATACAAGCTAATAAAATCAGCACAAATAAAGGTGGCATTGACACTGCCATGCAGAATAATAGTCTGCATATAGAAAAAATTAGATTTATCGCTACCCCAACAGTAACTAATTACTGCTGCGGTTACTAAAGCGTTAGTCAGGATAAAAAAACCACTTAGTTGATCGATGATTAAAGTAACCCCAAAATTATCTAGTAATTTTAGCTCTAAAGGCAAAGGAGCTAAAAATACCTGCACAGCATAGCCAGCGGAAATTAATGCTACTCCCAAAGCAAGAAGCCGATCTAGTTTAGGCAATAAATAGATAATAAAACCAATTAAAAATGGTAAAGCTATCCACACAATAGTAAGATTGGTCATGGCATATTACTCTTTTCAATAGCATTTGTTTCTAAAGTGGGATTGTTTTTGGCTAACTTCATTACTCCGACTAACATCAATGCCTGAATAGAAAAGCCAATGACTATGGCCGTCAAAATTACAGCTTGGGGTACAGGATCTGCATATTTTACATTTTTAATTCCAGAAATAATAGGAGTGAATAAACCTTGACGGGATGCCACTAATACATAATAAGCAATTACGCCAGTACTCATAATATCCATGGAAATGATTTTCATCACCAAATTTTTTTTTAAAATAATTCCCAAAAATCCAGATAATAAGGTGGCAAAAATACAAGCCTCTAACATAAGTAATAAGTAATAAATAACTACTTGTACAAAATTAATTATACATTTTAAAAAGTTGCTTTAGCAAACTGTTGCTGTTAGCCTTGTCAATTTATGACTCTGTTGATTAATTCGTGAAACCCTTCTTCTATCTCTAGAGACGTTGCATGCAACGTCTTTACCCAAGTTCGATAAAATTAATTCGCCAACAGTATCATAAATTTCATAGCTAATAGCTAAAGTCTGCTAAAGTGACTGATGAAAATGCAATTTTTATAGCTAGAATGAAACAGTTTATTTAGTTTGTGCGTAAAATTCAGTTATTTAATTTTTTTCTATAGCTAAATCAGGAGTCTCCACTAAATCAGGAGTTTCACCTTTAAAAGCAAAACGTAACAATGGAGGAGCGATAAAAGTAGTTAGAATTACCATGATAATGATTGCAGCTTGTAAGGGTTTATCTAACACTCCACTAGCAGAGCCAATACCAGCAAAGACTAAGCCAACTTCACCACGAGGAATCATACCAAAACCGATGGCTAAACGATTAACTTTTTCTTTACCCCAAATTGCCCATCCAGTAATTACCTTGCCAAAAATCGCTATTAAAATTAAGAAAAGGGCAATAATTAATCCTTGACGATTGTCAGCACTATTAGGATTAAGTACACTCAAGTCAACTCTTGCACCCACAGAAACAAAGAAAATCGGTACTAAAATATCGGCAATAGGTATGATTTGTTGATCTAATTCTTTCCGTTTGTCGGTTTCATCTAAAACTAATCCTGCGGCAAAAGCTCCCAAAATTGCTTCTAAATGGATTGCATTAGCTAAAAATGCCATCAAAATAGCAAAAATTAAGGCAGGAATTACTAATTTTCCTCTGGTTTGTAATATCTCGGCGATCGCCATAAAACCTTTATTGAAAAATTTACCCAGAAAAATTGAACCTAGTAAAAAAGCAGTAGCACTGATAATTAAATAAACTAAATTAGTAATATCAACTTCTCCAGTTTTGGCTAAACTGGCAACTACCGCTAAAACAATAATACCGAGAACATCATCAATTACCGCAGCTCCTACAATAATTTGTCCTTCAGTGGATTTCAATTGTCCCAATTCCGATAAAACCTTAGAAGTAATACCGATACTGGTAGCAGTCAAAGCCGCACCTGCAAACACAGCAGGAATAACAGGCATTCCAAAAAAGTACATTAAGCCTACTGTACCCAATACAAAAGGAGCAACAACTCCTACAACAGCAACAATAGAAGCTTTTGCTCCGACTTTTTGTAATTCTCTTAAATCTGACTCTAAGCCAATTTCAAAGAGGAGGATAATTACACCTAATTCGGCTAAAATAGACATAACTTCACTTTGGATGGAAAACACTTCTTCAATGCCCTCTCCACCTAAACCGCCTATTTTTTCCAAGATCGTCATTACTACTGAATCTCCTGCTAATGCACCTGTTTCAGCAAAGACTAATAAATGTAAAGCCGAAATTCCAATTATCACACCGGCAACTAATTCACCCAATACAGGAGGTAAATCAACTAATTTAGAAAGTTCACCACCCAATTTACTAGCTAGGTAGATAAAAACGAGACTGAGTAACACTCCTGCTAAAACCATTGGTGCAGTATCAGCATGAGAAACTTCTCCCAACAGTTGATAATTATTTAAAAATTGATTATAAAATATAGATTGAATATTGATCATTTCTATTTATTTTTGATTAAATTTATGTTGAAAATAGACTTAAAATACAGTTTTGGCTAATTAAAACAATGCTCTAGTGATAAAGAATGTCAATGAAATGTAGGTTTAAAAATCCTATAAGTACTGAAAAATAAGGATTTTTAATTCTACATTCTACATTTGCGCATTCTACATTCTAACACTATTTGCTATTGCTATAGGTTAATAAATTAACTAATTGGTTGAGGTTTAGCTGTATCAAAATCTTCACCAATAGCTGTGTTCTCCACATAATCTAATGCTTCTTGGAGAGCAGTAGTGCGATCGCTTAAAATGTTTTGAGGAGGAATTTTATCCATCACCCCTAACTTGCGTAAACGTTTTTCAGCTTGCCCACCAACACCAACGAGGAAAACTTCACGTTCTTTTTCCAAGGCTTCATCGATCGCATTTTCTAAAGCTAGGGCAGAAGTTACACCCAAAATAGGTACTTCAGATAAGTCTAAAACTAACGCTTTATAATCATTAATTAAATTGTGTTCACGAGAAATAGCTTTAGCTACACCGAAAATCATTGGACCACTGAGATAGAATAGTAATACTTTTCCATTAGCTCTTTCCAACAATTGTTTTTCTTCAGGATTAAGCTCAATTTCTTCATCATCATAGGTGACTGCTTTAACACTATCAGAACGGTGTTCAGAAAGACGTTCAATAGTTAATATATTGGCAACAAATACCCCAACACCAACGGCAATAATTAAGTCAACAAAGACGGTTAAGCCAATTACTCCGTACATAATTAAAGCCGCTTTGATGGAGATTTTGTGAGCTCGTTTCAAGAAACCCCAGTCAACAATATCTAAACCTACCTTTAAGGCAATCCCCGCTAAAACCGCACTAGGAATAACAGTTAAATACTGACTAAATCCTAAAACTACTACCATTAAAACGATGGCACGAGTTAAACCAGAAACAGCAGTACGTCCACCAGATTGAATGTTAACTACAGTACCCATGGTTGCACCAGCACCAGCGATACCGCCGAATAAACCAGAAACCAAGTTACCAATACCTTGCCCCATTAACTCTTTGTTAGAATCATGCTCAGTACGGGTTAAACTATCTGCTACGAGAGAAGTTAATAGAGCATCAATACAACCTAGCATCCCTAAAACTAAAGCATCAATGATCATTAAGCGTAAATCATTAGCCGTAAAAGTTGGCATTTGTAAACTGGGTAAACCTACTTCAATCTTGCCGATAATACGCAAAGGATATTCATTAATGGCTTCAAGATTAGGAATCCCAAATACGGCTATTGCAATTATAGTCCCGATGATTAATGCTAATAGTTGAGGAGGTAAATATTTTTTGAGTTGACGAGGGTAGAAAAGTAAAATCGCCACGGTTAACCCTGCTAACAGAGTTTCTACAGGATTAATATTGCTGAGCAAACCGTTATCAGGATTAAAGTTTAAACTCGTTATTGTCCCAATTACCCCACCTTTAGGACTGTCTTGACCTAAAAACGGAGCAGTCTGCAAGATAATTAAAATTACCCCAATCCCCGACATAAAACCGGAGATAACAGTATAGGGCATCAAAGTAACGTATTTACCTAATTTTAATACCCCAAATATTATTTGGAAAACTCCTGCTAACATGACAACAGTAAAAGCCATTGCTAATCCTTTCTCATCACCATTGGTAGCAATAAGACTAGAAATTACTGCCGTAATCACTACAGTCATAGGACCTGTAGGCTCAGAGATTAAAGTGGGAGTACCACCAAACAAAGCGGCAAAAAAACCAATTATGATAGCACCCCACAAACCTGCGGATGCACCAGCACCCGATGCTACCCCGAAGGTTAAAGCCATAGGCAAAGCGATAACAGCGGCAGTAATACCTCCGAAAATATCCCCCTGCAAATTTCTAAAGTGAATTACATTAGTTACCTTCATTCATCAAACTTCCTGTCTTTTATAGATATTATTCTATGGTTTTAAAATATTTTATTTACTATATTCGATATATTAACAACTAAAAGATCATTTTGCAATATTTTTTTATTCCTCTTCCTACTAAATTCAATCATCCTCTATTTTTTGCTAACGGCTTTCTTTTTCTCCGCGGCAGTTTCTAAAAGTGAATCGGCAAATGCGATCGCATCTGTGGCAGAATGTCCTCCGGCAAGTTCGGCTAATTCATTACGACGGACATCTTCTTGCACTAAATGGATTACTTTGACTATAGTTCTCACTTTGTCATTATTTCCATTATTATTATTTTCAACATCCTTGATTACTTGTTTTTCCACTCGGAAATGATAATCTGCCATCGCCGCAACTAAGGGTTGATGGGTGACACATAAAACTTGATGATGTTGGCTCAATTTGTGTAATTTTTCAGCGATCGCCTGTGCCACTTTGCCCGATACTCCTGCATCAATTTCATCAAAAATCAGGGTTTTAGCAGTGGTGGGAGAAGTAGCAAAACAGGATTTAAGGGCTAAGAGAAAACGACTCATTTCCCCTCCTGAAGCAGTCATAGCTAATGGTTGTAAATTTTCCCCCGGATTTGGGCTAAAATAGTAATCAACTTGATCTGTACCCATGAAATTCGGTTTAACGGCAGTAACACGGCACTGAAACTGTACCTTATCCATCCCTAAAGGTTTTAACTCGGTGGTTAATTCTTGTTCTAACCTGGTGGCTGATTTTTGCCTTAATTGGCTTAATTTGCGGCATAATTTTAATAATTTAGCTTCTTTCTCCTGATATTCGGCTTCTAATTCTTCAATAGAGCGATCGTTTTCCGTTAATTCGGTTAATTCTTCCTGCAAACTTTGATAATATTCAATCACATCAGCTAATTTTGGTCCATATTTACGACAAATCCGCTTTAATACTCTTATCCTTTCTTCTACCTCTTCCAAGCGATCTGGATCTCCTTCTAAGCTCGAACCATAACTATAAATCTGTTGCCCTGCTTCCACAATTTGATTCATCGCCTCTTGCACCATTGTTAAAATACTGCCTAATTCTTTGTCATAATTGACCATATCCGTTATAATTGACTCAGCTTGAACTAAAATATCGGCAACGGCAACGTTTTCTTCTGATTCACTTTGATATAATAACTGATAGGCTTGATAACTTAATTGCTGTAATTCTACCACGTGGGTTAGGCGATCGCTTTCAATTTCTAAGTGTTCTAATTCGTTACTATCTTGTAAATGAATAGCATTTAATTCTTTAATTTGATGTTGGATTAAATCAAGGCGTTGTAATCTTTGTTGCTCAGATTGACGGCGATTCTCAAGGGCTTCATGGGCGGTTTGCATTTCCGTAAAAGCCTTATTTACCAAGATTCTTTGTTTGATTAACTCATTACCACCGTAAGCATCTAACAATTCTCTCTGCACATTCCCTAATAATAACTGCCCTGTTTCTCCCTGTGCCGTTACTTCTAATAATTTTTCTCGCAGTAAATTAATAACTTGTTTATTCACAATTACACCATTAACTCGACAACGAGAGCGAAAATTGTCTTTACTGATAGTTAATTCTCTCGCACAAACCACACTACCATCATGGAATGATTCTAAACCTTGCTCATCTAACCAACTATCTAAACTAGAATGGGATTCAAAACTCGCTTCCACAATGGCTTTCTTCGCACCGTGACGAATCATGCGGTTATTGGCTTTGCCTCCTAAAACCACGTCAATTGCATCTAAAATAATTGATTTTCCCGCTCCTGTTTCTCCAGTTAAAACATTTAAGCCTTTACCAAAGTCTAAATCGAGATTATCTACTAGAGCAAAATTACAAATATGAAGAGCAATTAGCATTATAATTAGAATTGATGAATTAAGGTGAGTTTGGTTTAAACAGTAGTTTCTTTAATGGGTTGGGCATAATAGTATTATGCCTCTACAAAAAAGATATTGTTCTGGCTGGACATGGAAAAGAGATTTATCATAATCTACCTTAATTAATTTTAAACGATCGCATTTTACTTTATTCTTAGGTTAAGATGATAAAATAGTGTTACTATAAGTTTCAGCAGAACTATGGGGAAAAAGCACTTTAAAAAGGCAATTGCATCTTGAGAAAGTCGGATCGCTGAACACCAACCAAAAATCAGGTTAGAATTGGAAAAAGATTATCCTGATCAAGGATTAATTAGTCATTGACAAAAAGAGATTAAAGCCTTTGAAAAAGGCATTGAACAAGCATTAAAAAGACTAGGTAAAAAATAATGCAATTATCTACTAGAAAAACTAATATTCAAAACTCGACTTTAAATCAATTAATTAAAGAGCTACAACAAGAATGTCAAAACGTTATTTCCCTAATTAATCAACTACAAATTACTGAATTAAATAATAACCAAAAAGGTGAAATTTTATCTGAGTTATTAGTGGCTTCTATTCATTTACATTCCCATTGTGATGAAGATTGGCAAAATTTAATTTCCGATGAATTAGAAACTTTACAGTAATCGGTAATAATTTTGTTCAATTTATACCAAGCTATTTATCGATTTCGCTATGATTCTAAACTGAAAACGGTATTTATATTAGTGAAAAATAAAGCGATCGCTTTTGCAGGTTGTATGCGATCGCTTTTTATTAGCAATCCTTTTTTTCTACTAGAGAAAAGATTTGTTACGAAAGGGAATTATCTATGCCGTAATAGATTAAACTTTGATTATCTTCTAATTCAACCTCAAAATTAACAGGATAAGTTTGCTCCCAATATTTAGTTGTGTCGTGTTCATCCCAAAACTCTCCAATTTCCTCATAAGAGGTAGCATTAGAGATAGAACTTTTATTTTTGTTGGTACTTTCTTCTTTCTGCATAAATCATGTCCCTTGCTGAGATAATTAAAGCATATTAGGTGTATTTGTCAATGACAAATACAATGGCAATTTTATTATTTATTTATTTTTTCCTGCTTGTTGATATTGGGCAAAAGAAATTAAACCTGAGATTAACAGTGCAATTGAAATAGCTAAACCTATTAAGGCAATAGTAAATTTAATTGTATTTATATCCATTTTAATCATCCTAAATAGTTAGTATTTTACAAATTCCGCTAGTGATAACAGATGCAATAAATAGTATAACAGATGTTTTTACAGCAAATTGACTTTGTTCAGAGGTTTGATTCGTTTCTGCTGAAAATTCAGCATAGCAATAGCTTAAAAATGAAATTAACAAAACGCACATAGCTCCAAAAATTATCTGTAAAACAGTGGGAATATCTTTATTTGTTGAAATAATACCTCCGATGGCATCACCAATAATTGCAACACCCACTATCAGTATATCTCCATTACTTAGAACACTATCAATAATTTGTTTATTACTTTTAATTTCTCCTTGTCTGCTTAATCTAAAAAAACTAAAACCTAATGGCAATAAAGAGATAATAACTGTAAAACATAACCATTGTGTCAATTTTGTGATTATATCTGGTGTGGTGTCCATTATTCTGGAATTTCTACAATTAAAACTGCTTTGTATTTTCCTTCTGATAAATTTGAAGGAATATTTACTTTTAATTCACTTTGATTATTAACTGTTGCTTCAACTTTAATCGTTTCCATCCTTACATTTTTCTCCCCATTTTCCCCCATTATTTTTACCCTAGAAGAATTGATGGAACTTTTATTTTTGTTGGTACTTTCTTCTTTCTCCATAAATCATGTCCCTTGCTGAGATAATTAAAGCATCTTTAATTTGTTTGTCAATGATAAATATAATTGCGATTTTATCATTTATTTTTTCCTGCTTGTTGATATTGGGCAAAAGAGATTAAACCTGAAATTAAAAATGCGATCGAAATTCCTATCCCGATCAAAGTAATGGTAAATTCTACTGTATTTAGATCCATTTTAAATTCTCCTTAAATTGTTAATGCTTTACAAATTCCGCTAATAATCACAGATGCGATAAATAGATTGAGAGATGTTTTAACGGCAAATTGAGTTTCTTCTGTTGTTTGATTCGTTTCTGCTGAAAATTCAGCATAGCAATAGCTTAAAAATGCAATTAAGATAACAGAAATAGTCCCCAAAATAATTTGCAGAATAATCGAAATATTTTTCGTACTTGAAATAATCTCGCCTATGGCATCCCCAATAATTGCAACACCAACTATTAGTATATCTCCCTTACTCAAAACATGATCTAAAACTTCTTTGGTTGTCTTAACTTTACTTTCTTTCCCCAATCTAAAAAGGCTAAATGCTAATGGCAATAAAGAGATAATAACTGTAAAACATAACCATTGTATTAATTTTGTGATTGTATCTGGTGTGGTATCTATTTATTTTTGTAGATATTTTCTTCGTTCATTATAATTTAGATAGTTATTTAGAAATAATTGTTGTAATTCAACGTTAGCCCGTAGTACGATCAGAGGTAAGTCGATTTAACAAAGGGAAATCTAACATTGACAAAATCTAATGAGTAGCAATAGCTGGAATAGTCTTAGTCTTATGGAGTTAGACGGCAGTTGTGGTATAATTACACGTTAGACATCAAGCAATCAAATTCTAGTAAGAATCAAGAAGTTTCAAATTATGAGTGATCCATCAATTGTTACTACCACTGGAATAGGAAATTTTTGGGTTATAGAAATATATTATTTAAACAAGATCTCTTTTAGACTAAACTTATTAATCTTTGCACAAATAACTAGCATAATAATCATCAATAACTGACAATAATGATCGCCCTAATAAGTAGGGTGGGCATCGCCCACCAATGAAATCAATTAATCAATCAACTCCTTAGCCCTTGCCGTTAAAGCCTCAGCAGTTAAACCATTAAACGCCATAATTTGCCCCGCACTAGAAGCAGTTTCTCCTCGTTTCCAAGCAAAAGTATCCCGTTTAACATTACTACGCAACATAATCGGTTCTAACATCGCTGACGAACCACCCGTAATACCAATTAAAGCATCTCCACTGAATAAGTTATCAAAACCTTCATCATCAAGAAAATGACTATCTTTATCAGTACAAGTTTCCCAAGCCACATCAGTAGGGCGATATAAACGACGAGGATTAATTACCGAGACAATGCGTACACCTATCCCTTCATCTTCTAAATGTAAAGCAGTATCAAAGGCAGGAATTAAAGTCATATCGCCAATAACTGCCAAGACAACTTTTTTACTTCCTTCACTATCATGTAAAATCACACCACCATCTTGTAATGCTTGACGAGTTTGGTCAAAAGTTGTACGAATAGGTAAGGGAGATTTACTAGCAGTAATGGTTATGCCCTTATTTTTAGTGCCTAACGCCCACTCATAACAAGCTTGGATACTATTGGCATCACAAGGAAATAGAGGAAAAATATTACCATTACGCATCATCGCCGCAAAATAATTCTCAATTTCTGGACGTTGATGTGTCCAACCATTACGCCCTTGTTCTAATGCACCTGCGGTAAATAAGGTTATGGTAGAAGGGGTTAAACGGCGTAATTCTGCCATTGCTTGAGTAACCGTTTGCCAAATTGGTAAACCATTAATGGCAAAAGATTCGTAAGAACACCATAAGGTACGAGAACCAAATAATGCTAAACTAGCGGCTAAACCAGCACAAGCATCTTCACTTAAAGGCTCATAAACTTGTCCTTCAGGTTGTTGAAAATAGGTATCATCAACGGTAGGATGCACAATATTTAAGCCGATATTAATATTATTAATGCCTGAAGCGGCGTTACCATCAGCATTTGTAACTACAAAATGAGGATCTTTTTTCCCTACATGAACCACTATTTCACCCATCGCTGTAGTAGCTACCTTTTTATCACCATGAATGGGATATTCAGTTAAGGGTAAAGTACCTAAATTAGGTAAAGGTAACTCTTTTTCCGTCACAACATGATTAGCCGCACTACCACCACCAGCACGTTCAAAATTACTACGCACTAATTCCCATGCAGAAGGAGTTAACGCTCGTTTTTGTAAAGCTGAGACGATATAATCTTTCTCTAAACTATCACCGGGATAAAGATTATGAGATTTAGAGCCAGTTTTATGTACCCCTGCACCTTTTAATTGTTTAATAATAAGTACGGTTAATGTGCCTCCTAATGCTGATTTAGCGGCTTTGTCTGTTGCTTCCAAGACGGCTTGGGTAAATTCTAATCGTTTCTCGAAGGAAAATTCAGTGCTATCAACATATTCACCTTCTTGGTGACTATCATCAAAATCTTTAGCATTTACTAAAATAACTTCTTGAAAGCCGTTACCTTGCCAATAAGTAATCATTTCCTCGTTAGTTTTCGTGGAAACCATACTATGATGCTCTTGAGAATAGCCATTCCACACTAAAATAGGCAAAAAGTTGGTGACTTTAGGATAGGCAGTATTAAAATGACCAAAACTACTCATAATATAAGGTTCACCTAAACCACCATCACCAATGGTTACGGGAAATAAAACATCAGGGTGTAATTTCGCCCCCGCCATAGCAAAATGTTGTCCTTGCCCTAAAGGTCCAGCAGGATTGAGTAATCCGGGGATTTGTCCTGATAAATGCCCTAAAAGTCCGTGCATCTCCCGAAAACGCTCTCCCATTTGCTCTACCGTCTTAATAGCCATCTTTTCGAGGGAGCGATCTAAAAACATATTACTATAAAATCCTGGGGCATGATGTCCCACTTCGGTAGTAATATTTTTATGTCCTAACATCACCAAGGATGCAATACAGTCGGCAATACTAGCAAAACCACCGGGATGTCCTGATTGTTTGGTGGCGGCAGTATGTAAGGTTAAGTATCTTAAGGCATCCGCACCTAAAAGGGTTTGATATACTGCATTTTTGTCATTAGTAGAGGCGATCGCTTTTTGTCCTTCTACTATAGCTGGTTCTTGCCCATATTCGTCAAAATTGGGTAAGTTATCTTGAAAATACTGTATCCCTTGATAAAATTTAGTCATGTTTATCTTGATCCCGATTGAATTTACTGCAATTGTTAAGTTAATTTTACAATTTTCTGGGATCAGTTTTAGCTTTATTGGTTTTGATAAGATATTAAGTAGCAAGAATTAATCTTTTACCATCGCTATTAAAAATATGAATACTGCTACCATCACGAAAATAAAATGGACAAGTACTGATTTAGAATTATTACCTGAAAATGGCAACCGCTATGAAATTATTGAAGGAGAATTATACATGACTAGAGCACCTCATTGGAAACATCAAAGAGTAATTACTTGTATTGGCAAATTTTTAGATATTTGGTCAACTGAAACACAATTAGGGAGAGTTATTTTTAATCCCGGTATCATTTTTACCAATGAAGATAATGTTATTCCTGATTTAATTTGGATTAGTAATCAAAGGTTGGAATCTTGTGTTGATGAATCTGGACATTTCACTAATTCCCCTGAATTAATTGTGGAAGTTTTATCCCAAAAACCTAATGATATAAAAAGAGATAAAGAAACAAAATTAAAGTTATATTCTAATCGAGGTGTGCAAGAATATTGGATTGCTAATTGGCAGTTAAAAGAAATAGAAATTTATACGAGAAATGAGGGAAAATTAACTTTAGAAAAAACTTTATTAAATGATAATATAATTACCAGTAAATTATTACCTAATTTTGGGTGTGAATTAAGCAAATTTTTTGTTTAAATTTCCTCTCGCTGTAGTCCAACTTTTACGAGAAATGGGGCATGATGTCTTAACTGTGCAAGATGCCAAACAGGCAAAAAAAAATTCCCGATGAGGAAGTATTAAGGTTTGCTACGGAAAATAATCGAGCAGTATTAACTTTAAACAGAAAGGATTTTATCAAGTTGCATTATGACACACCTAATCAAAGTGGTATTATTGTTTGCAGGGACGATCGTAATTGGGAACAATTCGCTGAGAGAATTAACAAGGCAATCCTATCGACTCAATCTCTGGATGGACAACTTATTCGTGTTAATCGTCGTTAAATTTACTAGGTTAAAGCGATCGCTTCTTATATTTTTCTAAAATGTATTGAAGCTACAATTATCGAAAATCCCACCTTAAAACAGCGTTTATTCTCGGCTAGTATCGCTACCACTGTTGAAATCATAAAAATGTGTCTGCCTCCCTTTGGTGTTGCAATAGAAGCAGTGAAAACCTATCAAAACCCCTAATTAATCTTCCAGGAAAAATTCAGTCTGTAGGAGGGGCGATCGCTTTTTTTTCACTATACTAATTAACAACACTTAATTATCTACTTATCCATAGTTTTAAGCTTATTTTTGAGAGCATTGATTACCGTATTTAAAACATAAACACGAGCATAATATTTATCATCCCCCGGTACAATTGTCCAAGGTGCTAAAGGAGTGCTAGTACGGGCAATCATTTGATTAACGGCAACATAATAAAGATTCGATTTTTCTCGGTTACGCCAATCCTCATCGGTTAATTTATAATTTTTAAAATGATCTTCTTGACGAGCTTCAAAACGTTGTAATTGCTCTTCTGGACTAATATGTAACCAAAATTTAACTAATACATAATTAGCAGTAGCCAACTGTGCCTCAAATTCATTAATTTCTCGATACGCCCTCCGCCATTCTGCTTCATCAGCAAAGCCTTCGATTCTTTCAACTAAAACTCTACCGTACCACGTGCGATCGAAGATACCAATATTACCTTTAGCTGGTAAACGTCGCCAAAACCGCCAGAGATAATTATACTGGTTTTCCTCATCTGTTGGTGCGGCAAAGGCACTGACTTTATAGCTACGAGGATCTAAAATATCTGTTACCCGTTTAATTGCACCGCCCTTTCCTGCGGCATCCCAACCTTCAAATAGTAATAACATACCAATTTGCTTCTCAAAAATGGCTTTTTGTAACTTTCTTAGCTCTAATTGAGATTCTTTTAAATCTGTTTTATAATCATCTTTGTCTAAATACAAACTCAAATCTATTTGTGCTAAATGATCAGGCTCAGTAGGTAATAATTCTTGTTGAGGGGGTAAAGATGGTGTTTCTGTGGTAATTTCTCGTTTAGCCAAAGCCTCTCTAATAGTAGCTATTAATTGCGATAAAACTTTAACTTTTGCCCAACGCTCACAATCCGCCTCTACCAATGTCCAAGGGGCAAATCCGGTACTGGTATAAATCAGCATTTCTTCGGCTAGAGAGCAATATTGTTTATAGTTTTTCGCTTGCTGCCAATCTTCGGGGCGTACTCGCCATGACTCAAACTCGTCTTTTTCGTATTTTTTTAAGCGAGTTTTTAACTCTTTTTTACTCAAATGTAGCCAAAATTTAGCTACTACTGCCCCATCTTCTACTAATTGCCGTTCAAAGGCATTTATATCACGCATAATCAACGGCACATCAGCAGGAGAGGATCTTTCAAACAACCTGTCTTCTAATATGTGGGTGTACCAACTGTGATAAAAAATCCCAATACTGCCTAGAGGGGGTAGTTTTTGCCAAAAACGCCATAAAAAAGGGTATTTTCTCTCGTCCTCAGAAGGGCTTAAAATGGGATGGACAGTGAAACCACGAGGATCCATATAATTCGTCATTTGCTTGACTAAAGCCCCTTTTCCTGCTGCCGCCCAACCTTCTAAAACCACAATAATTGGTAGTTTTTTCCTCCAACAGGTATTTTGGAGCGATCGCAATTCTCTCATTAAGTCTTCGATTTTGGAGCGGTAGGTATCTTTGTCAAGGGAAACTTGTAAATCGAGATTGTTTAGCATTTGACTTTAGTGATCATTTAAGCTTGTATTCTAAAATGAGGACTGAGGGATAGGCAACACCTACTCCCCAATCAATATCTTTAAATACTGTTAAGGAGAATTATAACATGAGTACAATCATCGAGACTGACTTAAAAGAGGTTTTAGGTCAAATCAATAATAAATTAGATAAATTATCTGATGATGTTAATGAGCTTAAGGTTGATGTAGCTAGATTGCAAGAAGGGCAAAACGGCATTAATAAGAGATTAGATAACCTTGACTTTATCGCTCGTACTCTTATTGGTGGCGTATTATTAGCTCTTTTGGCTGGTTTAGCAAAACTACTATACCCTGATCTTACTTCTTAATTAATTCTCTTCAAATAATGATTAATGTGGGCAAAATATTGGGCGGAATATTGGGCAAAATCTTGGGCAGAATAGTATTCTGCCCCTACCCCGAAATCACTACATTGATACCATCTTCGTAGGGGTTGAATATTATTCAACCCAAATCCTCATCAATAAATTAATTCAAGGCGATCGCCTATAATGAAAAAACGGCATATCTAACTCCTTTTTATCTTAATTTATTAGGCTAAAACTAATTTTAATTAGATGAATTATCATTAATTAATTGCTCAAAATCGGTCAGAGAATTAACATTAATAATGTTTAGCAAAAGCTCTTTCAACTGAGCTAAATTATCAATTTTTTTAATAGCTTTTTCCAGACTTTCTGGACAAGAATTAAAACGAGCTTTAAGTAAGTCAATAATATTTTCTTGACAAATTTGTTTAGCTCCTCTTTCAAGAGCCATTTCTTCAATAGTGGTTAAAAACGGCATATCTAACTCCTTTTCATATTGATTTAGTTTTTCATTAAAATTTGATTGTAATGGTGGTGGTAAAGTCATCATTTTATCGATGAAACCGACTAAATTAATTATGTCCAATTTAGTTAATCCTCTTTGATATAATGGTCTAACTAAATTCCATTTCCATTGCTGTCTTTCCATTAAATTGCTAGTAGTAGCTTTCGTCTTTAAATGTGCCATTACTACCACCGCAAAAATATTTTCACTTCCTTCTAAATCCTCCCATTTATAATCTAAAAGTTTGACAATATTAAATTCAATTTTAACTTGACTTTTCCCCATACCATACTGATATGATGAAGGTCGCCAAGATTTACTTTCATCTCCTAGTATAGCTAAACTAATTACCGGTTTATTATATAAGTCAAAAGCACGATAATTATAGACAAACATTCTTAGGGGAAATTTCTTATCATATTGACTTTGAATTTCAACATGAATTAATAACCAAATTTCTTGATTATCTAACAACCAAACTTTATATAATTTATCGGCATGACGTTTTTCAGTTTCTGCCGATGATGTAATTTGCTCTAATTCTTTTTCCAGAGAAATTGGGGTTTTCTCCCAGTTTATTACCCTATGAATATCAGGATAAAAGAAAAGCAGAAAAGAATCAAAATATTCTGTAATTGCTTTTTTCCATGTCTCATCATAATTAGCAGTTAATTCTGTCATTGTTAATGTGATATTTTGAATATTTAATCAATAAAAATCTGTTTTATCTAAAAATGCTTCGTTTAAATTAGTACCATCTAAATCTGCACCTGTTAAATTTGCATCGGAAATAATGGCATGATGAAAATTACTTGTGAGATGTGATTGACATTAATTTGTTTCATAAAGACACAGGCAAGATGCCTATGCTACATTTTGCCCCCCTAACAGGTAATGAAATCCCCAAACCCTAATAAAACCGTGTAAATACTATCTATAAGAAATGTTTATCTGTCCCCTGAGTCCCTTATGTGTTAGACTCTAGAGAAGAGAAAAGAGAGTTCCGCACCCGTTCCCAAACCCCACATCTCCACCCCAGACCCAAAAACACGGTAAATGTCCTTGTGGTGCAGTCGTGTTGTCGAAGATAAGTTCTGAGTATGAAAGCCATTCTTTGTTTTTATACCAGCCAATGCGATCGCTCATTCTTTGATAACTAT
>CAJHXH010000672.1_pt1 | contig 26723 bp, 26 predicted proteins | sample 9198571 | NCBI WGS metagenome assembly CAJHXH01 (sample SAMEA7708301, study PRJEB35096) | sediment metagenome | biome: marine neritic benthic zone biome [ENVO:01000025]; feature: sediment [ENVO:00002007]; material: shallow marine sediment [ENVO:03000034] sea grass bed [ENVO_01000059] ... | reverse complement strand
TTGCCCTATCCCCTTGGGGGGATTATAGGGGGGTTGCCTTATCCTCACCGACAATTATATTTTTCAAAGCCCTCGCAGTATTGGGATAGAACGATGGTGAAACCCAACTAAAACTGGACTTTCGTTGGGTTTCGTGCCTCAACCCAACCTACATATTCTCAAAACCATCGCTGTATCAGAAGTTTTATTTGTATTAACAAAACTTGATACATGACCCAAAACTTATATCCAACTACTTAATTTCTAACTTTTCTGATAGTTAATTGTGCCTCTTTAATCCATGTTTGCACTAAGCCAATTGAGGGGCATAAGTCTTTGCGGCGTAGAGTAGCAACTTGTAATCTAAGGATTTGACGGTGTAATTTAAAGGCAGGTATTTGACTTAATTGTTGAACAGAAGCAACACCTGAGTGTAAAATCAAACCACAATATTGAGAGTTAACACTGGGTAAACGAGATAAATCTGCTAAAGCAAGCCATTTACCCACATATTTAAGATTAGTCTGCATTTTTTGAGCTAGTTGCTGTTTCTGCTGACTATTGGTTATTTGTTTTATTAAATCAAGATTAGTGTTGATGCCCAAAGATGATAATTTATTCCTTTCAACAGCAGTCATTCCGGGCAAATCTTCGAGATTGAAAAGAAATTCTGTGATCATTAACCGTACTTAGCCCATCTTTTATTCTCATTTAATTAATTATCTTTTTGGTGTTCCTGATTCAAAGGCTTTCTCCGATAATGGACTTTACAAGGTGTTCCCCATGCTACTTGTTCAGAGGGAATGTTCTGGAATAAACTACTTCTAGCACCAATAATTGTATTAGCCCCAATTTTTACTCCGGGGGCAACAAAACAATCAGTAGCCACCCAAACACCGTTACCAACTTCAATGGGAGCGGTAATTAAACGAAAGTTAGGATGGTTAATATCATGGCTTCCTGTGCAAAGATAGCTTTTCTGTGAAATTATTGTATGACAACCAATTTTAATTTGATCTAAACTGTATAAAAATACATTATCTCCAATCCAGGTATAATCACCTATTTCTAATTTCCAAGGATATAAAACTCTGACGCTGGAGCGAAGAACTACCCCCTTGCCAATCTTAGCACCAAACAATCTTAACAGACTGCATCTGATCTTATTGAAATTATGGGGTGTTAAAGGAAAAATAAATCCCTCAATTAACCACCATAAAAGGATAAACCATTTTGGTCTGCCTCGATCGAAGTTAGATTGATCATAATTACTTAAATCAATCCAAGGTTTAGTGTCTAATATTGGTTCATCAGATTTTACTGAAGAATTAGATGATGGGACTGTCATATAGAATTTAGAATTTAGAATTTAGAATTTAGAATTATGCAAGCAGTCAGAAAGAAATTAGAAATTAGAAATTAGAAATTAGAATATTGATGTTTATTAATAGTTAAAATTGCTATTTACTGCTTACAGATAGTTCTTTTTTTGGCTCGACAGTAGGAGAGTCAGGAACGACATTTAAACGACCTTTAAACTTGATTAGTTCATATAGTTTAACACCAATTTGATACTCATACTGACTTAATAAGCGAGCGTACATATAACCAGGAGTGCCATCTAAAAAACCTAAGCGAATGAAATAAAATAAGATAAATCTGAGGAATGGTTTAAAAGGTAGCTTTACCCAAATTTTCTTGAGAAATCTTTTTCTTTGTACAGAGTCACCAAATAAATTTGCTCCGATTGTACCATCATCCCCTTTACCCGTGAGGAGGTTATAATAAACTCTTGCTTCCCAATTAGAATAACGATTATGCCGATGTAACCAGTGATAAATATCTCTAAAGTCAATGTGAAGCATATCATTGTCTAAGTAACCTACTTTACCATTTAAGATAACGTGTTCATGTACTTCGTTATCACCTGTGTTAGGCACATTTTCCGTATTCAGGTTTTCGTAACGCCCTAGTTTATACTTAAACAAACGCAAATTCCAGTCAGGGTATTTACCGCCATATCTAATCCATTTCCCTAAAAAATAAACTCGACGGTTGAGATAATAACCATCATACTCAGGATTTTGAATTTTTTGTTCTATTTCATCCCACAATTCAGGGGTAATTCTCTCATCACAGTCAACGATTAACACCCATTCATTTCTAAATGGTAAATTTTCTAACGACCAATTTTTCTTTTTAGGCCAAGAACCATTAAAATGGAATTGAACAATATTCGCACCATAATCTTCGCTAATTTCTACACTGCGATCTTCACTTTGAGAATCTACCACAAAAACCTCATCAGCTCTTTTTACGCTTTCTAGACAAGCAGGAAGATTAAATTCTTCATTTTTAGCTGGTATTAAAACTGAAACTGGAATCTTGGTTTGTTCCACACTCATGATTTGCAATTTGAAAAAATTTTTTTAAATGGTTGATAATCTAGTTTAACCGTTAACAGATAATTTACTGTAAAAAACCGCAATTTTATGATCAATTATTACGATTAAGGTGAATTCAGTCAACTACGATGATCTTTGGCAATTAGCCTGTCCATTAAGTAACGTTAAATAGGAGTAAATAGGAATAAAACGTCATAAAACAGACAATAATTCCTATTTCCTCACCAAAATTAACGTAATGTTGTTCGTTTGAACCTCTATGCACGAGTATAGTTTGCGCGCGACTTTGCTTAATAGGGCAAGGCAGGTGAAGTCGGTTTTTCTTCTGGGTAAATCAGAAGACTGTTCCTCTTCTGACCGCTTAGAACTAGCGAATTCTATTAAGGTCATGACCAATAAGCGCATAGTAGGAAAATCTACTTAGTCTGGCGTAGCCAAGTTAATCAAATTACTCCTGTACGGACATAATAATATTATGTCCCTACGAATTACGACCTTTTACCGACTACTCAAAATACTATATTAAACTGGAAGTTAACAAAAGTTAACAATATCAATTAAACTAGAAGCAAAACAATTGGAATTATTCTTACAGTTTAATGTATAGCGTAACAAATAAAAAAACTTCAATTAGAGAAACTGCCCCACCATCTTACGAAATCAAATTATTGTATGACGGGGAATGTCCTTTATGTCTGCGAGAAGTAAATTTTTTACGTCAGAAAGATGCAGGGCGAGGGAAAGTGCTATTTGTGGATATTGCTGATGATAACTATTCCCCTGCCGATAATGGAGGAATTGACTATGAAACGGCAATGGGGCGTATTCATGCTATCCTTGCCGATGGTACTGTGATTACCAATATAGAGGTTTTTCGGCGAGTTTATGAAATTTTAGGCATGGGTTGGATTTATGCTTTGACTAAAATTCCTGTGATTGGTTTTATTGTCGATAAAATTTATGAAGTTTGGGCTAAATTGCGATTGAAACTGACTGGAAGAGAAGATTTAGCCACTATTGTTTCTGCCAAAGAAAAACGTCTCTGTGAGTCTAATAAAAAATGTAATTTATAGTAGAGAATAAATAATAAAAAAAGTTTTAAAAAAAAGGCAAAAGGAGAAAGGCAACCCCCCTATAATCCCAGGGCTGTTTCATTCTTAAGAAAATAGTCGGGAAGAGGGGGAAGAGGGGGAAGAGGGGGAAGACAAGGAGGAATAAGCTGAATTTTAGTCTAATTTCTCTAAAATTGGTTCACCTCAATTTTCTTCGTTTAATGATTTTTCAACCTTAGAAGTTCAGAATTTGAAAATTCCTCTGGATTAAGCTGAACAAAAACAGTCTATTTTGACTATTTTAAATCATAAAAAGCTACCAAGTCTCCCTCATCTCCCCATTCTTCTTTTTACTTTAAATTTCTTTTACTTGAAACAGCCCTGCCTATAATCCCCCCAAGGGGATATGGCAAAAGCAAGAATAAATCAAGTTTTAACAGAATTTTGAGGCCTAAATCAGACTTCAAAAGCATCTTACTTCTTTTTTATTCGTTTTTATTCTTCATAATTCATAATTTGGCGTTGCTGAATTAAGGTCTGATTTCCATGTAAGGCGATCGCCAAGGAATGGTTAGATCCTGAAATGTGAGGTAAAATACTTTTAACAAAGTTCTTTAGCTAATAGATAATAATTGTTTATCATGATCCAAACATACATTAATAAAATTTACTGGAAAATTTATTCAATTGTCAATCCAATTCTGAATCTAAGATATTCTATTGGAACAGGAAAAGAATGTCCAATATGTGGCTGGAAAGGTTCAGGATTTATTAAAAAACGTGATCCTAATAAACCAGCACCTCATTATATGTGTCCTAAATGTCGTAGTCAGTCCCGTCATCGTTTTGCTTATTATGCGCTTTCAGAACAATTAGAAAAAGAAAAAGAAAATTACACCCTTCATGTTGCTCCTGAAGATCTCATAAGTAAATGGCTTCGCTCGATATCAAAGGATTACTTAAGTATTGATCTGATGAGTCCAGCAGCGATGAAACACATGGATATAACCCAATTAGAACTTGAGGATTGTTCTTTTGATCTAATTTGGTGTTCTCATGTTCTTGAACATATTCCAGAGGATATTAAAGCTATGTCCGAATTATATAGAGTCTTAAAACCAGGTGGTAAAATGATTATTCAAGTTCCTATTGGCGGTGAGAAAACTTATGAAAATCCAGAAATTACAGATCCAAAAGATCGCTCCAAGCATTTTTGGCAGCATAATCATGTGCGTCTCTATGGTTTAGATATTGTTGGATCGCTTCAAAAGTTGTGGTTTTAAAGTAGAAACTTTATGCCTCCACAGCATGAATATTTCCGATGAAGATATGAAAAAATATATGCTGGATGTCTTAGATGAAAGAGAGATATTTATTTGTAGTCGTTATTGAAAAAAACTAGGGTGGCAAAATTGAGTAGTGATGGAATAATGAATGAAAACATAGTCCTTAAGGTAAAATCATGGTGAATATATTAAAACATTTTTTAAGAAAGATATTGCTTAAAGGTACAACGTTAGAGCAGGTATATGGCGAGAAGCTACAAAAGAAATATGTAGCTAATCAAGAAACTATACCAACTCCAGAAACTAAAGATATGGTTTTTACTTCCCCTGCTCAAGAACTGATTAGAGGAGAAACTTACACAACTCCTGAGATTTATACTACCGTTATTGAGGACGTTATTTATTCTCCTAAAGGGAATTTTTTACTTACAAAATCTCGCCAAATTATTTTAGATTCTATTTTAATAGGGTGTGATTTACCTGGAATCGGAATTAAACATCTTTTTCTAAGTCCAGTAGAAACAATATCCGGTACGTGCGCTATATTTCGTTCTAATTACTATGGTTATTATCATACTCTTCTTGATGAATCACCTCGAATTAATTTATTAAATCAACCTGAATATGCTGATTTTCCTGAAATTAGTCTATTATGTCCAGGGGGTTCAGAGAATGAATGGGAACAATTTTTTCTGTCTAAATTAGCTCCTAAAAATATTAAAATCACTCCTGTATCTACAGATAACTTATACTATATTGAAAAGCTGATTTTTCCTTCATTTGTAACAAAAAGATGCTGCGGTTATTTGCCTTCTGTTTATTTAAAAAACTTAGCATCTAAAGTTTTACCTGAAAGACCTCGTAATAAACAAAATAGAATTTTTATTAGTCGCCGAAAAAGTATGGCTGCTACAAAAGAACTTAGAGGTCGTCATATCTTAAATGAATCAGAGTTGTTAGAGTCCTTAAAACCTCTGGGTTTTGAGAGTTATGAATTGGAGGATTTGTCAATATCGGAAACAATTGATCTATTTTATGATGCTCAAATTGTTATAGGAGCGCATGGTGGCGGGTTAGCCAATCTTATGTTTTCAGAAAAAGTAAGTGTTTTAGAATTGCATCCTCTTAAAATAATTAGTTCTCATTATTACTATCTTTGTAAATCAATGGGACATCAATATAGGTTTTGGTGTGATAATGTGGAATCTACTCACAGCCTAGTTAATTTTGAGGTCGATATTGCAGAAGTTTTAGCAATTGTTAATGATTTTAATAATAATTGATTGCTAATAATTAAGGCTCTTTCAGAGTAGATGTGGTTAAATAATAGAAAATAATCGCTTAAATGTTTGTCAGGCAAGAACTTTTAGATAATAAAAACAAATTTTAGGTAAATTTATCGCAATTATTTCCTTCTGCCTTCTGCCTTATCCCCTTGGGGGGATTATAGGGGGGTTGCCTTCTGCCTTTTTCAGCTAACAATTTATCACACTCAAACTGAAAGAGCCATAATTAAATAGTAAATTCAGCAACGCCAAAACCTTTGTGATAATAATTTCAGGTTTTCAGCCTGCTCAGACGACTTCTCATCGCCCAACTATTGGTAATTATAGCTAAAAGGGCTGATTGTCACTCCTTCAGAGAGATTGCACTCTTGAATTAGCGATCGCACTCTTGAATTAGCGATCGCACTCTTGAGGTAAATTGTTCGCCTCTTTTCGTAACATGAAAATCGGTGGTTATAATCAATAGTCTTTTTTAAGACTAACTAATAATTTTAGCTGGGATACCAACAGCAGTTTGGTTGGCTGGAATATCTGATAAAACTACAGCATTAGCTCCGATATTAACATCATCACCAATAGTAATATTTCCTAGGATTTTTGCTCCAGCCCCTACATTAACTCGCTCGCCTAATTTGGGGGCATCAAAACTGCGATCTAAATAACGGTTACCCAAAGTTACTCCTTGCCGAATAATACAGTTGTCTCCGATCACAGAATGACCGTGAATTATAATGCCGCCTTGATGTTCAATAATTACGCGGCGACCTAATTGTACTGTATAGGGCAGATCGATCCCATAAATATTGCGAATGAAGCGATACAAAAATTGATATACAATACTAAAAGGAGCGCGTAAAATTTTTGGTTCAATCTTCATTCTCCAGACTCCGAAACGCTGAACTGCTATCGCTCGAAAGCCTGGTTTTGTCCAATCTTTACCGTTAGCAATCCAATCTTCCTTAATTTGCTGCCATAATCCAAGAGGTGTGTTTTCTAAAAAATTAGATTTTTCTTTATTTTTGCCAGGCAAATTTTCTTGGGGTTTAGATTCTATGTCCATAAAATTTTCATTAAATTTAACGTTTGAAAGCACAACAAAACTTTTTTAGACTACATTTCACGGCTGAAGCACGTGGGTTTTGTCCGAAGTTGTTATTAAATTATCTGGGACAATAGTGTGGTAATTTTACTTACTCAAGAATTATGCTTAATTCAAATAATTGTCCTGTTATTCTAAATCAGATCTGCTCAGAAGATTTTTCTCTGCTCAAAGATTAAAAGATTAAGTCCTTTAAATACTAAAATAACAGGTTTTTTTGCTCCAGACCAGAGTCTGGACTAATTTCCCGATTCCTCGAATCCGTCAATTCGGATTTACCCGTAACTTCCTGAGTGACCCCCAGTAGCTTGGCTGGATCAATGCGAAGAATTTCAATCCCTTTCATACCAATTACCCTCGAGACCTGAATATCGGTATCGGCGAGAAAACGAACCTTCTCAATAAGTCATGGGAAAATTAAGTCTGGGGAAACTCGCCACGAATAGTGAAGAGGATAAATTAATAATTTTAATGAGCGAGTTGGCACTGCAGGACCTCTAAAATAAATATTTATGAGCCAAAAATTAAGCTTCCATTCCCCAACTATTACTATCAGAACTGAGCGACCGTGAACAGATGTTATGGCAATTATTACGGGAGCGAGAAGACTTTATTGCGGAATTGAAAGATGAAATAGCCAAACCCAAAAGAAAACCAACTTAGCACTACGTTTTCAAACGTTCAACAATACTCAGATTATGAGCCTTTAGAGTATAATTAAGTGGAACTACTTAGGTTCGCCCAAAAAATGCTATAATTTCTTCATCTCTAATCGAATTATCCGGTAACGGGGGAGGATGTTGATGTAAAAGAAGAGATCTCAAAATGTTGCCCCAGAATTGTAATTTTGAAATAATGAATGGAAACATAGTCATTGGGGTAAAATCGTGGTATTAAAATTATTGTGGAGACCTTAGCTTTGGATACAAATTTATCAAGAACATCACAAACTACCGTTGAATCAGATTCTATTGCGCCCGAAAAGGTTCATGCTTTTTTGGCTAGTCCTAATATTATAGCCCTGCGGATTGATGCCAATCAAGTTGTCTGGGGTGAGCAGGTACCCTACAAACCTGAAGAAGGCGATCAAATTAGGAACGGTCAAACTCTTGCACGGGATGGTAAAGCCATTGGAATCATTACTGGCACTAACCAAGATATGTTTCGGCCTTTTGATCGCTTGGACGGTCAGCGTTTGAATACGGACTGGGCCGATCGGTCTGAGAGTTATCTAATTCGTTCTCCAGAAGATAATGATTTTCTTGATGGCATTTCTCCTACAGCGGTTTACCGCAAATCTAAGCCCATGGCCATGGCTCAAACTGGTCCTTGGAACTTTGACTGGGATATGGTCCACACCATTTTCCTCGAATTGCCCAGTGCTTTGACCGAGGGACAGACCTACACCATCGACTTTCAAGGCCAACTGATCGATATTGAACTACCCTATAAACCTGAGGAAATCCGTAGTGAGGCCATACACGTTTCTCACCTCGGCTTTGATCCAGACGATTCAGGTAAAGTCGCCTTTCTCTCCACTTGGATGGGTAATGGTGGAGCACTTGATTATGATGAAGGACTAAATTTCTGGCTGATTGATGAGGCAACTGGAGAAAAAGTCTATTCTGGTACTACTAGCCTATCCCAGCCCAAAGAAGAAGAAGAGGATTTCCGGAAGCGTAACTACAACAGTACTGATGTTTATCTCATGGACTTCAGTGACTTCCAGACTCCAGGGGAATATCGAGTTTACGTTGACGGCATTGGCACCTCGTTCCCCTTCTTAATAAATGAGAAAACTTGGGAAGATGCCTTCTACGTTTCAGCCCGGGGGATGTACCACCAACGCAGCGGCATCGCCCTAGAGCAGCCCTATACTAATTGGGAGCGTCCCCGTGATTTCCATCCTGATGATGGGGTTAAGATTTATGAGATCACCGTTAGCTTGATGGAAGGAACGGAAGGGCTGGGACTTGCAGGAATTGGTCCTAGACAATTAGAGCAAAATCTTGCGCTGGATGGATCAGGAGAGTTGATTGAAGTCAAGAATGCTTGGGGTGGTTGGCATGATGCAGGAGACTCTGATCGCCGTATTCAGCATTTAGAAGTCAGCCGCTCTTTCTTAGAAATGGTAGAGATGTTCCCGGACTATTTCCAAACCGTGAACCTCAATATTCCCGAGTCTGGTAACGATTTAGCTGACATTATGGACGAAGCCCTCTGGGGCGTGGACTTTTTTATGCGCCTGCAAACCCCTGAAGGTGGCATACGAGGTGGGATTGAAAACCCTCACAATAACTGGTGGGGCAGTTGGCAATGGGATGTAGCCTGGGCCTACGAGCCAGATATGTGGTCGAGTTTTATCTACGCAGGAGTGGCGGCAAGAGCGGCTTATCTTCTGGCAGATTATGACAGCGAACGTGCGGCGACCTATCAAGCTAGTGCGATTAAAGCGATGGAATGGGCGGAACTTGAGTACGCTAACTATGATGGTTCTCTAGGTAACCTGCCTCATGTTATTAATGACGAGCGCAATTTAGCTGCAGCAGAGTTGTATCGCCTCACCGGCGACGAACAATGGCACAACCTCTTCTTAGAAACTACGGCCTTCACCGATCCCAATACCAGTGCCTTCGTCAATAACAGCCATAACCAAGAAGAAGCTGCCTTTGTCTATGCTCGAACCCAGCCTGATGACATTAGAGAAGATATTCGTACCAATGCCATTAACGCTCTGGTTAAAGATGCCAACTGGCATACGGACATTGTTAACAATAATTATGGTTTCAAATTCAACAAACATCCTTGGGCTCCCGTAGGTTGGGGATCTACTATTGGTGCGCCTAATACGTCAGTAATGTTGCGAGCCCATGCTCTAACGGGGAATGATGCCTATCTAGAAGCCAGCGTTTTAGCTACTCAATTCATGGCGGGAGCAAACCCTGACAATATGGTTTACACCACGGGCTTAGGCTATCGCTCTCCCCAAGATCCGCTTCTGGTCGATCGTCGTGCACTAGGAACCCAAGATATTCCCCCTGGCATAACCATTTATGGACCCATCGATATGCAAGCCTACGGTTGGCATTGGTCTAATAATCTGTTTCAGGATGTTCTCTTTCCCAATGCTTTCCAATGGCCGACAACAGGAGAAATTGTTGATGTCTTTTTCCACATTCCCGTGAGTGAGTTTACGGTAATGCAGTCGATCGCACCGACTGCCTATACTTGGGGATATCTAGCCGCCATTGACTTTGATATTGATGTCCATGGTGAATCTTTAGCTAGTGTTGTTGGTAATCAATTCCCAGGAGATAATTCTAGCTTTGATATTGATGGCGATGGGGAATATTTAGCTAGTGTTGATGGTTTATTATTCTATGGCTATCTCAATATTCGTAACTTGCCTTCTCCTGAATTGGTAAATAGTTTAACTCAAGAGTTAGCCGATAACTTAATCAATCCTCAAGGTAATGCTACCCGTAAAACAGGAGCAGAAATCGCCCAATATTTAGAATCTAACCCGGAGATGATGGATATTGATGGCGATGAGAATATTTCCGCTTCTATTGATGGTTTATTAGCTCATGGTTATCTCAATATTCGTAATTTACCATCACAAGATTTGGTTAATAGCTCAATTCAAGAATTAGCCAATAATTTGATTCCTAATGATTCTGGTGCGATTCGCACTTCTGGTCCTGATATTTCCGCTTTCATTGAAGGTTATATTTGAACTTCACCTGAACTGATATACTGAAACATCCTTCAAAGCCTTGCTTCGCAAGGCTTATACTAATTTTTATGCTACATCTCGTATCCAGGTAAATTCAGTAGATGGAAAAGTTTTTCTTAAAGAGCGATCGCCATAATTATGGTAACATTTTATACAAAAAAACAGTTATTTATATAAATAAAACTTATAAATCAAAAAAAATTGTTAACCAGAAGGTAAATATACACCATCAACTGTTTGGTAAATTCGGTCAATAGAGTGTCTTAAAAAACACAGCATTTGTTTAAAAGTAAAAAGAGAATGATAAATTAATCTTCCACCACGACGAAGTTGGCTAACTTTTCTCCACAGTAAATTAATCCATATATTAACTAGAATAAAAGAAATACCTATAAATAATAATCGAATAATAGGCTTTTTATTACTTGTTTTTATTCGACAAATATTGGAGATTTTTGTAAAATTTTAGCTGTGTTCTCAATACTATCACAGTCACGCTTCGGCTCTCACCAATATATGATAAAGATCTGAGGTGGTAAACTACCCTTGTGTTTTTAGAGGAATATTATTAATTAAACAGTCAATAGTTTCCTGTAATGTTTCTGATTCAGTTAGGAGAATCGTAGCATTTTTGTCAACCATTTTTTTCTATTTATTTTATTGTTTAAATTATATTTTAACCTTATATTTTATTTTTGAATAATTATAATTTATACTTATGCTTTGTCCATTTTATAGTTTTTTTGTACTGTTTTGTTTTTCTATTTTGGCTCATCTCCTGTCTGGCGATAGCCAAATGGTGGTAGCGATCGCTCTTTAAGAAAAACTTTTCCATCTACTGATGCCCACATCTGTTAAAATTAAGGGAAAACTCTATAGGTATAAATATATAAAGGAATGTAGATGATTAAAACTATAGCAAAAACTGATTTTGAAAAAGCTTACAAAAAAACAGTTTTAAGTAATGAATTCTTTGAAAAAGACTCATACTACGTTCAACAAAAGTCTCGTTATTTCAATACGCTTAAGTACATCCTTCAGCTTCAGCTACCGATGTCCGCCAATATCCTGGAAATAGGTGGAGGACAGATTGCCTTACTAACCAAAGAACTGTTTAACTATAAATGTACGGTCGCTGATGTTAACGAAACTTATAAACATGGACTCTTAGACCATGATATTAATTTTGAATGTTGCGATTTGCTACATGATGATTTACAAGAACGAGATTATTATGATTTAGTGGTGATGTGCGAAGTAATTGAACATATGCCAGTCCCTCCTCATATCATTTTAGAAAAAGTCAAAGCGTGGCTCAAACCAGGTGGCTGGCTATTTCTCACTACTCCTAACTTGTATCGATTCAGAAATCTAGTCAGATTAGCCCTTGGGTTGCGTGTATTTGATACTTTTCAAATTCCTGAGCGTGGTTCCACAATTGGTCATCCCTTGGAATATAGTCAAAACCATTTAAAGTGGCAACTTGAAGCAGCAGGTTTTGTGTCAGTCAACATCCAGTTAAGGCAACTTGACAATGCTGGTGCAAGTCTATGGACACAATTAGGAAGGATAATAGCTAGTCCATTACTCATTCGTCCTTTGTGGCGAGATAAGTTAGTTGCCATTGCCAAAAAACCTAATCAAACCTAGATAAATCTTGAAGGAAAATGAACGATAAGAAATTTAAAGTTTTGCTTATAGTAGAACAATGTAATCCTGATTGGCCGTCTGTTCCTTTAGAAGGGTACAACTATTATCATAGTCTTAGTCAAATTGTTAATGTTACCCTTGTCACTCATCAAAGAAATAGACAGGCAATAGAGAAAATCAAAGAAAACCAAAATCAGGAGATTGTTTATATATCAGAAAGTAGTTTAGTTAAAAAATACTATCGTCTTGTATCAGCTTTGACCTCAAAACTTGACGGTAGTGTAAACTGGCCTTTATATCATGCTCTCAGTTATCCAATTTATGCAGAATTTAATCATAAGGTTTATAAACGGTTTAAAGACTCTATCTTGAGAGGAGATTATGACATTGTCCATGCTATCACCCCGATGATGCCTCGGTACCCGGTTGAAGTTATTAAGGTGTGTAAGAAGACTCCTTTTGTATTCGGTCCTGTCAATGGTGGAGTTCCCTTTCCGCCAGGATTTCAAGAAACAGCTAGAAAAGAAAATGCTAACCTGAACTTTATCAGAAATTTAGGTCGATTTTTAATCCCTGGTTATCGAGAAACTTATCAAAAAGCCAACAAGGTATTGGCGGGTTCAACTTATACATTGAATATGTTAAAGGATATATTTAATATCCCAGATAATCGAATTAGTCTGTTTTATGAAAATGGAATTCCCGAAAGTTTTTTAAATTACACAAAGAACAAAGATAGTAGTAGCAAAATTAATTTGCTCTTTGTTGGCAGATTAGTTCCTTATAAATGTGCAGATCTTGTCATAGAAGCCGTTAAAAGATTAGAAAAACCTATTCAAAATAAGATTCAACTAATAATTGTGGGAGATGGTCCAGAAAAAAGCAATTTAGAGAAAAAAGTCAAAGAAGCAAATCTAGATGCTGTTGTCAATTTTACAGGCTGGGTGAATCAAAAACAAACTTTTGCATTTTACAGTAAAGCTGATATTTTTTGCTTTCCTTCCATTAGAGAATTTGGCGGGGCGGTGGTGTTGGAAGCAATGGCTTCTGGTCTTCCCTGCATTGTAGCTAATAATGGTGGGATTGGCGAATATGTAACTGAGGAAACAGGTTTTAAAATAGAGCCTCTTTCGAGAGAATATCTGACCCAGGAATTAACGAACAAAATTAAAATCCTAGTCCAAAACGAAAAGCTGCGGAAAACCATGTCAGCAAAATCTATTGAAAGAGTCCAAGAATTTACCTGGCAACAAAAAGCAAAAAAGATAGTAACAATTTATAAAAATTTGAACTAATTTGATATTTATTATGATTATGAGCTAAACTTCTATCTCTAGATGTAAACTTATATATTCACAAACAGGAACGAAATGACTAAATTTTCAAAGATGAAGAATGCTCCAGAACAGTCCTATAGCAGAGAACGAGTTGGTTAGGACATGGCGATCACTAACCCCAAAAGGCGATCACTAACCACAAAAATGCTCAGATAACTCTTTGACCCTGATTGGAGTCAAATCCCAGTCGTCTCTTGTAATGGCGAGCGTTTCTAGTAGTTGCTTTTCTTTCACAAAAACAAAATTGATGGACTACTACCCTTGAGAGGACTAAAACCTTGGGGGTCTTTTCGTGCCATAAAAAGTAGTAATATTATCAGGATCTCTCGCAGCTAAATAACCCCAAGTATATGTAGTTGGAGCAATGCTCTGCTGTACTGTAAACTCAGTAATTGCCGGAAAAAGAAAAACATCAAAATAGCCTTCTGTAGTTGGCCAATCAACTGGATCGGGAAAGGTAACATCTCGAAATAATTTTAGCGTCCAATAGTTCTTTTGCCATTGTAAATCTAAAGGACCATATACCGTAATTCCAGGAGGCGGTATTTTTCCCCTAATACGCTGATCGATGAGTAAGGGATGTTGGGGGCTACGATGCCCTAAGCCCGTAGTATAAACCATATTATCAGGGTTTGCTCCAGCCCTAAACTGACTAGCTAAGATACTAGCTTTCAGATAATCTTCATTTCCACTTAGATAGTGCGCACGCATTAGTACTGTGGTATTGGGAGCCCCTAGAGAACCATAACCAAGAGGAGCCCAAGGATTTTTATTGAATTTGAAGCCATACTGTTTTTTGACAATATTAACATGCCAATTGGCGTCCCTTTTCAAGGCATTAACGGCGTTGTTACGAATGTCTGTCTTAATCCCATCCTGTTGCGTCCGCCCATAAACAAAAGCGGCTTCTTCTTGGTTGTGGCTTTTGTTGACAAAAACTCTGCTTTTGGGATTGGTAAAAGCTGTAGTCCTTAGGAAAATGTCGTGCCATTTTTCCTTGCCTGTAAGACGATACAACTCCGCCGCAGCCAAATTGCGCTGATCATTAATTCGGTGAGGCAACTCCCCTAAAGAATCATCATAGTTGGCATACTTAGCTTCAGCCCAATTCATCGCTCTCACAGCACTTTCCCTGTATTTGGCCGCTCGAGTAGGATCGTAGTCTGCTATCACATAAGCCGCCCGTGCCGCTACCCCGGCATAGATAAAACTCGACCACATATCTGGCTCATAAGCCCAAGCTACATCCCATTGCCAACTGCCCCACCAATTGTTGATGGGATTTTCAATTCCACCCCGCACACCACCTTCAGGAGTTTGCAGGCGCATAAAGAAGTCCACGCCCCAGAGCGCTTCGTCCATCAGATCGGGTAAACCATTGTCGGACTCAGGAAGGTTGAGATTCACGGTTTGAAAATAGTCGGGGAACATTTCTACCAGTTCCAAGAACAAGCGACTAACTTCCAAGTGTTGAATACGGCGATCGAAGTCTCCAGCATCGTGCCAGCCGCCCCAAGCATTCTTGACTTCAATCAACTCTCCCTGTTCATCCCGAGCTAGATTTTCTTCTAGTTGTCTAGCACCAATTCCTGCAAGTCCCAGCCCTTCCGTTCCTTCCATCAAGCTGACGGTGGTCTCATAAATTTTGACTCCATCATCGGGATGAAAATCACGGGGGCGTTCCCAATTGGTATAGGGTTTCTCCAAAGCAATCCCACTGCGTTGGTGGTACATCCCTCTGGCTGAAACAATAAATGCCTCCTGCCAAGTATTATTCGCAATAGTAAAGGAAAAGGAACAACCAACACCTTCGACACAGACTCGATATTGTCCCGGTTGCTTAAAATCACTAAAGTCCAAGAAAGATACGTCTGTATTGTTATAGTTGCGCCCACGCTTATCTTCGATCTCTTCGGCTGTTTTAGAAATAACGCTTTTGCCGGTATAAACTTTTTGATTTGTTTTTTCATTAACCAACCAAAAAGACAAACCTTCGGGATAATAAAGTTCGCCCCCATTCCCTCTCCAGAGCGACAGAAATGCTACTTTAGCTGGATCGTCAGGGCGAAAACCTAAATGGGAAACGTGAACTGCTTCTGAATAAGTTAGGTTGGGATTGTACTTAAAACTTAAATCTTCCAGTTTATTGCCAGTAAAGTTGATTTGGTAAGTCTCGTTTGGTTTGAGAGGCTGAGGGAGTTTTAAGTATAGGACATGGACTAGGGGCCAAGCAAATTTCCACCTCCCGATACGAGCCATATCTGTGGGTTTACTTTTACGATCGACGGCGATCGGTGTAATTGCAGTTGTGTAGTCAGGATCACTTTTGGAACTTATGCTATAATTTTCACGCTCATCAGCCCAGTTAGTATCAAGGCGATCGCCCTCATACCGTTCTAAAAAACGTAAAACATCCCGATTTTTGCCGACTAAGACACCAACATCTTTTCCTTGCCGTTTTAGCCAACTGACGTCTTTTTCTGGTTCTGGTTCAATTTTATCTCCGGGCTGTTTTTTATATGCCATTGGTTCAGTATAAACAGTTTTGCCTGTTTCAATCCTCAGTGCCAGAATATCTGGATTAACTAAGTAGGCAGATGAGACTTGTAAGTTAGGATTACTGATTGGCAAGCTAGAATTATTGTCTGCTGAAATTATTGAGACACAGCCCGGAAGAGAAATTGCCACAATAGTACTGAATAACCATTTAGTTAGGAAAATTTTGCTCATTGTTTTGATTATTTTAAGATATACTTAATTCTAATAGACCGCAAACTTTTGATATGTTTTTACGATCGACGGCGATCACTGTAGTTGCGGTTGCGTATTCGGGATCGCTCTGGGAACTTATGCGATATTTTTTTTGCTCATCAGCCCATTCATGATCAAGACTACCGCCTTGATATTAGAACTATCATAAAATGAGATTAGTAACCCTTTATGAAGATGTGGACTTTGCTAAAACCATCACTTCCCGCTCCAGTTGTTCCCCTAGCTTATCTTCAGCTACATCCAAATCGTAATCCATTTGCAATCCTAGCCAGAATTGGGGCGACATTTGAAAATAGCGTCCTAAACGCAAAGCAGTGTCGGCTGTAATCCGGCGCTTACCCTGAATAATTTCGTTGAGGCGACGGGCTGGCACTCGGATAGCCAGCGCCACTTGATTCTGGCTCAAATTCATCGGTTTAATAAACTCTTCAAGCAACACCTCACCGGGATGTACTGGTTTTAAACTTTCTTGTGCGTTCATTTTGGCACCTCAATGGTAGTCGACAATTTCCACATTCAAAGCATTCCCCGCCTCCCACTCAAAACAGATACGCCATTGAGCGTTGATACGAATGCTGTATTGCCCCGCCCGAGCACCACTCAGTCGCTCTAATCGATTAGCTGGCGGAACCCTTAGATCTTGAAGCGTCTGCGCCCGATTAAGCATTCGCAACTTTCGCAGAGCCACCTGTTGGATCTCTGGGGGCAATTTCCGTGAGCGCTGTCGCTCAAAGATTTTTTTAGCTTCTTTATCTTTGAAATTTTGGATCACCTTCTTAGTCTATAACGCTGCGAGTTAAACGTCAAGAGCAAAAGCTCCAATTTTTTCGGCGTTGCTGAATAAGCGATGGATTGTTACCTGGAAAAATTTTGGTTTTTAACTGGGGATTTTTCTTGATTAACTTTTTAAAAGAACGCTTAAATCCTTGACTCCAAATAACATTCATCTTTAATCCTCATTCAAATCGGCAATCAAATCTTCTACTGTACCAGTCTTTGCCGTTCCTGTGGAGATCGCCTCTTTTAGTTCTTGTACATTAACCAAAATTTCCGCTTCTCTGGCTTTCATTCGACTTGAATACTTTTCTTAGGATGAAATCTGGGTAACGTCTTGCAAATAAGATGATTTTAGAGGCTTTAGGGGATTGATGCCACTTTGCGTATTCAGGGAAAACATAATCCCGAAGAAAAGTTAACCAATATTCAGTTATTTTCTCATCACTAAATTCTCGAGCACGTTCCAGTCCATTATCTATCATTGATAGATATAAATCTGGATTAGTTTTTAGCTTAGCAACCGCATCAATCGCTTCTTCAATAGAATTAATAATTAAAAAATCAAGTTCTGATTTTCTTAGACTAACAAAAGCAGACTCTGGAGTCAAAATGATCGGAACTCCAGCTCTCCAAGCATTTATTAACTTACTTGCGGGCTTGTTGAAGTATTTTTTGCCATCAAAACTACGGACAGCCACAATAAGATCAATCTGGCTATAGTCATTCCATCCAGCCCCTGAGAGTGACGGATTCTGTGAGATTAACGGAGTCCATGTACAATCGAGCTTCTTCAATGCAGAGATCCACTTGTCTGATTTAAACTCTTCTGCGAGGTTAACGGCGGCGCCCATAAAAGCGACATTTTTAACTGTCGAACCTCTTTCTTTATCTCTGGATTTTAGTCCGGGCTGCGGCCAATGTGGAATGAAATAAGGATTCCAAATGGAATTAAGCGGATTTTGAGTATCAAAAGTATTCTGAACAACGTGAATGTGTGCGGATGGATGGAAATCTCTGTCGGCCTTTACACATACAAGCATTGTAGAATCTAAATAAGGATAACGAGAACGGCCTATTATATTGTTTTCGTACAAGGTGTTTCTATCAGCAATCACAATTCCCTCTCTTGGCATGTGATCGATAACTTCACAGGAAATGCCAGTTTTTTTTAGCTCAATATATGTGCTAGCGATCCAATTAATTAATAGTGTATTTCCAAACTTCGTAATCTCTTCACGACGATTTTTGCGAAAGTAATCATGCTTACTTTTATCCGGGGCATAAAAATAGATTTTTTCTGGACAATTAGCTTGAAAGTTAGTCATGGTAATTGATACTGTTAACAGTAGTAGTTTGTTAAGGTGTTGCTGAATATATCGGGAAATTGAACATAAATTAATTTAGTCCACCGAATGATGATTAAAAGCTGATTTATGGGGTTGTAACACAAAAAAAATAGGTTTAAATATAGTTTTCCTCAAGTTAGTGAGGTACACTTGATAAATAATTATAAATGATATTTAAGTATTAAGGGCAAGTTTGAATCTAAGTAATAAAATATAATATATAAATGGTTTTCGCCAGTTCAGATTATAGCTACTTAATTTGTATTTTGAAATTTAAAAAACAAACTTAGACAAAAACCATGGAACTAGAACACTTTGTTATTACTGCATTTAGTATACGAAATTATGTTACCGTAGTTGGAGAGGATCCCCTCAAGCCACAGGCTCTTGAATATCGATTCAAAGTATTTGAGTTAACCTGTCTGCCAAGTATCATTTCTCAAACAAATCAGAACTTTGCCTGGGTCTTCATGATTGACAAAGATCTTAAGCCAGATTACCGAAGCAGATTAAGAAAACTTGTTCAAAGCAAGAATAGAGTTCATTTTATTGAATTTTCTCCTTCGCTTTCTCGAGCCAAACTAGATTGGCTCAAGCCATTCTTTCACAGTATTCCTGACTATGTTCTAACAACTCAGCTAGACGATGATGATGCCCTTCCTAGAAACTACGTGGATGCCCTTCAATCTCACCTAATAGAAACTGAGGAAAAGGAAAAACTACCCCCTGTTAAAGTTATTGGAGCTAGACAAAGAATCTACTGGGAGCTGAACACTTCTCCTAGTGCCCCTCTTGGTTATAAAAAGCAGCCTACTTTTAGGTCTACTGCGCTCAGAATCAAACAAGAAGACTTTGTGGAATCCGCTGGTTTTTCACTTTCATGTAAGTATCCAGAATATAACTTTAGCTTTTTGGGCCTGCAACATTATGCTGCTGGCAATTATTTTAATTGGGAAGAACCACCTCTGGTAGAGCATGTTGAAAATGTTCGAAAAGAATTTGGTCAAATTATTATTGGCAGTGATGGCAAGTCCCTCAGGGATTGGCCTGTTAAAGATACTTTTTATGATATTAGTGAAACTGTGGGTCCAGTGTTGGCAGGTAGTCACATTGAAAATGATCAAGTCCTAAAGTTTTATCTAGGGGTTAATCGAGAGAAAGTTTTAGGACCAGAAACTTTTCCTAATATAGAAGTTGATTTGGACTGTATGAAAAAATACTCAGACTTTTTTCGCATGAGTTTTTCCTCAAGAATTAGAAAATTGAGCAGAATCTGTCGTAGATACCTTAGTTTCCGATATATTTCCTCTAAACTCAAGTGGACTCGATGAATTAAGAATCCCATCGTCAGATGACATGGGAGTGTCAACAAGGGAACCTTCATCAATAGTGGAGTCCTATTCATTAAGGAAGTTCAACAATATCAATAACATCAATACTTTTAAGTTTATGCCAGACTCGGTATATTATAATTAGATTTCCAACCTTAAAAACTTCTGGTCTTGGAGGTGAACCTGTGATGAAATCTTCACGGCTTATGGCTAATTGTTGCAATTGTTCAGTGATTTGTTTTACTATTTCTTGATTATTTGTTTCAAACTCTCGTAATTTTTGTCTAGCTTTTAGAGAGTTCCAGATTTCATAAGGCATTTTGATCCCACCTGAATTGTTGCTTTGCTTGAGCGCAAAGGTTGAATGTTGTATTTTAAAAAGGATTATTTAACCTCCCAGCGTTCTAATTCCCCCCGTGCAGCCGAAGCTAAACCTTCACGAATTCCTACTTGGACTTTGAAGGGTAAATCAGCAAATCTGATAGTTTCGTTAGGTTTAGGAATATCCCCTGTTTCACTCCAACCAATGGGATATTCTGGATTTAATTCCTCTAACTGTTTTTGGGAGTCAAGAGCGATTTGCTGTTTGATTTCTGCTTCGGTGTATTCTCGATTTTCGCTCTGATGCAATTCTAGATTTAGAAGTTGCCATAATTGTTGTTTTTGTTCAAGATTAAGAGCAGAAATAGCCTCTACTAAGGATTCAAAAGGTATTTGTAATTGTTGTATATTAGTTTTTGTCATGATGTTTTCATTTTAGATATTTTTAGTTATAATCAATAGTCTTTTTTAAGACTAACTAATAATTTTAGCTGGGATACCAACAGCAGTTTGGTTGGCTGGAATATCTGATAAAACTACAGCATTAGCTCCGATCTTAACATCATCACCAATGGTCAGATTTCCCAGGATTTTTGTGGAGCAAAAATCGATATACAATACTAAAAGGAGGGCGTAAAAGTTTTGGTTTAATCTTCATTCTCCAGACTCCAAATCGGTGAAGTGCTATCGCTCGAAAGCTTGGTTTTGTCAACTCTTTGCCGTTAGTAATCCCATCTTCCTTAACCAAATAAATGCGATCGCAATTGTTAACTGTTGAATATCCTATTCAATATCCAGGTTTTTCCATTCTTAATTCTGAATTCTTAATTCTGCATTCCCCCTCACGATGGTTTTTTGCTATAATAGTAACTTAAATGTTATCTTATTCGATGATTGAGATAAGAGAATATATTGATGAGTTAGGAATAAATCATTTTGGCAAGTGGTTTAAAAAATTAAATTCACCAGCATCAGCAAAAGTAGTTAGATATTTAGCCCGAATTGAGCAGGGTAATTTCTCCAGTCTCAAAAGTGTCGGTCAAGGTGTGCTGGAATCAAAAATAGATTTTGGACCGGGCTATCGGATTTATTTGGGCAAAGATGGTGAACAGTTAGTTATTTTATTAGGTGGAGGTAGAAAAAAAAGACAACAACAAGATATTCAGAAAGCACAACAACTTTGGCAAGAGTATAAAACTAGAAAAGCAGGGGGAGATAATTAAATATGGCTTTAACTAAAAGTTTTAAAGAGACTATTCAAAAAAGAGTACAAGAAGATTCAGAATTTCGAGCTTGTCTCTTAACCGAAGCGATTAATTGTTTTTTAGAAGGGGATACCGAGACAGGTAAAATTATTTTGAGAGACTATATCAATGCTACGATTGGTTTTGAAGAATTAGCGAGTTTAACCCACAAATCTTCTAAAAGTTTGATGAGAATGTTAAGTGCTAATGGTAATCCCTACGCCAGTAATTTATTTGAGATTATTTATCATCTACAAATCAAAGAAGGTTTAAAGTTAAAAGTTTCAGCTTTAAAATAAGAATTATTGAAGAAGATTACTATAGGTATTGTCAAGTTAAAAGAGAAGAAACAAAATCAAGTACTATATTTCTTCAAAAAAGGGAGGTTTGCCCTTACATAGCCACAATAACCCCTGTTATCTCCTTCCAAATTTTTATTTTTTGTTTCAGGATTACTCTTTTCAAATCGAGTTCAATTTTCGCCTTGGCCAAACAGTTTTGGGGATTAGAAGACTTGCGGACCATAGAACTTCTTTCAAGCAAAGGAGTTTGATCTTTTCGATATATTTCCTCTAAATTCAAGTTTTTTTTGACAAAGTAGCTAGGAGAGGCTAATTGATAATGAAGTTTTGTGCAATTCAAGCAATTGTAGGACAACAATTCAAAATTAAGCTAATGGAAAGTTAAGTTCAACGGCGATCTAAATTTTAAATATTATTGTTAAATATCATTTTATAGTTTATAATTATAATTAAGTGATTGTACTGAAGGCTAAAAAATTTTAACAGGCTGATTCTAGATGATCTGTATAACTTCTAGTCAGATCTATCAATGAAGCCGGAATTGTTAATTCTGCATTCCATTCTTATTTATCTGCTTTTTAGCAGTTCAAAGAAATTATCAATAATTAAATTTGTATTTTAAGATTATGAAAACTCTGAAATTTAAACAGACAATATTACTTACTTCTACTTTATCATTCGCTTCTTGTTTGATGGCATTAAGTGAGGCGAAGGCTCTTAATCTTAAAGTGACGGAAATAATGTACGATCAATATAGCGAATATCAAAGTGATTATACTTGGTTTGAATTATGGAATAATTCTAGCACGGATCTCGATCTTTCAAAATTTATATATGCTACTGATTTTTGGCGGTCAACTCCGGCTTGTTTTGATCCTTTTGATCCAGATTGTGTTTCAGAAGATGAGCTGGAGAAAATGCTTGCTAGTAGTATAGCTGTTAAAAAGCCAATTATTCCCGCACAGAGTGTTGCTGTAATTTACGGCAGCGTCGTCAGAGATGCCCGAAATGACTGGGGAAATCTTGCCTTGCAACCATTTACTCAAATGTGGAATCCTGACCAAACAAAAGATATTAACTTTATTCCTATGTTTTTACCTGATTGCCCAGTACAGCATAGACCTTGGTGTTCGCTTGAGTTTGGTCCGAGGCAGACAACCTTTGGACTGTGGGATCCTAATAGTTGGGCTGAGTATGGAAAAGATTTCTCAAAAGCACTTGTTTCCGCTAGATTTGAAAACAAGAATCTGATAGAGAACTCACTATTTCCTGCATCAAATAATAGTTCATCAATTTATTTAACTGACTTATCTGCAGATCCTAACGATGGCAGCAACTGGGCTTTAAGTACCGTTGGAGTAGATGGTGCATACGCAATTGAGGCAAACACTCTCAGAGGTAGAAATGAGCCTGGAGTAGATGTTGGTTCTCCAGGATATGTTCCGAATGATCCAGAGAATGTTCCTGAACCATTAACCATTCTCGGCTCAATTACAGCTTTAGGTTTTGGGACCTTATTTAAAAATAAAAAGAAAAAATGAAGAAACCTCTTAATATTAGTTTTGTTATAGAGCAAACATTAGGCAATAAAACTTATACAGCAAATTTAAAAAAAAGTATAACTCCGAAGGTTGGAGTACAGCCGCACTGGATTGAAATTCCCTATGAATTTAGTCCTTGGACATCTCTTCTGTTTCCTCCGTACAGGAACTTTGCTGTGCGTACAAGCCTAAGGGCTCGACGCGCCTTAATGGGAAGTAAGCAACTGGATGCTATTTTTTTTCATACTCAACTTACGTCCCTATTTTCAGTCAGCTTAATGCACAAAATACCCACGATTATTTCCACAGATGTAACCCCTATTGGTTTCGATAGCTTAAGTAAATTTTACTTTGACGGTAATCATCGACCGGCTGGAGACGGATCGATTGATACCCTTAAGCATCGTATATATCAGCGTGCATTCAATGCAGCTAGTGCTCTAACAACGTGGAGTGATTGGGCGCGTCTTTCTCTAATTAATGATTACGGCATCCCGTCTGAAAAGATTCATGTTATTCCGCCAGGTATTAATTTTGAAGACTGGAAAGCTTCTCCCCGTTTACCTGTTGACAATCGACCAATTCGTATCCTATTTGTGGGAGGACATTTTAAACGTAAAGGTGGAGATTTATTGCTCAAAGTTTGGCGAAAACAATTCCGAGCTTGTGCCGAACTTCATTTAGTGACACAGGCTAACATCCCTTCAGAACCTGGTGTTTATGTCTATCAAGGTCTTCAACCGAATAGTTTAGAATTGCGCCGCTTATACGCTGAGGCTGATATTTTTGCCTTGCCAACTCTTTCAGACACTTTTGGTATAGTGCTTGCTGAAGCTGGTGCTGCTGGATTACCTGTAGTGAGTACCTCAATTGCCGGAATCCCTGACATTGTTTGGCATGGAGAATCAGGCTTACTCTGCCCTTCTGGTGATGAAAATGCACTTGCGGGAGCACTGAAACAGCTTATTGACAATCCAGAAATGAGAATTGATATGGGACGTAAAGCTAGAGAAATTGTCACTGCTCACTTTGATGCTGACAAGAATGCACAACGTCTAGTAGAGCTTTTCCATAATTTTATCTGACCCTAGGACAAACGCATCTTAATTTAGCTTGTCTGGGTCATTAGGTGAATCGATCTTTCAAAATAAGAAGACTTTAAATGATGTTTTTAATAAACACCGATTTTCATGTTACGAAAATAGGCTAACAAATTACCTCAAGAAGGCGATCGCTAATTCAAGAGTGCGATCGCTAATTCAAGAAGGCGATCGCTAATCCAAAAAGGCGAACTGCTTGCAGCAGCGCTTCGCTCCTGCAAATCTAAGAGTGCCAGCAGTGCGATCGCCTCACCGTAGCCGTAGGCTGGGTTGAAGCATGAAACCCAGCATTGTCAAGAGCATGAGTATGATAGCTTGCTCGTAGATTGGATTAACCTTTACGCAACTCAGCAATTTTCACCCAAGACAATCGCTACAATTTTGTTGATATTGAAGGGAAAATGCGATCGCCCTAATCAATCAAACTTTCCTAATCAATCCAACTTTGGCGGGTGCTCACCCAACTTAACCCACATTGCCCTTGCCCGAACTAACGCCAGACGATTCATCTGTAATGCCAAGATTGTAGCTCGGCCAACCGCTGTTAGTCCCCTCATTTCCGTCCCACTCTGACTCCAAGCAAAATGTTCCATCCAAACTTGCTCCTGGAGATGAAACAACGTAACCGTTTCGCCGCTTTCCAAATCGATGGCAGTCCGACGATCGCCCTTATGGCGATTACAAGATGGACAGGCAAAACACAGATTCTCAAACACCGTCTCCCCACCCGCTGAGAGAGGTCGAATATGCTCAAATTCAAACGTCATCGCCGTTAGAAACTCTGCTGTCCGACAATAGGCACAGCACTCGCCAAAGTGAGCGCGAATTTGTCGCTGTAACTCAATCCGAATGTAAACACTCACCCTGCCGTTGTCGCCTTTCCTAAGCACTTCAGAGTATATTTGGCGCGAGTTTTGAGAATTGTTAATTGATCCGCCTTTGCCAATAAGTCATCTAACTCAGCAATCTCATGAGTAGAAAGCAATGATTCTGCATTTCTCGTCACTAAATCATCCAAACGAGTTTGATCTGCTAAAGCCAATTTACAAGTTGCCAGTGCTTTCAACTCATCTACACTTAAGCCAACCAAACACTCCTCATCCAACCCCAATGGATTAGCGAGTCGAGAATAGGTGTTCCAGTCCAATAAAACCCCAACTCGTTCCCCCTGCTCATTCGTTACGTACTGTAATAAACTTGTCATGACAAAAAAACTTTCATAAGACAATGTAACTTTATCTTAGCAATAGACTATTCCAAATATTTTCATAATTTAATTAGGATCTGCTGAAAAAGTCAATTTGCTGGTGATAGTTAAGTAATAAGTAATGTAGGGGCTTAATAATATTAAGCCCCTACTAAGTAATAAGTTCAGAGTTTATGGGGATCTCAGAATTTAGCTATGAAATTTTAAACACAATTCAATACAAATGGTCTGATATAGCACTACGCATTCAGGTTAGGACATATAATTAGAATCATGAGTGCGATCGCTAAATTGAAAGGGCGATCGTTAAACAGACTTAACTACCTTGGAAAAAACCGGTAAATTTCCTGAACTTGAGGATTTGGTTCGTGTTTATCACGGTAAGAAAGGACTACATAACAATGGGGAATACATATAGATAGAGCAAAATAGAATTACTATATCTTTGCTCGCCATTGGGCAGTGGCAGGAATCTTAGAGATATCACAACGATCTTTATATGCCGTAGCAATATCTTGCACTTCCTCTAGCAGCCCCTTCTCCAAAGTAATAGGGTTAAGTCCCATTGACAGAAAACACTTGTTAGAGACTACAAATTCATTTTCAGCCGCTTCATAACGTGGATTTGGCAAGTAATCAATCTTAGCTCCTGTTAACTCAGACACAATCTTAGCCAAAGATTTAACACTATAAGTCTCCGTAATCTGATTAAAAATCTGTACCCTATCTCCCACTTTCGGTGGATTATTGATAGCTAACTCAAGGCAACGTACAGTATCCTGAATGTGAATAAAAGCTCGTGTTTGTCCGCCACCTTCTTTTTTTCTGTTAAAATCTAACAATCTCTAGTTAAATTATCAGATATTGAGGCATCGGTGACTCCTCATAATTAAATTACTGTTTAATTTCCTACTCATGTAGAAGCAGATGATACTTTCCGTCGCCTACCCCT